>OLSG01002502.1_pt1 | contig 15491 bp, 13 predicted proteins | sample 1673041 | NCBI WGS metagenome assembly OLSG01 (sample SAMEA3136749, study PRJEB25190) | human gut metagenome | reverse complement strand
CCTCTGTTCTTCCATAGCAGTTTTCGGGAAGGAAACTGCTGTCATACATACATATAAAAAATTCTGACACATTTCTCAGGTAAAAATACAATGAAAAATCCAGAATTTATGTATCCTCTTATTACAGGTTTACAAGGTTTAAACACGAAATATAAATGTTCGAAAAAACGGTTTATAAACTATATATATTATAGTCCAACATGGTGAAAAAATCAATGTATGATTGCGGGAAAATAAAAAAACGCAGCCTTGGAATATGAAAAATGCACAAAAATCCCATATAAATACTAGAAAAATCGACGAAATAATAAAATTATATTGACGAATCTCTATGCGCGTGATAGATTAACAATAGATTTAGCGCTAAACTAAAAGGAACGGAAAACGTAGTCAAAAAACGTAATCTTCAGTATTGCGATCTTCCAGTTCCTTTGGACATGGGAGGATTTCCTGTGCCCATACCTGGTAATTACAAACAAAGACAAACAGCTTCTTGCCGTTGGTCTTAAGATGTTTAACGGACAGTATTCCACAGATTATGGTGCACTGTTTGCGGCAACTGCCATTTCCATCATCCCGGTACTTCTGATCTATCTGTTCTTCCAGAAACAGTTTATCGCCGGAATCGCAGCATCTGCTGTAAAGGGCTGATGGCATACAGATAATAAACGGAGGAACATAAATGCAGGACATATATAAATTAGAAACACATCCTCTGGCATTAAGCGAAAATATGATCACAGGGGACAAATACAGGATTACTTTTCTCACAGAGGGACTGATCCGTCTGGAGTATGATGAGGAGGGCGTATTTGAGGACCGCCCCACACAGATGGTGTTTTTCAGGGATTTTCCGAAAGCGGACTATCGTGTAGTGCGTACAGAGGATGGGATCGAGGTCCATACGAAAAGAATCCACCTTATTTATAATGAGAAGGAATTTACCAGCTGGGGATTGAGCATTCAGGTAAAAGGAAACTTAAGCGCTTACCACAGTATCTGGCACTACGGAGAAGAGATCCATGATCTGAAGGGAACCGTCAGAACGCTGGATATGGTGGACGGAGCAACAGAGCTGGAGCATGGTATTCTTTCCAGGTTCGGATATTCTCTGGTGGACGACAGCAGATCGCAGGTGCTTCTGCCGGACGGCTGGATCGAGCCAAGAAGAAAGGGCATCAAGGATCTGTACTTCTTCGGATACGGACATGACTACAAAGAAGCGCTTCATGATTTTTACAGACTTTGCGGAAAAACACCGATGCTTCCAAGGTTTGCTCTCGGAAACTGGTGGAGCAGATATTATAAATATTCTGAGGAAAGCTACAATGAGCTGATGGATAAATTTCAGGAAAAAAATATCCCGTTCACGGTTGCCGTTATTGATATGGACTGGCATGTGACCGATGTTGACCCGAAATATGGAAGCGGATGGACCGGATATACCTGGAATAAAGAGCTCTTCCCGGACCCGAAGCGTTTCCTGGATGGTTTACATAAAAGAGGAATGCGTACCACATTAAATGTACATCCTGCAGACGGCGTACAGGGCTGGGAAGAAATGTATGAAGACATGGCAAAGGCCATGGGTGTGGATTATGAAAATGAGGACCCGGTAGTATGCGATCCGGCAAGTCCGAAATTTATGGAAGCCTATTTCAAATATCTTCATCATCCGAGAGAGGAAGAAGGTGTGGATTTCTGGTGGATCGACTGGCAGCAGGGAAGCAACTGCAAGATCGAAGGGCTTGATCCTCTGTGGATCTTCAACCACTTCCATTTCCTGGACAGTGCCAGAAACGGAAAACGTCCCATGACCTTTTCCAGATATGCAGGTCCCGGAAGCCACAGATATCCGATAGGCTTTTCCGGAGATACTCATATTACCTGGGATTCCCTTGATTTTCAGCCATACTTTACATCCACAGCCTCCAACATCGGTTATGGATGGTGGAGCCATGATATCGGCGGACATATGCTTGGATATAAGGATGACGAGATGACCGCCCGCTGGACACAGTACGGGATTTTTTCCCCGATCATGCGTCTTCACAGCTCATGCAGTGACTTCAACGGAAAAGAGCCGTGGCGTTTCAAAAAGGAAACAGAGGTTGTCATGGAGGAGGCTCTCCGTGAGCGTCACAGAATGATGCCGTATCTTTACACCATGAACTACAGAAGCTATCAGGAAGACCTTCCACTGGTGGAGCCGATGTACTATGAATATCCGGAAGCACCGGAGGCATATGAGGTAAAAAATCAGTACTTCTTCGGTGACCAGCTGATGGTGGCAGCAGTGACAACACCACGGGTAAAAGATCTCAACGTAGCGAAGACAGCAGTATGGCTGCCGGATGGGGTGTGGTATGATCTTTATACAGGTCTGCGCTATGAGGGCGGAAGAATGGTGGATATGTACCGTACTCTGGACAGTATTCCGGTTCTTGCAAAAGCAGGCGGCATTCTTGTGATGACCGATGAGATCCGTGGAACAGAGGCGGAAAAGAATCCGGAAAGCCTGAAGATCAAGGTATTCCCGGGAGCTGACGGAAACTTCAGACTGTATGAGGATGACAACGAAACCTGTGCTTACGAAAATGGTGCCTGTGTATTTACGGAAATGGATTATAAGGAAAAGGATCAGGCAGTGTTTACCATTTATCCTGCACAGGGAAAAACAGAGCTGATTCCGGCAAAGAGAGCTTATACCGTGGAGTTCTGTAATTTTGCGAAAACAGGCACAGATACTGTGAAGGTTCTGGTTAACGGAGCAGAGACTGAGGCTGCTGTAAAATATGAGGAGAAGCTTCAGAAGATCTGTGTGGAAGTGGAAGCAGACACAGCGGCAGAGGTGCAGATCATTCTCGCTGGCGAAGTGGCAGATAATCGGACAAAAGAGCGTGTCTTCGATTTCCTGAACCAGGCAGAGATCGGTTTTGTACTGAAGGACAGATTATATCAGCTGATCACAGCCGGAAAGAAGCTGCCGGTTCTTCTGTCGGAGCTTCAGTCTATGGAACTGGACAAGGATCTTTACGGAGCACTGATGGAGATCCTGACTGCGTAAAATATGAATAAAATCGCGTTTCCAAACCATACTATCATTATTATCAAAAGAAAGGATGATCATAATGATATTAAAGGAAAAAGAACGCACAGTGATCCAGGATCTTCAGACACAGGAAAAAAGCTGCATTGAAAAATACGGAAAATACGCACAGCAGGCCAGGGATCCGGAGCTTAAAAGCTTATTTCAGACTCTTCAGAAAAAAGAGCAGGAGCATTACGATTCCCTGAGCCAGGTGCTTTCCGGTACAGTTCCCCAGGTAAACTGCAACGACAGTGACGGCCGTGATTACCAGCCAAAGGCTGCTTACACATCGGTGATGTCCTCAGAGGATAAGGAACACGATGCTTTTCTTGCAACAGACTGTATCGGAACAGAAAAGCTGATTTCCGGAGAATACAATTCGGAGGTTTTTGCTTTTGAAGACAGTGGTGTGAGGAAGCTTCTGGCTGATATCCAGGTGGAAGAGCAGAATCATGCGGAGATGCTTTACAAATATAAGACTGTGAACGGAATGTTCTGATATATAAAAGAAGAGGGAGGATTTCAGTAATGGAATTCTTCCTTTTTTTGTTATATAATCAGGAGAACAGCAGGGAGAAATACTTTCCTGCAAAGAGAGGAGAAATAAGCATGAAGGGAACCAGCTGTGAATACTGTGCAAACTATACATATGATGAAGAGTGTGACGAATATTACTGTGATGTCAATCTGGATGAGGATGAATATTATCGTTTTGTGAGCAGTGATTACAAGGAATGTCCGTATTATCGTTCAGGAGATGAATATAAGGTGGTACGTCATCAGATGTGACACAGAGCAACAGAAAAAACAGAGCAGAAAATAATGTGATAAGATAAATGCAGGTTTTCCACGAAAAGGAATGAGAGTTTTGTGGAAAATCTGCATTTTGATGTTTTGATATGTGCAAAAGGCTTCAAATTTGTAAAAATTGGCGTGTTTACATTTGAAAAAAATATCTTTATAATAAAAATATTGGTCTGACAGGTGGAGCCTTTATACCATCCAGACGATGATAATGCTACAGGATTTTGTCTGAGGACAAAGTTTCGGGTAAGCGCCTGACAGACTTATAATAGATTTTTTGACTTGACGGAGGATGTGACAGATTGGATATCATAAAGAAATTCGGGGATATGGTGGGAGAGAGCTCCATCAGGGACCCGGAAAAAGCACGAAAACTTCTTCTCACTGGCTACCGGCTTCAGGAAAAACGTCTGCAGCTTTTTCCTGACAGGAAGCTTCCGGCTTCGGGACAGTATGTAGCCCGTGTAGTTATGCAGAATATTATCAAAGCCCTTGCAAAACCGGACGATACCGCTCTTGTGAGCATTTTTGTACCGGGAGAGCTTCTGACAGCAGCAGGGATCACTCCGTATTCCGTGGAGGCAATGTCCTGCTTCATCGCCGGAACCAGATGCGAGCAGGCATTTCTGGCACAGACGGAATCAGAGGGATTTCCGGAAACCATGTGCTCCTATCACCGGATTTTTCTGGGAGCGTCCATGACAGGGCTGGTGCCGAAGCCGAAATGCACCATTTATACAAATCTTGCCTGTGACGGAAACATGATGACCTTTCCTTATCTGAAACAGAAATATCAGATCCCGGGATTTTATATTGATGTACCTTATGAAAAAAATCAGGATTCCATCAGCTACGTAGCAGATCAGCTTCGTGAGATGAAGAAATTCCTGGAAGATGTTACTGGCAAAAAAATCTCAGAACAGTCTGTACAGCGGGCAGTGGCCAACAGCAACGAAGCGGCATCTTATTACAGCCGCCAGCTTGCTCTCAGGAAAGACCACGATCCGGTAACTTCCCTGACAAATGAGCTGTACGCCATCTTTATGTGCCATCTTCTTGCAGGTTCCCAGGAATCCCTGAAATACACAAAGATGCTTCTCGAAGATGTGAAAAAGGCGCCAAAAGGGGAAGGCCTTCATATTCTCTGGATGCATATGATGCCGTTTTTGCAGGAGCCGGTAAAGGATGTGTTTAATTACAGCCAGAACGTGCACATCAGCGCCTGTGATTTTGTTGCGGATGGCTTTCAGCGGATGCAGCCTGCAGATCCTTATGAGGCCCTTGCGGAAAAAATGGTCAACTGCATTTACAATGGAAGTGTAAAACAGAGAATCCAGCGTGCCCAGGAGCTGGCCGGTCTTACAGAGGCAGACGGAGGGATCCTTTTTGCACACTGGGGATGCAAGGGAACCATCGGAGCTTCCAGCCTGATCAAAAATTCTCTGGAAAACGCAGGGCTTCCAACCATGGTTCTGGACGGCGACGGCTGCAATCCGGCCAATTCCAGTGACGGCCAGGTGTCCACACGACTTCAGGCATACCTTGAAATGCTGGAAAAAAGCAGGGAGGAAAAACGATCATGATACATTACGTCTGTAAATATACACCGCTGGAACTGTTTAAAGGTTTTGGCGAGGAATGTGCGGTTCTGGAGGAAATGCCGGAGAACTTTGAACTTTCCGACCAGATCGCCCATGCCAATCTCTGCGGTTTTGGAAAATCCGTGATCCAGGCAGTGCTGGAGGGGAAGGTTGAACAGCTTGTTCTTGTTAACTGCTGTGATTCCATGCGCCGTGTGTACGATATTGTGGAAAGTACTGGCAAATGTAAATTTTTGTACATGCTGGATATGCCTCATGAGGATAACGACTGCGAGAAAGTGAAGCTGGCCAAAGGAATTCACCGCCTTAAGAAAGCTTACGAGAAATTTTCGGGGAAAACTTTCGACAGAAGTGGATTTCTGAACGCTTTTTCCCATGAGGATGTGGATAACCAGCCATACATCGGTGTGCTGGGCGTCCGCGTCAGTGGTGTCCTGGAAAAAATGATCCGGGATAACATCCGCATGGATGTGGAAAACCTGACCTGTACAGGTGGAAGACGTCTGGCTGTGATCCGTGAGGAACTGGAAAAAATGGATGATGATGCTATGTTTTTGGCTTATGCAGACGCGCTTCTTTCCCAGATGCCGTGTTTCCGTATGAACAACAGTACCAGAAGGAACCGGCTGTATCTGGACCCGAATCTGAAGGGAATCATCTATCATACGATCAAGTTCTGCGACTATTACGGATTTGAGTATGCAAGTATCAAGCGGGATATCAAGGTTCCCCTTCTGAAGATCGAGACGGACTTTACCAGCCAGAGTGCAGGTCAGCTTCTCACCAGAGTGCAGGCTTTTGCGGAAACGCTGGAGGGCTCGGAGGATATGGACCCATCAAAAGGAATCAGCGAGGAGATAAGGAAAAAAATGGAATCAGGAGTTTATTATGTGGCAGGGATCGACAGCGGTTCCACAAGTACGGACGTTGTGATCCTGGATAAAGACGGAAAGATCAAATCTACCATGATCATCCCCACAGGCGGCGGTGCTATGATGAGTGCGGAGAAGAGCCTGGAGATGGCAGTGGAAAAAGCGGGCATTAAAAAAGAGGATATCGTGCGTATCGTTACCACCGGATACGGACGTGCATACATTGACAGCGGCGATGACAGCATCACAGAGATCACCTGCCACGCGAAAGGCGCCCATTATCTGAATCCAAACGTGCGTACTGTCATTGATATCGGCGGCCAGGATATCAAGGCAATCAGCATTGATGAGAACGGTGCAGTAAAAAATTTCCTGATGAATGATAAATGTGCGGCAGGAACCGGACGTTTCCTGGAAATGATGGCCCGTACCCTTGGGCTTTCCCTGGAGGAGATGAGCACCCGCGGACTGGAATGGAAAGAGAACGTGGTGATCTCAAGCATGTGTACCGTGTTTGCAGAGTCCGAGGTGGTTTCCCTGGTTGCCCAGAATAAGAATGTGGCAGATATTATCCACGGTCTGAACGTGTCTGTTGCCTCCAAAGTAGGCGCACTTGCGGCCCGCCTTGGCAAAAAGAATCCGGGAGAATATATGATGACCGGTGGTGTTGCCAAGAATAAAGGCATTATCCAGGCACTGGAAGAGAAGCTGGGAGCGAAGCTTTATATCTGCGACGAGGCACAGCTTTGCGGTGCGCTGGGAGCGGCACTGTTTGCTTATGAAAAGTGTAATGCGGCACTGTAGAGAGAAAATAGAAAATTTTTTGAAAAATCCGGGCGTTTCCTGAGAAAGGCAATGACATAAGCCGGAAGGAATGATAAAATGATAGACAGAGCGGCAGTTTTCTGAATGTACAGAAGAATGAGAAGGTCTGTTCTGCTGTGGATAGGTATCTTTGGGGTGGATACTGTCAGGTGAAAAATGCCGGAAGAGTGAATGACTATAACAAAATTCTATCACAGGAGGGTTTTTACAATGAAAAAAGCACAGATCATCGTGGACAAATATTTCCTCACCGGAAAAACAGACAAAAGGATCTATGGTTCTTTTATAGAACATCTCGGACGTGCGGTTTATGAGGGCATTTATCAGGAAGGCAGTCCTATTTCTGACGAGCAGGGATTCCGTAAGGATACTCTGGAACTGGTAAGAGAGCTTCAGGTTCCCATCGTCCGTTATCCGGGCGGAAATTTTGTATCCGGATTCCGCTGGGAGGATAGTGTTGGGCCAAAAGCTCAGCGTCCGTCCAAACCGGAGCTGGCCTGGGGCGTGATCGAGACCAATCAGTTTGGTCTCAATGAGTTTGTGGACTGGTCAAAAAAAGCCGGCAGTGATGTGATGATGGCAGTGAACCTGGGAACAAGAGGCCCGGAGGATGCGAAAAATCTTCTGGAATACTGTAACTTTAAGAGTGGTACCTATTACAGTGATCTTCGTAAGGCTCATGGCTATGAACAGCCGCATAATATCAAATTATGGTGTCTCGGAAACGAGATGGACGGTCCGTGGCAGATGGGACATAAAACTGCGACAGAGTACGGAAGAGTTGCAGCAGAGACTGCCCGCCTGATGAAATTTATGGATCCGGAGGTTGAGACTGTTGCATGCGGAAGCTCCAATCTGGAAATGCCTACCTTTGGCTCCTGGGAGTATACGGTTCTTGACGAGGCTTACGATCAGGTGGATTATCTTTCTCTGCATCAGTACTATGGAAATCAGGCGGGTGACACTGCGGATTTCCTTGCATGCTCCAAAGGCATGGATGATTTTATCTCCGGTGTGGTTTCCATCTGTGATGCTGTAAAAGCAAAGAAACATGGCAAAAAACAGATCAACCTTTCCTTTGACGAGTGGAACGTATGGTACCACAGCAACGAGCAGGACAAAAAACTGGAGAAATGGGTGCAGGCACCTCATCAGCTGGAGGATGTTTACAACTTTGAGGATGCACTTCTTGTGGGAAGTATGCTGATCACACTTCTCCGTCACGCAGACCGTGTAAAGATCGCCTGCATGGCACAGTTGGTCAATGTTATCGCGCCGATTATGACTTCCGACACCGGTGCATGGCGCCAGACTATCTTTTATCCATATATGCTGACCAGTGTGTTTGGAAGAGGAACCGTCCTCAATACGCAGGTTCTCACACCGGTATACGAGAGCAGAACCTATGGTGAAGCGCCGTATCTGGATTCCGTGTGTGTCTGGGATGAGGAAAAAGATGCTCTGACTATTTTTGCAGTGAACAAGAGCCTGGATGAGGACATGGAAGTTTCCTGTGATTTAAGGCAGTTTGAGGGATATAAGATCGTAGAGCATATCGTGCTGAACAATGATGACCTTCAGGCGGTGAATACAGAGGCACAGCCGGAGAATGTAGTTCCTGTAAAAGCCGGCGCAGAGTGCTCGAAACTGGAAGGCGGAAAGCTGGAGGCAGTGTTTGCAAAACACAGCTGGAATATGATCCGTCTTGCGAAATAGGTGTAAGTGAAGGAATTGGTTACAGAAAATGTAAATTATGTGGCATTATGGGAGGGCTTTTTATGTACACACCTGCAAAAGAACGTTATGAGACCATGGAGTATAACCGCTGCGGAGAAAGCGGCCTGATGCTTCCGAAGGTATCTCTTGGATTATGGCATAATTTCGGAGATACTTCTGATTATGAAAATATGAAACAGCTGTGTTTTACAGCTTTTGACAATGGCATCACACAGTTTGACCTTGCCAATAATTACGGACCTGCCTACGGAAGTGCAGAGAGGAATTTCGGCAAGATCCTGAAAGAAGAACTGATGCCGTATCGTGATGAACTGATCATCACAACCAAGGCCGGCTATGATATGTGGGAGGGCCCTTACGGAAACTGGGGCAGCCGTAAATATCTTCTGGCGAGCCTTGACCAGAGCCTGAAACGCATGGGACTGGAATATGTGGATATTTTTTACCATCACAGAATGGACCCTGAGACTCCTCTGGAGGAGACTATGGGCGCGCTTGCAACAGCGGTTCAGCAGGGTAAGGCCCTCTATGTAGGACTTTCCAATTACGATGGAAAAACTTTAAGCCAGGCAGCAGCGATCCTGAAAGATCTGAAATGCCCGTTTGTGATCAATCAGAACCGGTATTCCATTTTTGACAGAACTGTGGAAGAGAACGGCCTGAAGAGAACCACCGGCATCCTGAAAAAAGGCCTCATCACCTTCAGCCCTCTTGCACAGGGACAGCTGACAGACCGCTACCTGAACGGAATCCCGGAGGACAGCCGTATCCGCAAAGACGGAAGATTCCTGAAAGAAAGCGCACTGACACCAGAACGTCTGGACCAGATCCGCAGACTGAACGATCTGGCAGCGCAGCGAGGAGAAAAGCTTGCAGATATGGCACTTGGCTGGCTGCTCCACCATGAGGAGGTCACCAGTGTACTCATCGGCGCTTCCAAGCCACAGCAGATCCTGGATAATGTGAAAGCGATCCACTGTGCACCGTTTACAGAGGAAGAGCTGCGTCTGATCGATGAGATCTCAAAGTAAGATTCCTGAATATTGGTTTGACAAAAACATCCGGTACATAGTTGATGTTTCATGATTCGTTGACAATGGAATAAGGGTGTGCTATATTGAGGAACAGAAAAGAAAAGAGCCAGCGGGAGCTTGTGTGACAGGCTGAGAGGAAGATAGATCTTCGACCGTACCTGATTTGGGTAATGCCAACGGAGGGATTGTGATATGAGAGCGTGTCTCCGTGGCGTTTGCCGGGGGATGCGCTCTTTTTGTGAGCTTCTGCGAAAGAGCGGGCAGGAAGGGGAGCGCCTTAATGTCTGGCAGGAGGGTGATGTTCCGGAGATTTTTCCGGAAGGATCATGTAAGCGATGGGAATCCGTGTTTTCGGAGTGAGAGGAAGTAAGGGAACTTCGACCGCCAAAATCTAAAGGCAGACTGCAGCAGCCGGGAAATTTTTTGCCCGGGATCCGCTGCTTGTGATCTGCTTTGTATTTCAGGGAGGAAAACACAATGGAAAAACAGAGGATGCACACGCTTCGTATGGTAATGCTGGCAATGATGGTTGCGATCGGTGTCGTTATTTCACCGATCCTGAGGATTGAGGGAATGTGCCCCACGGCGCATCTTGTCAATATCGTATGCTCGGTTCTGATGGGACCGTGGTATTCCCTTCTCTGTGCAACAATGATCGGCGTGATCCGTATGATGTTCATGGGAATCCCGCCACTTGCACTGACCGGTGCAGTGTTTGGCGCATTCCTTTCAGGTGTGTTCTACAGACTTTCCAAAGGTAAGATCATCTGTGCGGTGATCGGTGAGATCTTTGGAACAGGTATCATCGGCTCTATGGTTTCTTATCCGGTGATGGCATTCCTGATGGGAAGAGGCGGACTGACAGCGTTTTATTATACGCCGATGTTCCTTGCAGCAACCACGATGGGAGGATGTGTTGCCTATATTTTCCTGAAGGCACTGAGCAAAGCAGGCCTTCTGGTGAAATTCCAGGCAGCTTTGGGTTCAAAAACATATGAGACAAAGACTTTTACAACTGCGAAAGCAAATTAAAGAGGAGAAGCCGCTGATCCACTGCATCACCAATCCGATATCGATCCATGACTGTGCAAATGTGATCCTTGCAGTGGGTGCAAGGCCGATCATGGCGGAGCATCCGGCGGAAGTTGAGGAGATTACAGCTTCTTCCGGTGCTTTGATGCTGAATCTTGGAAACATTACTGATGCCAGGATCAAATCTATGAAGTGCTCCATGGGAAGAGCTGTGGAAAATAAGATTCCGGTCCTGCTGGATCTTGTGGGGGTTGCATGCAGTGACCTGCGGCTGGATCTGGCGAGGGAGCTTTTAAGTATTGGCCATCCGGCGGTTCTGAAGGGAAATATGTCGGAGCTTCTGGCTGTTTCCGGGCTTCCGTCCCATGCCATCGGAATTGATGCGGGAGCACAGGATGCGCTGACTTCAGAAAATATTGATGCGGTCAGTGATGTGCTGAAGGCTTTTTCCAGAAATAATCAGGCGGTGGTGCTGGCTACCGGGAAGCAGGATTTTGTTACGGATGGTGAACAGGTTGTTCTGATTGAAAATGGTACGGCAGCGTTGTCCGGGATTACCGGGACCGGCTGTATGGTTGGGGCGCTGACTGCGGCGTTTTTGCCGGGGTGTGAAGATCATATTGCGAAAGAGATGACGGATCGTACAGAGGCAGGTGTCTGGTCTGGCAGTGAGATGGGATTAAATGGGAGATCCGGGAATTATCTGGATGCTGCAGTTCTTGGCACCGCACTGATGGGTATTGCCGGTGAGCAGGCTGAAAAAATTTCCCGCGGGCCGGGAAGTTTTCAGGCGAATCTGCTGGATGAGATTTATGGGATTTCTGACAGGCAGCTGCTGGAAACGCTGAAGATTGAAATGTATTAAAGAAGAGGATTTTGAGATGGATAGAAAAGATTTGGATGTAACGCTGTATCTGGTGACGGACAGTACGTATCATACAGAGGAGTCTCTGCTTCATACGGTGGAAGAGGCCTGTAAGGGTGGTGTGACTCTGGTTCAGCTTCGTGAGAAGAATACGGGTGGACGGGAGTATCTGGATAAGGCGTTTAAGGTGAAGGAGATTACGGATCGGTATCATGTGCCGTTGATCATTGATGATCGTGTGGATGTGGCGCTGGCCTGTGATGCGGCTGGTGTGCATGTGGGGTCTTCGGATATTCCGGTTGCTGTGGCCAGGAAGCTGATGGGGCCGGATAAGATCGTGGGTGCTACTGCCAAGACGGTGGAGGCTGCCATGAAGGCTTATGAGGATGGTGCGGATTATCTTGGTGTGGGGGCGATTTATCCTACTACGACCAAGGTTGTGACGATTCTTACGAAGGTTTCTACTTTGAAGGATATCTGTGAGGCGGTTCCGATTCCGGCGGTTGCGATCGGGGGATTGAATGCCGGGAATATGGATGTGCTTGAGGGTGCCGGTATGAGTGGTATGGCGGTTGTTTCTGCGATCATGAAGGCGGAGGATCCGAAGAAGAATGCGCGGGAGCTGAAGGAGAAGATTGTTGCTTTGATGGGAAAGTGATTTAGAAAGTGACTTAGAAAATGAATGGAGAACAGTGGTGGATTTGAGGTTCATTGCTGTTCTTTTTTTGTTGAAATACGGACGCTTCATGGGCTGGTTTTTCAAGACGGCAGGGGAAGGTGGCTGCTCGGAAGTTTGGGTGTGAATGTTGGGTTGAGTGGTCTGCCGGGAATGAGATGTGAGGCACTTCGCTGTCGAATGTTGTTGAGATTTTTGGATGAAATTTGAGTGATTTTTATTATAGCATGTGGTATGGTTGTTATATCTTATAAGATCTTTTGTCTGTATGGACATTCTTGGAGCTTCGTATTCTGAAGCATTTTCCATTTTTGTTTCTGTGAATTTATGAAAGGCCGGTTTATGGCGTTTTCATGTTTTGTTTGTGTGGTATAATTCATATATACCGATAGGAGTGTTAATGAACAACAATACTATATTCGATGACGTTTTCCGGACGATGGTGGAGAAGATGACGTACTTGCTTGTTCCGCTTATCAACGAGGTGTTCCATACTTCGTATCCGGAGGATGTGAAGATCGTGCATCTTCGGAATGAGCATCAGCTGGAGGAAGGGGAATTGATCACGGATGCCCGGCTTTTGATCGGGGATAAGGTGTATCATATTGAGTGTCAGAGTACAGATGATGCTACGATGGCAATCCGGATGTTTGAGTATGATCTTGCTATTGCGCTGGAGAGCAGGCGGAGGGTTGGACGGAGATTTTTTGTGGAGTTTCCCAGGTCCTGTGTGATTTATTTGAGAACTACGAAGAATACGCCGGATGTTGAGGAAGTGGAGCTAAAGCTTCCGGATGGGCAGGTGTGTGTATATCGGGTTCCGACGGTGAAGGTGGAGCGTTATACGAAGGAGAGGATGTTTGAGAAGAAGCTTTTAATGTTGTTGCTGTTTTATGTGATGAGATATGAGAAAGTAGCGCATGAAGTAGGGGAAGATTCTGGAAAACTTCGGAGATTATTAAAGGAATATGAAATTATAAGGATAAATCTGGAGAGAGAGCTTTCGATGGCTGGAAAGTCAGAATTATATACAGACTTGAATAAACTGATCGTAAGGATATCGGATTACATTTTCAGGAAAGAAGAAAAAGTCAGGAAGGAAGTGGATGAAGTTATGGGTGGAAAGGTTTTACAGTTGGAATCGGAGAGGCTTCGTGAGGAAGGTATGACTATTGGAGAAGCCCGTGGAAAGGCTATTGGAAAAGCAGAAGGTGAGGCAAGAATACGTGCATTGATCAATCATTTGATCTTGGATGGCCGGGCAGATGAGATTCAGAGGATAGTTAATAGTGAGGATGCATGCAGGGAATTGTACAGAAAATATGGTCTGTAAAAAAATGTCGGTGGAGTGTTTTACTCCACCGGCAGATCTCTATGTTCTACACTGGTAGAGAACACAATCTGTGTTTTGGTGCGGCCGAACTGCTGGAGTTCGTTGATGAAGTGGTCCAGTTCCATGGTGGAACGGAAGGCTACTTCGATGAGCATGGCGTAATCGCCGGTGACGCAGTTGCATTCGATGACGTTGGGGATGGACTGGATGAAGGGGTAGAAGTCTTTTTTCTGGTAGGGTTCTACTTCCAGGTTGATGAATGCTTTTATATGATAACCGAGAAAAACCGGGTTGATCTGGGCGTGGTAGCCTGTGATCAGCCCGTTTTTTTCGAGGTGTTCGATCCTGGCGGAGACAGCTGGGGAGGAGAGGAAAACTTCCTTTGCGATCTCCTTTACCGGGGTGCGGGCGTTTTTTTGCAGCATTTCGATGATCTTCCGGTCGATGTTGTCAAGCTTGTGGTCCATGTGCAGGACTCCTTTCTGTGGTATTTCGGAAATTTGTGTGTCTGTTCCGGTTTCCCTGTGGAACAGGTGCATCTCTATATTGAGTATACTGCACATGTTATCACAACACAAGAAACGACTTTATAAAAATAAGAGAAATACAATAAATTCTTTAAAAAATTAAGCATAGATACGGGAAAACACGGATAATCATGGTTTTCCCTTAAAAGTATTTACAAGCGTAAAAGAAAGTGTTAGTTTCTTAGGCATCAGAAAAACAGTTGCTGAACAAACGAAACGTGCACAGGATCAGAAGAAAGAAGAGGGATGACAAAATGACTACAGAAACAAGACTGGAAGCAGATTCAATCGGAACTATGGAAGTACCGGCAGAGGCATATTACGGAGTACAGGCATTAAGGGCAAAACAGAATTTTCCGATCACAGGAACAAAGCTTCATCCGGTATTTATCAGGAACCTGGCACAGATTAAAAAAGCAGCAGCTATCACTAATAATAATGCAGGGCTTCTTCCGGAGGATAAGGCAGATGCCATTGTCAGGGCCTGCGATGAAGTGATCGCCGGCAAATGGGCAGAGGAATTTATCGTAGATGCCATTCAGGGTGGTGCCGGAACCAGCGCAAATATGAATATGAATGAGGTGATCGCAAACAGAGCCGGTGAGATCCTCGGATGTCCGAAGGGTAGCTATAAAATGGTCCATCCAAATGATCACGTAAACATGGCGCAGTCCACCAATGATGTGATCCCGACGGCCGGTAAGCTTACCGTTCTGGATCTTCTTGCACCTCTGGAAAAAGCACTGGTAAGACTTGAGAAGGAGCTTGCAAAAAAGGCAGAGGAGTTCGATGACGTGATCACTATGGGACGTACACAGCTTCAGGATGCAGTTCCGATCCGTCTTGGCCAGGTGTTCCACGGTTATGCGTCCATGGTTTCCAGAGACAGGAAACGTATCGAAAAGGCTCACAGGGAAATGTACACCGTAAACCTTGGAGGAACTGCAGTGGGAACTGCTATCAACGTTTCCGACTCTTATTTTTATAAGATCGTGCCAAATCTGGAAAAGATTACAGGTTATCCGCTGAAACAGGCCGAGGACCTTTTTGACGCAACAGAAAATCTGGACGGCTTTGTTGCTGTATCCGGTGTA
>OLSG01002501.1_pt1 | contig 15501 bp, 10 predicted proteins | sample 1673041 | NCBI WGS metagenome assembly OLSG01 (sample SAMEA3136749, study PRJEB25190) | human gut metagenome | reverse complement strand
TTTGCAAAAACGTAAAACAGAAGAAGTCGAAGAAAAGGATTCTTTTGCCATTTTGTTTAAAGTGACTTGATCAAAAGAGTTTAAATTGTTTTGTAAAAAATAAATCATATTCTGTTCAGAATTATTAAAAAAATCAGGATTTTTAATTTGTTCTAGTATCATATCAATCATTCTCCTAAAAAAGTATAGTTTTCAAATATTTCTTTTTTTATTGTGAATTTGCACAAATAACCGGAATAAATTTATGCAGATTGTCCATGAAATAGTTGTGATGTTCCAAAAATAGCGTGAACTATTGAGTCTGAAATTTTCAAGAAATATAATCAGGGCACATGAAATAATATGACGGATATGGAGGAAAAAATCAATGAAAAAAGAATTTAAGATTGTGATATGTGGTGGTGGAAGTACTTATACCGCAGGGATTGTAAAAAATCTTTTGGAAGAGGAAGAATTAAAAATCAAAGAATTATGGTTATATGATATTGATCAGGAACGACAAGAAAAAGTGTCACTGATCGTAAAAGAAGTTGTAAAAGATTTAAGACCTTCTTTGGAATTGAAAATTAGTACGGATGAAGAAGAGGCATTTACAGATGCAGACTTTATTATGGCACAGATGCGAGTCGGTGGACTGAAAATGCGAGTAAAAGATGAACAGATTTCATTAAAACATGGATGCATTGGACAGGAAACATGTGGAGCCGGGGGAATGGCATATGGAATGAGAACGATCGGACCAATGGTACATCTGATCGATGTTTGTGAGAAATATGCATCAAAAACTTATTGGATCGTTAATTATTCAAATCCAGCTGCGATTGTTGCTAAGGCAACACAGACATTACGTCCAAATGCAAGAATTTTAAATATCTGTGATATGCCAGTTGTGGTAGAGGCAAGAATGGCAGAAATCCTAGACACAGATCTTAGCAATCTGGAAGTGGATTATTTTGGATTGAATCATTATGGATGGTTTACAAAAGTACAGTGTAATGGCGAAGATGCCACAGAAAAATTAAAGAAACATGTGGCAGAGTATGGTTATGTATCAAAGGCAAGTTATGAAGATGCCTTGGTCAAAGATCCAGACTGGTTACATACATTTACGAATGCAAAGAAGATCGTCAACTATTTTCCAGATTATCTGCCAAATACATACTGGCAGTATTATCTTCTTGGAGATGACATTGTAGATTACATGGATATTAATAATACAAGGGGAATGCAGGTTATTCATGGAAGAGAAACAAAGATTCGTGAGGCAGTTAAGAAACTAGAAAATGGAGAAAAAATCGATTTGACACAATTTTATGTAGGAGTTCATGGGAAATTTATTGTAGAAGTGGTAAAAGCACTTGCATATGACACGAGAAGCAGGCAGCTTGTCATCGTAAAAAATGACGGAGCAGTCAAGAATCTTCCAGATGATGCCATGGTTGAAATTCCTGCATATATTACAAAAGACGGACCAGAACCAGTAAGAGTTGGAGAAATTCCAAGATTTTATAAAGGACTGATCGAACAGCAGGATGCTTGTGAAGGGTTGGTCGTAGAAGCAGTGATCGAAGGATCATATAAAAAAGCATTGCAGGCATTTACTTTAAACCGCACAATTCCATCTGCAAATGTGGCAAAAGAAATTTTAGATGAAATGATCGAAGCAAACAAAGAATACTGGCTGGAATTGAAATAAAGTTTCAAAAAGTTTCAGAAATTTTCATAATTCTGAAACTTTTTTTGGGAAAAAATATCCGCATCTACTAAATCCATTGTGAGAAAAAAGCTGACTCTATATGATGTAAACAGAACAAAGAAAACGAACATATTTGAGGAGGTATAGAACAATGAAAGGCACAGTGAAGATCGTAACGATTGGTGGAGGAAGTAGTTATACACCAGAGCTGATGGAAGGTTTCATCAAACGATATGAAGAACTTCCAATTAAAGAAATCTGGCTGGTCGATATTGAAGATGGAAAAGAAAAAGTAGAGACTGTAGGAGCACTGGCACAGAGAATGTGGGATGCATCTCCATATGATGTAAAAGTTTATACAACATTAGACAGAAGAGAAGCATTAAAAGATGCAGACTTTGTTACAACACAATTTCGAGTAGGACTTTTAGATGCCAGAATTAAAGATGAAAGAATTCCATCATTGTATGGAATGCTTGGTCAGGAAACAAATGGAGCAGGAGGAATGTTTAAAGCATTTCGAACCATTCCAGTGATCGGACAGATCATAGAAGATATGAGAGAATTATGCCCAGATGCATGGCTGATCAACTTTACAAATCCAAGTGGAATGGTAACAGAAGCTGTAATTAAACATTTTGGATGGAAAAAATGTATCGGACTTTGCAACGTGCCAACGATCGCAATGATGGCAGAACCAAAGCTCCTTGGGAAGGATATCAGCCAGTTAAATTACAGATATGCAGGAATTAACCATTTTCACTGGCATAAAGTATTTGATGAAAATGGAAATGATATGACACCAATTTTGATCGATCATATCAATGAAAAAGGTGGTGGAACACCAGCCAATATCTATCAAGCTGAATTTCCATTGGAATTACTTCACAGCATGAATATGGTGCCTTGTGGATACCACAGATATTACTACATGAAACAAGCAATGCTTGAGCATGCGATTGAAGAATTCAATGAAGGTGGTACTAGAGCAGAGCAAATGAAACAGGTAGAACATGAATTGTTTGAAATTTATAAAAATGCAGAACTTCATGAAAAACCAGAACAACTTGGAAAACGTGGAGGAGCATATTACAGCGATGCAGCTTGCGAATGTATCCGTGCAATTTATGCAAATAAGAAGATCCATATGGTAGTAAGTACACAAAACAATGGAGCAATTTCATGCTTAGATGATGACTCTATCGTGGAAGTATCAAGTATCATTTCAGCGACAGGAGCACAGCCAATGGCATTTGGAAAGCTTCCATCAGCAGAAAAAGGATGGCTTCAGATGATGAAAGCAATGGAAGAATGTACAATTGAAGCGGCATTGACAGGAGATTACGGAAAAGCATTAGAAGCATTCGTATTAAATCCATTAGTAGAAAATAATGAAAATACAACAAAAGTTTTAGATGAACTGTTAGTTGCACATGCAAAATATCTGCCACAGTTTAAAGAAAAGATTGAAGAACTTAAAGCAAAAGGAGTTCATTCTACAGATCCTGTTGTTATGGACTTAATGGAACATGGACACTAAGCAGGAGGCTGATATGGGTGTAACAAAAGAAAGTTTTGGCTTTTTAGAAGATAAAAGAGAAGCATTTCTATACACGATTGAAAATCAAAATGGATTTGCAGTCAAAGTTACTGATTTTGGTGTAAATATTGTTTCTCTCCTTGTAAAAAACAAGGAGGGAAACATCAAAGATGTAGCCCTTGGATATGACACCTTGGAAGAATATTTTGAGAATGGAATTATGTTTGGAGCAACTGTCGGACGGAATGTAAACCGTATCTCAAATGCCAGATTCGAAATTGATGGGAAAGAGTATCATGTAGCAAAAAATCGTGGAAAACATAACATTCACAGTGACAAAGAACATGGATTTCACAAAGTCTTATGGGATAGTGAGATCATTGATGATCATGCAGTGAAGTTTACTTATGTAAGTCCAGATGGGGAACAAGGATTTCCGGGAACATTGGTAACAAATATCATTTATACGGTAACGGAAACAAATGGATTGATCGTTTCCTATCATGCAGTCAGCGATAAGAAAACGCTGATCAATCTGACAAATCATAATTACTTTAACTTGGGTGGACATGAAAGCGGAACGATCGAAAATACAAAAGTAAGGATTTATGCAGATGAATTTACACCGATCAATGAAGATACGATCCCAACAGGAGAAATCAGAAAAGTAGAACATACACCGATGGATTTCCGTGAATGGAAAAAGATCAAGAATGATTTATATGACGAAGATGAACAACTAGAAAAAGGCAAAGGATATGATCATAATTTTGTAATTCGGAATAAAGATTGTGGTTTCCGAAAAATGGCGGAAGCATTGGATGAAGAACAGGGTATTAAAATGGAAGTTTATTCAGATCTTCCAGGATTACAGTTTTACACTGGAAATACAATGAAATCAACAAAAGGGAAAGGGGGAGTGATCTATGGAAAAGGATGTGGATTTTGCATGGAACCACATTATTTCCCAAACAGTATTAACACAAAAGAGTTTGATGCACCAGTATTTGACGCAGGAGAAGTGTATCAGACAGTAACCATGTATCAAGTTGTCACAAAGGAGGATTAAAATGGCAAAGAAAAAGAAAAGTTCAGCATTTGCGGTAGTACAACAGATCGGAAAATCATTTTTTCTTCCAGTATCTGTGTTACCAATTGCAGGTATCTTACTAGGACTGGGATCTTCATTTACTAATGCTGATACGATCGCAGCGTATCATTTACAAGGAATCATGGGAGAGGGAACTATCCTAAATGCGCTTTTAACGATCATGTCACAGGTCGGTAATACAATCTTTGGAAATTTACCATTGATCTTTGCATTAGCAGTAGCATTAGGAATGGCAAAAAATGAAAAAGCAGTCGCAGTACTTTCTGCAGGTATTTCATTCTTTGTAATGAATTCAACAATTAATGCGATGTTAAAATTATCAGGAAAGATTTTAGCGGACGGAACATATGCAAAGAGTGTCTTAAACGGACAGATCACGAGTGTCTGTGGTATTGATTCTCTTCAGATGGGAGTATTTGCTGGAGTTATCGTAGGACTTGTAACAGCAGCATTACATAATCGCTTTTATAAACAGCAATTACCAGCAGCATTAGCATTTTTCTCAGGAGTGCGTTTTGTGCCAATTATTAGTGTAATCGCACATATCGGTGTAGGTATTATCTGCTTCTTTGTATGGCCAACGATTCAGAGTGGAATCTTTGCACTTGGTAATCTGGTTATGCATTCTGGATATTTTGGAACAGCAATCTTTGGATTCTTAGAGAGAGCATTAATTCCATTCGGATTACATCATGTATTTTATTTACCATTCTGGCAGACATCTCTTGGAGGAACAATGGAAGTTGCTGGAAAGATGGTAGAAGGTGCACAGAATATCTTCTTTGCACAGCTGGCAGACCCAAATACAAAACATTTTGCAGTAGAAGCATGTAGATTCATGACAGGAAAATATTCTTTCATGATGGCGGGACTTCCTGGAGCAGCTTATGCAATGTATCGTTGTGCAAAACCAGAAAAAAGAAAAATTGTTGGAGGATTACTATTCTCAGCAGCATTAACATCATTCCTTACAGGAATTACAGAACCGATTGAATTTACATTCTTATTTATTGCACCAGGATTATTTATCTTACATTGTGGATTAGCAGGTTTGTCATTTGCATTAATGCATATCTTAAAGATTTGTATCGGAACAACATTCTCTTGTGGATTGATCGACTTTATGTTATACGGTGTATTACAGGGACAGACAAAGAGTAACTGGATGATGATCCTTCCAGTATTTGCAGTTTATGCAGTATTATATTACTTTGTGTTCAAATTTGTCATTGAGAAATTTGATCTTCCAACACCAGGTAGAGATGATGACGAAGAAGAGGTAAAATTATATACAAAAGCTGATTACCAGGCAAAAAAAGGTGCAGCAAATGAAGATACAGACGCACCAGAGGATCCAATTTCCTTTATGATCTTAAAAGGACTTGGTGGAATCAAAAATATTGAAGATATTGACTGCTGTGCTACAAGACTTCGTATCACAGTAACAGATGAAACTAAGGTGACAGATCAGTACTTAAAACAATCTGGTTCCAAAGGAATCATCAAAAAAGGAACAGGAATTCAGATTATTTATGGACCACAGGTATCTGTGATCAAGAGTAATTTTGAAGAATATGTGGAATATTATGCACAGCATGGAACAGATCCTTCCAAAGAAGAAGAGGTAACACCCATAGTTTCCTCCAAAGAAGAAGAAAAAAAAGAAATCAGACATGGTAAATTAGTTGCGGTAGCAACAGGAAAAGTTCTTGCAATGACACAGGCAAAAGATGAGGCATTTGCAACTTGTGCTATGGGAGATGGTGTTGTGATCGAACCAGAAAAAGGTGTCATTGTTGCACCAGCAGATGGAAAGATCACAGCATTAATGAAACCATCTTTACATGCGATTGGAATCGAGACAAAAGAAGGATTAAATCTTTTAATTCATATCGGAATTGATACAGTTAAATTAGATGGAAAAGGATTTAAGTCTTTTGTCAAGAGTGGACAAGAAGTAAAGGCAGGAGATAAGTTGGTAGAGTTTGATATCAATCTGATCAAGAAAGAAGGATATAGCCCAGATGTTATGGTTGTTGTCTTAGAAGATTCTAATCTGCCAAAAGTAGCTTATAAAACTGGAGAAAAAACAGTTGCAGGAAAAACAGTTGTTGCGGAATTTTAGTAAAAAATGATTGACAACAAACTGTGAATAAGGTAAAATAATGACTGTTCTGAAAAGGAACAGTCATTATATGCGATAGTGGCGTAGTTGGTAACGCGCGACCTTGCCAAGGTCGAGACCGCGGGTTCGAGCCCCGTCTATCGCTTTCGGTTAAAGGTCTCGAAACCACGCATTTATGCGGGTTTCGGGATTTTTTCATTAAAGGAAGATAATATCAATGTGAGTAATGGTTATGGAAGAGGGGACAATTACAGACGCAATTCAGCATGCATTACAAAAAGTAGGAATTCCAAAAACATTTGCTGGAATAGGAGCAAGATTAATTGTATTTGTTTTGTTTTAGGTAGGTGAAATGAATTGAAAAATAAAAAAAATAATAGATATTTAATTATAGGAATTGGTTATCTTATTTTATTTTTTATTGTTCTAACTCCAGACATTAATAATGCAGTAGGAAGAGGAATACAAGCATTATTATTTTGTGTTTTAGGATATAGATGTGAGGAAAATATTAGAAGGTTTATAAAAAATAGATAATAAAAGGATTTTAATCAAGCAGAGAATTTATTTGAGATATTTTCTGCTTGATAACATACGATTGGATATGAAAAAATCATGATAAAAGAAAACAAGATAAAAAAATATGTAGTTGTAATTATATGTTTATTAGGTATGTTGATATTAAGTGGAAAGACAGAAAATGTATTTGCGAATGATAAAAGTAATTCTTCAGGAATACCCCAAAGATCAGCTGATCAGTATGATAAAAAATCAAAAGATATGGAAAATAGCTTATTATCCTTCTATATAAAAGATGTATCAAATGTTGAAAGCATTAAATATATTCCATTGGATAAAAAAATCATAGGAAATAAAAGAATAACGGATAAATCAAACGTTGTAGATATTGGATTTGGAGAATATTATATTAAAGCTAAAGATGAAAAAAAGGAACTACAAGAACCAGTTTATTCTTCTTGGTATGAGTCACCGAGAGGTGGTATGCAAGTTCGTGAAAAATTATCAATAGAATACCAAGTAAATAAAGATTATAATAATAAAAATCTGAGGATTTTAAAAAAAGTTGTTGAAGAAAATATTCATCACAAAAATAAAGTACTTATTTCTGCCTCACAATATGTCAATGTGAAAAATGAATATAAGAAAAATATCAAAGCATGTATTTTTTATCAAAGCTATAGTATTCAACTTTATGAAAAAGATTTATTTTTTGATGATAAAATTACAACAGGAAAAGTGAAAATACCAATAGGGATTGTCTTTATTGTTAGTAAGGACATGAAAAGTAATAAATGATGAAAATTGACGCACTTTTATAGACCTTGCGTCAGAACAAGGCTCATCACAAGTATAGTGAGGGGTACCGCCTTTGTAAGAGATTTTAGGACAGCGATATTTGATAAAAGGTCTTAGAACTTAGGAGTTACCTAGGTTTTAGGGCTTTTTTAGTTGAAGTTGAAAAAATATTGATAATTCTAAGAAAAATGATTATAATATACTTAACAAGGTAACTGGAAAGGATAGCTGAAACCTATCCGATTCGGGCAAAATTCGTTTAAATAGTCACTCGTTCCGCCAAGAATCAGGGTGACTATTTTTTATGCGTATAATTCAGAATAGCAATAATCAACAGTGTTGTATTTATGATAATCATAAATTCTTCATATGTACTCATAAAACCACCCCTTTCGTAAGGCTCCGAAACGGATGGAATCACCCCAACCAGTTACTCAGTTAAGTATATTATGTTTTCAATTAATAAACTTTCTAGATTATAACACAAACAATAAGACGTGGACAATAAAAATATTAATTGCTATGATGTAAGTGTTAAAATAAACATTCAACTAAAGGAAGTGGCATGTGCGCTGTAATACAAAAGAACGACAGAAAAATAGAAATCTGAATAAAGTTATTATTGCAGGATTGGTGATCGTTGCAATAATATGCCGTATTTTAGGCAAGGTAAGTTCAAGATATATTTATATTGTCGCTGGGGTTTTACGAACATTGATCTATATTGGACTATATATTGGATGGGGGATCAGTATTAATAAGAGAGTCGTTCAAAAAGCCGCAAAAAATACACTGCTTTTTATATCAGGACTAATGATCTTCTGGTTTATTGTGCGTAGTATAAAGTACTTTTTCGCGATGGATGTAAATGTAGAGCGTTACTCATGGTACAGTTATTATCTGCCGATGTTGTTCATTCCCCAGGCGGCGGTACAGATGGCAGTTCTTCTTGGACAGCCAGAAGAGTATACTTTACCGAAATGGTCAAAGTTGTTATATATTCCTACAACGCTTTGCTTCTTGCTTGTTTTGACAAATGATTTTCATCAGCTCGTGTTTTCTTTTTCGGCAGGTGAAGTATGGACGGATAAAGGTTACAGTTATGCGTGGGGATATTATATCGTACTGTTGTGGGATGTTATTTGTGCAGTATCGGCATTTGTTTTAATGGTTTATAAGTGCAGGTCATCTCGGAGAAAGAAGTATTTGCCGATCATAGGGATTTGTATTTCTATTATTTATGCCATTATTTATGCAAGTGGTGCAGAGTGGATGCAGGTTATTGGTGGAGATATCACAGCGGCGTTATGTCTGATGTTTATGTGCATATTTGAGAGCTGCCTTCACTGCGGGTTGATTCAGACAAATACAGGATATGAACAGCTATTTGAAGTATGTACAATGGGAGCGCAGATCACAGACCAGGATTATCATGTCATATATACTTCTGCTAATGCAATGAAGCTTTCAGAAATGGTGATGAGGGAAGCGGAGAAGGAAGAAGTTAGGATTGATAAGAAAACAATGATCAAAAACAGGCCGATTCAGGGTGGACATATTTTATGGCAGGAAGATATTGAAGATATCATGATGTTGCTTGATCGATTGGAAGAAAATAGAAAGACGATCGAAGAGAGTAATTGTCTGGAACAGGAAAATTATCAGACAAAGGCAAAGATTTATATGTTGCGGGAAAAGAACCGCTTATATGACAAACTGCAGACACAGACTGCTGGACAGATCGGGCTGTTGAATGAATTGCTGATTCGATACGAAGAGGAAGAAGATCTGGCAGAGAGCCGCAGGCTGCTGGCTAAGATCAGTTTGATCGGAACATACATAAAAAGATATGGGAATTTGATCTTTATTGGAGAAAGAGAAGCCGTGTCAGATATTGCAGAGCTTGGAGCTTGTTTGGAGGAGTCTTTTAGCAGCTTGAGGCTGATGGGGATAGAATGTGCACTTACAGCCCCAGCAGGGGAGCGTATTTATGTGAGGGATGCGGTTCGCATTTATAGCTTTTTTGAATCAATATTAGAAGCCTGTGTAGATTCTATTAAATTTATGTGGGTAAAGATTCGTCCGTGTGGAGAAGAGATGGTTTTTTGTATGGAAGTAGAAAGTGAAGATGATCTGAACTCATTCTTTGCCAAGACGGATCAAGGTGAAAATGAAGACGGTATATGGAAATTTACATTTACCATAAAAAAGGCAGGTGAAAAGTAATGCAGACGTTGTTGATGACGATGGTGTTGCTCAGTCTGGCAGGTGCTTTATTTTTGCTTATTATATTTTATGATATGCGCCTGGAGAAATGGAATTGGAATGTTTTAGTTCTTTTACTTTTGTTTTTCCTGTTGAATCATCTGGTATATTCGTTCGGGCAGATCGATAAGGGAGCAAACTATTATGAAGTGTTGCCTGTTCCGATATGGGTTATCTGGTGTATTGTCGGTGCCATTGATTTTTTGCTTATTTGGGAAGGCATCAGATTAAAAAGGATATCAAAAGAAAAAGTTAATCGGAATTCAATCAAAGAAGCGATGAATCTTCTTCCGACAGGCATCTGCTATTTTAATTCTGATGGAACAGTGAAGCTTGCCAATACGCAGATATATCAGCTTTTTAGGATTCTTGCGCATAAAGATCTGCAGGAATTCAGTGAGTTACGAGATGCACTTCATACAAGTATACAAAACGGTGTGATCAGGCTTGCAGGTAAAAAAGACACTTATATTTTCCCAGATGGAAAGGTATGGGATTATCGGGAAAATGAAGTCAGAGACAGAGATGGTAAGATTTATATAGAAGCTGTTTTTATGGATGTTACAAAGCAATATCATGAGAAAATGAATTTGACAAAGCAGACGGAGAAGCTGAAAGAAATATCAAGGGAACTTCGATATCTTTCTGACAATGTATTGATCTTGACAAGAGAAAGGGAAGTGCTTGCTGCCAAGACAAAACTGCATGATCAGATGGGTGCGGGATTGACAGCGATTCGGCAGAATTTATTGCAGGGAAGTGAAGATTACAGCGATGCGGTCAGATTACTTTGTCAGGCGGTAAATGCAATCTGGAATGATAATCAGCAGTCTTCTTTTGGGGAAGGAGAATTTGAACAATTTCTGCAGGATGCGAAAACTCTTGGTGTGAAGATAGAATGCCTTGGCTCTTTGCCGAAGAACGAAGATTATGCCAATATATATATACTTGCGATGAGAGAGTGTCTGACGAATGGTGTATGTCATGCTGGTGCGACAGAACTTTTTATAACGATGCAGGAAAATAATGATTTTTATCGTATTCGCATTACAAATAATGGGGCAGCACCGGAGAAAGAAGTTGTCCCAAAAGGGGGACTATATAATCTTTCACGGCATATATTTGATCATGGTGGGGAAATGCAGATACAGTCTATTCCGTATTTTGCATTGACAATAACATTTCAGAAGAAGGAGAGCAAAAATGAAGAAAGTATTGATCGTAGAGGATCAGAGGATGCCTCGTGAAAATATGGAAAGAATACTTTTAGACAGTGGCAAATACGCACTTTCTGCCAGCGTAAATGGAGCAGATGTTGCGCTGGCCGTTTGTAGACGGGAACAGATCGACTTGATTTTGATGGATGTATGCACAGCGGGGAATAAAGACGGCATAGAAGCGGCAACAGAAATTAAAGCAGAATTCCCAGACATAAAAATAATTATCGTAACTTCAATGGTAGAAGTCGGATATTTAAAGAGAGCCAAGGAAGCGAAAGTGGACAGTTTCTGGTATAAAGATATCAGTCCGGAGAACTTGATCGATGTAATAGAACGAACAATGGCAGGAGAAAGTATTTTCCCGGATAAGACACCGAGTGTAAAGCTGGGGCTTGCTGATAGTTCAGAGCTTACCGCAAAAGAAATTGAAGTGCTGCGCTTTGTATGTGAAGGACTTGAATATAGTGAAATTGCTGAACGCATGCACATATCCCAAAGAACGGTAAAGTTTCATATATCCAATATTTTATCCAAAACTGGATATGCCAATAAAACAAGGCTTGCGATTGCAGTTACGAATAAGAACTTTATTATTCCAAGCAGCCCAGAAAAATATATGTGATAATTCAGTATATATATACTACAAAAACAAGAAACCTGTACTTAAGGACAGGGTAAAAATAGAACATATTTGTTATAATTTTCTTAGAAAACTTAATGGTTTTAGAACGGAAATCCACCCAACTTCGTTGGAGAATAAACAGGAGGGCGAATTATGAAAAAAGAGAGAAAAAGACGAATATGTAACTATTTTATGAAGGCATTGCTGCTATGTGCTTTGGTGTTTGGATTCGGATTTATAGCAGGTGTTGATGTTAACGCAGGGGAACATAGTTTTTATGTTGATGAATCAGGAAGTATAAAACCATCATCATCTATTACCGTGTCTAAATCATCAGATTCTACGCATTCTTTTAAGATAACTAATAGAACAGCGAAACCAGTGAAAATAACATTGGATAATAATGTCACACCAAAGAGTAAGAATTATCGTATGCAGATAAAAGTGGGAGGTCATGAGTGTGTTAGCCGTGAAAATGCAGTGCCGGCTGATGCAAATATACTTTATCTGTATCCAGGGCAGACAATGAAGGATGCCTGTGAAGTTAATTTTGCTTCTTCAACTTCAAAGACTACTTCAGCTACAATTACTATGAAATCAGAGTATCTCAATAAAGAAGTAAAGAGTAAAGAGAAAGCCATTGGTCTTAATCAAGATACAGCAATAGAAATTCCATTATCTGGTATGCAGTACAGTCTCTTTGAAGGTGTTACAGCCCAGGTAGGAAAAGATGAGCGTTGGTATAAGTTTAATGTTAGTGATAGAGCAGTGATCAATCCAACGTTTGAGTTGGCTGAAAAAGAAAGAAGCGGTCATTTTGGTTTTAACAATACTTATATTCGAATGTATAATTCTCGTGGTGAAATGATATACAAAGAAGCTACAGCAAAAAGTGACTTGAGTAGTAAGGTAGAACAGTGGAATCCAGGTCCGATAACTTTAACAAAGGATACATATTATGTATGTATATCTGTTGATAAGTCAGCTTATTATCCAGCAACATTCATGTTCAACCTAAACGGTCACAACTGGATTTATGCTAATGGAGTTACTTGTTCGCCAAGTGAGATCAAGCTTGAGGATATAGGCAAGAAAAAAGTTATAGCACAGACGATACCAGCGGATTCTGATGATAAGATCATTGAAGTATATGACCATCTTACTGGAAAGACATGGGATTGGTATAATTCCAACACAGTTGATTATGATGGAATCCCATCAAAAGCTACGGCACCAGGAAGACATGCATGGATCACATTTAAGACAACAAATGGAAAGACATTTACAACTTACGTGATCAGTCCAGCAGAGAAATTGAAAAAACCACGTGTGGCTACTGGTTATAATTCTGCGAAGTTCTGGATAGATTATCCGAATAAACGGAATACTTCCGTAAGGATTCAGGTTCTGAAAAATGGTAAATGGACGACAGCAAAAACAATAGGATACTACTCTTGCGGCACTAGTAATCCAGTGACGATAAAAGGATTAAAGCCTTTGACAAATTACAAGTTCCGTTTACAGTCTTATGCAAATGGTATGACAGGAGATCCATCTGATGTAGTAACGATGAAAACAGGATCTAGCAAGAAACCAGCCGTGAAGTCAATAAAAGTTGTAAAGAGGAAAAAAGTAAAGGTAAAAGGCTGGTGGCGAAAACACTGGATCGGCGGACGCGTTTCACGTTATGAATGGGTACCACCTTATACTTATACCAGATATAAAGTAAAAGTAACTTTAAAGAAAAAAGTACCAAAAGTTGGCGGTATGTGGGTTGCTGGCAACTGGGTAAAAGGAAGCAAGAAGAGTTATACCGTATGGGTTCCTAATGGAGCAAAGAAAGGGAAAAAACTGACGATCAGAATCAGTACAGCATTAGGTAAAGGATATGGTAATGGTCCGGAAGTGAAAAAAGTAATAAGAGCAAAGTAACTTTTTTTGGAACTGCCTTTTCCATTCCCCTACCAAAAGGAAAAGGCGGATAAAGTAACTTTCCCTATAAAAGGGGCGAGGGGCTGTTGCAAAAACAGCCCCTAACCCTATGTCAGGAATCTATATGTAGATATAGACAATCGCATGTGAAAATTTATGAAGATGTGTGGCCCTATGTATAAAAGCGCAGATGTCTTGCGTTTTGCTATGCCACTTTCGAACGTTTTATAAAAACGCCATTCGCGCCAAAACTCGCTAAAGTTCAAACAAGGCGCTCGGTGGCGGGTTCGTTCTCAAGTTTCGTGACGCAAAACCTGCAAAGCATCTGCTTCTTTTATACATAGGTACCGCGCATCTTCATAAATTTTTGCATGCGATTACCTGTATTCTATGCGAATTCCTGCCAATGATGCCACACCCAATGCCGAGTGCTGTTTTTTGCATTTTTTGCTATGGATATCATATTTTTTTCTTGGAAAATATGATATAATTTAAAAATATGACACATAACGCTTATGATACCAGATTGCTACATGCTTTGCGCTCTTGCAAGCAAGTTTGCATCGGCTTTCTAACTTTTTGACTCTGGTATCATATGACTGGAATATGAATAAAGGGGTGAATAGAGGATGACACTTGCAGATTTTCTTATAATGGCAGCAGTCATTGTTGCAGCGTGTCTTGTATACAATTTTGTTAAGGCATATACTAAGAAAAAGTAGGAGTAAACAAAGCAAATAAGAGGGAAAGAGAGAAAAATATCATGAAAAAGAACATGAAAAGAATGATGGGCTGGATTTTTACAGCGGTATTGATCTGCTGTATCGGATTTACAACAAAGGGCGTGACTGCAGATGCAGCGATTGTTTCCGGTGGTAAGAAGAATTACAGCTATAGCGAATTGCAGAAAGATTTACAGCAGCTTAAGAAAAAGTATAAGAATCATTGCCAGGTGAATGTGATCGGAAAGAGTGAAGATAAGAGAAATCTTTATGAAGTCGTAATCGGTAATCCTGATGCAAAGAAGCATCTTCTTGTTATGGGTAACCTTCATGCAAGAGAGCATATGACAGTGCAGCTTTGCATGAAGCAGATTGAATATTATTTAAGTAATTACAATAAAAAGATAAGTGGCAAGAAGGTTTCTGCTACATTGGATAAAGTGGCAATTCACTATGTACCATCCTGTAATCCGGACGGAACAGCGATTAGCCAGCGTGGATTTAATGCAATCCGTAATAAAAAGCTTCGTTCAGCTCTTAGAAAGATGGGAGGCAGCTCCAGCAGATGGAAAGCGAATGCAAGAGGTGTAGACTTAAACCGTAACTGGAACGTAGCATTTAAAACATCCGGAAGAAAAGGAAGTTCAGGATACTGTGGACCAAAGGCAGAAAGCGAGAGCGAGACAAGAGCATTAGTAAACTGGTCAAATAGAATCCAGAAACAGGGCAAGATTGTCGGTATTGTAAGCTATCACTCTACAGGCTCCATTATTTACGGTAAGTCAACCAGCCGCGCACCAAAAGCGGTAAGAAATGCAACGACAAGAATGTACCAGACTGCAAAAAGCCTTACAGGTTACCAGCTTGTACAGCATGAAAGCTACGCACTTCCACATGGATACTCCAGAACATATTACCTTTATAAGAAAAAGATTCCATTCATTACAGTAG
>OLSG01002476.1_pt1 | contig 15621 bp, 12 predicted proteins | sample 1673041 | NCBI WGS metagenome assembly OLSG01 (sample SAMEA3136749, study PRJEB25190) | human gut metagenome | reverse complement strand
TGCTGTTCGGCCTGACGAAGCGGCAGCTTGTGTGTTTCGGATCGGCGGCGCTTGTTGGAGTGCCGCTTTTCTTTTTGAGCAAGGGCAGCATGGGCACGACGCCGGCGGCGCTGTGCATGATCCTTGTGATGCTGCCCTTTTTCCTGTTCGCCCTGTATGAGAAGAACGGGCAGACCCCGGAGGCGCTGCTGGGCAATCTGATCCAGTGCAAATTCACCCGTCCGAAAAAGCGTGTCTATCAGACAAACAACGCCTATTCCGCTTTGGAAAAGCAGGCGGAGCTGGAGCGGACGGTGGGGCGGATCGCCTCCGGCGCGGGGAAAAGAGGCAAGGGCCGGCGCAGGCTCACCCGGCAGGAGCGAAAGCAGATCGAGGCCGTCATCCGGCAGGCCAAGGGGGACGGCAAGAACCACACCGTACAGGCAAGCCTCCCCTTCCGCAATATGCACCCGGACGGCCTGTGCCGTCTGGACGACCGGCATTTTTCCAAAACCATCGCCTACGCCGACGTCAGCTACCGTCTGGCGGGACCGGACGATCAGCGGGATATCTTTGAACGCCTCTGCGACTTCTATAACGGCTATGACCCCTCCATCGGCGTGCAAATGACCCTGAGCAGCAGCCACAAGGCCGGCGGCGGGGACCTGTTCCGCATGGCGGCCCAGGGGGACGATCTGGACGGGATCCGCGCCGAGGCCTCCGGCATCCTGCAAACACAGTATGAGCGCGGCAGCAACGGCTATGTGAAAAGCAAGTATGTCACGCTGACCATCGAGGCGGAGAGCATCCAGGCGGCGCGGGCAAGGTTTTCCCGCATCGAGGCGGACACCCTGAACCGCTTCAAGGTCATGGGCGCGGCGGCAAAGGTGCTGGACGGCAAGGAGCGGCTGGCGCTGCTGCACGGCCTCCTCCATCCCAGAGGGGAGCCCTTCGCCTTTGAATGGGACTGGCTCCCGGCAAGCGGCCTTTCCGTCAAGGACTTTATCGCGCCTTCGTCCTTCGAGTTTGGGGAGACGCGGCGCTTCCGCATGGGCGAAATGTACGGCGCGGTATCCTTTTTGCAGATATTGGCCCCGGAGATCCAGGACCGTATCCTCACGGATTTCATGGATGTGGAGGGAAACCTTCTCATCACCATGCACGTCCGCGGCATCAACCAGAACGAGGCCATCAAGATGGTCAAGCGCAAGATCACCGATCTGGACGCCATGAAGATCCAGGAGCAGAAGAAGGCCGCCCGCAGCGGCTACGATCTGGATATCCTCCCGTCCGACCTCTCCACCTACGGCGGCGCGGCGAAAAATCTCTTGCAGGATTTGCAGAGCCGCAACGAGCGAATGTTCAATATGACCTTCCTCATGCTGCATCTGGCGCCCACGAAGCAGAAGCTGGAGATCGCCGTTTCCCAGTCGGCCAGCGTCGCCCAGACCCACAACTGCATCCTGACCCGGCTGGACTTCCAGCAGGAGGACGGGCTTATGTCCTCGCTGCCGCTGGGCCTCAACCGTATCAAGATCGAACGGAGCCTCACCACATCGGCGCTGGCGGTATTTATCCCCTTCGTCACGCAGGAGCTTTTTATGGGCGGGGACGCCATGTATTACGGGCTCAACGCCCTGTCCGGCAACATGATCCTGCTGGACCGCAAGCAGTCCCGATGCCCCAACGGCCTTGTGTTCGGCACGCCGGGCAGCGGCAAGTCCATGAGCTGCAAGCGGGAGATCGCCTATGTCATGCTGACCACGAAGGATAACGTCATCATCTGTGACCCGGAGGATGAATATTCCCCGCTGGTGAACCGGCTGGGCGGCCAGGTGATCCGGCTCTCCCCCAACAGCCGCGACTATGTGAATCCCCTGGATATCAACCTCAATTACAGCGAGGAAGAAAACCCTCTGGCGCTGAAAAGCGATTTCGTGCTGTCCTTCTGTGAGCTTATCATGGGCAGCAAGACAGGGCTGGAGGCCATCGAGAAAACCGTCATCGACCGTGCCGTGCAGAAGATCTATCAGCCGTACTTCGCGGACCCCCGGCCGGAGAATATGCCGATCCTCTCCGACCTCATGGCCGCCCTCATCGCCCAGCATATCCCGGAGGCGGACCGTGTGGCCCAGGCGCTTGACCTGTATGTGAACGGCTCTCTCAACTTCTTCAACCACCGGACCACCGTGGATATCCGCAACCGCCTTGTCTGCTTCGACATCAAGGGGCTTGGCAAGAATCTGAAAAAGCCTGGGATGCTCATTGTCCAGGACGCGGTATGGAACACCGTCACGGTGAACCGCTCCATTGGACGGGCCACCTGGTATTTCGTGGACGAGTTCCATTTGCTCTTGAAGGAGGAACAGACGGCGGCATACAGCGCCGAGATCTGGAAGCGTTTCCGCAAATGGGGCGGCGTCCCGACCGGGGCAACGCAGAACCCGAAGGACCTGCTGCACAGCCCGGAGATCGAAAACATTCTGGAAAACAGCGATTTTATCTATTTGCTGAACCTCTCCGCGGGCGACCGCAAGCTGATGACGGAGCGGCTGAACATCTCCGCCGAGCAGCTTGCCTTTGTGACCAACGCGGACCCCGGCAGCGGCCTTCTGTTCTTCCAAAATGTGATCCTGCCCTTCAAGGACGAGTTTCCCAAGACCACCGAGCTATACAGACTTCTCACGACAAAGCCCAGCGAGGTTTCCCATGACGGGCAAACCGGATAAGGAAAGGATGGGACAAGATATGAAATATATGATCGACAGCAAGGTATATGAAAACCACATCAATGATGAGGTACATCTGTACGGCCTGCTCCACCAGCTCGCCTTCCTGGCGGGAAAGGCGAAGGACGAGAAGGATCTGGATAATCTGGCCGAGACGGCAAAGCGCTACGGAGAGATCGCGGAGGAAAAGTTCGCCGCCTGGCGTATCCCCGGCCGCTATCTGGTGTTTGGGGACAGGAAGGACCTTGCGGAGCTGAAGGCGGCGGAGCTCACGCCCTTGACCGCCGTACTGAAAGAGCATGACGCAAAAATCAGGGAAAAGCAGCGTGCCGCCACCGCCGACGATCCCGCCTACATCATCTCCGGCAGCGCCTTCCGTATGCTGGTGGGCGATCTCTTTGACCTGCTGGCGCAGTACAGCTTTCTCCGCAACCGTGTTGTAGAAGTGAAAACAGAAAAACGGCTTGCGCGGCTGCAAAAGAATCTCTCCGGCGAGAATCCGAGCATCCGAAGAATGTACCGCAGGTGGGGCTTTGCGGAGGATCAGGTCGTCACCTGCTATGACATTCTGGAGGCAACGCTGCGGCGTGCGCATCTGACGCCCTATGACCCGGAGGAAGCGGCGGAGGACGGCATCGGCTGCGGCCGCTGCTGCGCCCTCTGCGAAGATCATTCCTGCGAGGACGACTATGACTGAGCTGACCCATGTGAGCCTGTTTTCCGGCATCGGCGGGCTTGATCTGGCGGCGGAGGCGGCGGGCTTCCGCACCGTCTGTCAATGCGAGTGGGCGGACTACCCCTATTCCGTTCTGGAACAGCACTGGCCGGAGGTGCCGAAATTCCGGGATATCACGACTTTTACGAAGGAGGCGTTTTTTGAAAAAACAGGACTTAAAACCGTTACCGTCCTCTCTGGCGGCTTTCCCTGCCAGCCCTTCTCCACCGCGGGGCAGCGAAGGGGCTTTGCGGATGAACGCTACCTGTGGCCGGAAATGTGCCGCGTTATTACCGAGCTGCGGCCCCGTTGGGTGCTTGGGGAAAATGTTGCTGGCTTCATCAATATGGGGCTCGACAAAACGATCTTTGACCTGGCAAAAGCGGGATACGCTGTTCTCCCATTCGTATTTCCGGCTTGCGGCGTCGGCGCATGGCATGAGCGCCAGCGAACTTTTATCGTCGCGGCTGATGTTTCCCACGCCCCTTGCCTCCGACAAGAACACCTGCAGGGATGCGGCCAACCTGGATGTGTACCTCTCCGACAACGGGATATTCCGCAAGGTGAACAAGAGCGGTGCGATCTGGAGCCTGAGCCTGTCGGCGGCGGTATTCTATCTGACCCCGGTAGCGTCGGAGGGCTACCGCTCCACGCTGAAACCGGCGGCGTTTCGGAACAGCGCCCCGTCTGCCAACCTGTCATCCCAGGTGATCCGGCAGGAGCGGTCGGTATCCGAGACGGCGGCGCTGAACCCGGATTGGGTGGAATGGCTCATGGGCTTCCCCCGGAAATGGACGGACGTATCCTCTGGGCCGCTGAGCCGGAGGGCGTCCCCCGTATCACCGAGAACACCGCAGACCGCGCCCTCCGACTGAAAACCCTGGGCAACGCGGTCTGCCCGCCCCAGGCATATCCCATTTTCAAATATATCTCTATGATCGAGACGGGCGAGTGCGTGAGCATTTGTCCCTACGGAAAGGCAGGTGGTGACGCATGAAGGAATGGAAGGCCTCCGAGAAGGAGGCGCAGAAGATGACCCGTGACGGAGCCATTTCCGTCAACATGGTCACAGGCGAGGCGAGCCATGTTTCAGACCGCGCGCCGGAGCAGGACTATTCCCCCTCCGGCGATTCCACGGCGCTGGCGAGGACTGCCCTCCACCATCTGGACGACCGGCGCGTCCGGAAGTCTCAGAAGAAAAAGCGGCGGAACCGCCGCAAAGCCTACCGGGAGGGTACGGCGGCAAATAGCCGTCCATCCTCCCGTTTGCAATTCACCGAGGAGGAACGCGCCGCGCCGGAGCTGCAAAAGGCGATCCGCAAGTCTGACAAGGCGGCGGATAAGCTGGACGCGGCAAGGGCCGCCATCCCCAAAAAGCGCGTTCTGGGCACGGAGCGTGTCTTTGACGAGGCTTCCGGCGCCGGGCGTACAAGACTGGTATTCCATGAGACGGATAAGCCGGCTTCGATCCGGCAGCCGGGGCCGAACCCGCTGGCGCGGCCTTTGCAGGAGGTCGCTCACACCGCCCATGCCAAGGTGCGGGAGGTGGAGCAGGAGAACTCCGGCGTGGCCGCGGGCCATCTCACTGAGCGCGGCATGGAAAAGGCCGTGGGCTATGGGAACCGCAAGCTGCAAAACTGGCGGGCGGAGCGGCAGGTGAATCCCTGGCGTGACGCTGCAAAGGCGGAGCAGGCGGCGGTCAGGGCCAACGCGGAGGCACTTTACCAAAAGGCGCTCCATGATAACCCCCAGCTTGCGTCCGGCAGCCCCATCTCCCGCATCTGGCAGAAGAAGCGGATGCAGCGGCAGTACGCGGCGGCCTACCGGGCGTCGCGCGGCGCGGAGGGTGCAAAGGCGGCGGCACAGACGGCAGCCAAGAGCGCAAAGAAAGGCGCGGAGGCAGCAAAGAAGGCCGGCGAGTTCATAGCCCGGCACAAAAAGGTGTTCCTCATCATCGGCGGGATCGGCCTTGTGCTGGTGCTGCTGTTGGGCCTGCTGCAATCCTGCTCCTCCATGTTCGGAGGAGGCGTGTCCAACATTGTGGCCTCCTCCTATCTCTCCGAGGATGCTGACCTGCTGGCGGCGGAGGCCGCCTACTGCGCCAAGGAGGATGAGCTGCGGCGGTATCTGGATACCTATGAGCAGACCCACGACTATGACGAGTATCACTATGATCTGGACGACATTGAGCACGACCCCTATGTGCTGCTGTCTATCCTGTCGGCGCTCCATGAGGGGCAGTTTACCATAGACCAGGTGCAGGGCGACCTTCAAATGCTGTTTGACCGGCAATACATCCTCACCGAGACGGTGGAGGTGGAGCGGCGGTACTACATTGAGACGGATACCTGGACGGACGAGGAGGGCAACACCCATACGGAGAGCTACCGGGTCTATTACGATTATTATATCTGCACCGTGAAGCTGGAAAACTTCGACCTCTCCCATCTGCCGGTCTACATGATGGATCAGGAGACGCTTTCCATGTACGCCGTGTATATGTCTACTCTGGGCAACCGCCCCGACCTGTTCCCGTCCTCTGGCTATGTCCCCAAGTATGTGACAAACCCGCCCGCCAAGTATGAGATCCCGGCGGAGTATCTGTCCGACGAGCGCTTTGCCACGCTGATTACGGAGGCGGAGAAGTATCTGGGCTTTCCCTATGTCTGGGGCGGCAGCAGCCCGTCCACCTCCTTTGATTGCAGCGGCTTTGTCAGCTATGTCCTGACCAACAGCGGCCTGTGCGATACCGGGCGGCTGGGGGCGCAGGGCCTCTACAACATTTCCACGCCGGTATCCGAGCCGCGGCCGGGGGATCTGGTGTTCTTTGTGGGCACCTACGACACGCCGGGGGTCAGCCATGTGGGCTTTTATGTGGGGGACGGGATGCTCCTGCACTGCGGGGATCCCATCCAGTACACCAGTCTCAACTCGAATTACTGGCAATCCCACCTTTATGCCTACGGCAGACCGCCGTATAACTGATGGAGGCGGAGCCGATGCTGACTGTAAAACCGATGTCCCTCGCCGACGCAAACAGGTTTGTCGCAGAGCACCACCGCCACCATAAGCCGGTGCGAGGGCATAAGTTTTCCCTGGGCTGCATGGCGAACGGCCATCTGGCGGGCGTCGCCATCGTGGGGCGGCCGGTGAGCCGATATCTGGACGATGGGCTGACCCTGGAGGTCAACCGCCTCTGCACGGACGGGACAAAAAACGCTTGCAGTTTCCTCTATGGCGCGGCGGCGCGGGCGGCGAAGGTCCTGGGCTACCATAGGATCGTCACCTACATTCTGGACACGGAGAGCGGCGTCAGCCTCCGTGCCTCCGGCTGGCAGTGCGCGGGGCTGGCGGGCGGACGGGAGTGGACCGGCAGGCGCCGCCCGTCCGAACCGCTGTATCCGGCGCAGATGAAGTACCGATATGAAAAGGCTTTGAAATGAGGTGAGCATATCAATATTGTTTCCTATGGCGGCGGTGCGAACAGCACCGCCCTTCTCGTTGGGCTGCACCAGCACCGTATCCCCGTTGACCTGATCCTGTTTGCGGATACGGGCGGCGAGCACCCCCATACCTATGCCTATCTGGATATCATGGATCGTTGGCTGAAGGATCACGGTATGCCGGAGATCACACGGGTCTATAAGGCCACGAAGGACGGCAGGCGGCTGACCTTGGAGGAGGAATGTCTGAAAAGCGGCACGCTGCCCTCCATCGCCTACGGCTTCAAGCGGTGTTCGCTGAAACACAAGATCGGACCGCAGGAAAAGTTCTGCAACAACTATCCTCCGTGCCGTGGGGTTTGGAACAGTGGGAAAAAGGTGGTCAAGTTTATCGGCTATGACGCTGGCGAGCACTACCGCAGCGACAAGGTCCTTCTGCGTGATCTGGCAGACCCAAAGTACAGCAAATGGTATCCCCTGATGGAATGGGGCTGGGATCGGGAGGCGTGTGTCCGGACAATCGAGGCTGCGGGCCTGCCGCAGCCGGGAAAGTCCTCCTGCTTTTTCTGCCCCAGTATGAAAGCGGAGGAGATCATCGACCTGCGGGAGCGTTACCCGGACCTGTTCCGGCGCGCGCTGGCATTGGAGGATAACGCACGGGCCAACCTAAAAACCGTTCGGGGGCTTGGGCGCAATTATTCATGGAAAGAACGATTTGGAAAGGAGCAATGCAATCATGGCAACGACTGAGAAGATCCGCAAGGATATTGAGAAAACGAGGGAGAAGATCACGGAGCAGCAGAAACGCCTCCGCGCGCTGGAAGCCCAGCTCACGGAGGAGGAAAACCTGGAGATCGTCCGCATGGTGAAGGCTGTCCGCATGGACAACAGGGAGCTCACCGCCTTCCTGCGCGCCTACGCCAGCGGCATGATCTCCCTGCCGGACGGGCTGATGGAGACGGAGGAAAGCGAGGGTGCGGAAGATGAAGCGTAACAGAGCTTTTCGCCGTTTCGCCGCCGTGTTCCTGGCGCTTTTCTGCATGGCAGCCACCTCCACCGTGGCCTTCGCCGGCGGCGGGGACGGCGAGCCCTACTACACCGGGGAGGAGGAAACCACAGGCGGCTATGACCCGGATCCCCTGACCCCGGAGGGCAACATGACCCTGGTGGACGATATCGCCGGCGAGAGCGCCGGGGACAAGCAGTTCATCACCGTGGTCACAAAAGGCGGCAACTATTTCTACATCATCATCGACCGGGCGGAGGACGGCGAGAACACCGTCCACTTTCTCAACCAGGTAGACGAGCGCGACCTGCTGGCTCTGATGGACGAGGAGATGCCCGCCGCCCCTGTGTGTACCTGTAAGGAAAAATGCGCGGCCGGCGCGGTGGATACATCCTGTCCTGTCTGCAAGACCAATCTCTCCGAGTGTGCGGGCAGGGAGAAGGTCAGGGAGCCGGAGCCGGAACCGGAGCAGCCGGAGAAAAAGAGCGGCAGCGGCCTGCTGGCCGTGGTGGCGCTGGTGGCGCTGGCAGGCTGCGGAGCCTTCGCCTATGTGAAGTTCATCAAGCCGAACCGCAGCGGCGTGAAGGTCAGCGCCGATCCCGACGAGTACGATTTCCCCGACGAGGAGTATATCAACGAGGACGAGCCTGCGGAGGCTGAAACGGAGGCGGAGCATGAGTAAACTGATTATCGCGGAAAAACCGAGCGTGGCAAAATCCATCGCGTCGGCCCTGGGTGCTTCATCCAGGGCCGATGGCTTTTATGAGGGCAGCGGCCTGATCGTTTCCTGGTGCGTGGGGCACCTGGTATCCCTGCTGGACGCGGGCGGCTATGACGAGCGTTTCAAAAAATGGCGCTATGAGGATCTTCCCATCCTGCCGGAGCCCTTCCGCTACGCCCCCATCCCCGGCAAGGAGACGGCTTTGGACAATGTGAAGCGCCTCATGGCGCGGGAGGACGTAACGGAGATCATCAACGCCTGCGACGCTGGACGGGAGGGCGAGCTGATCTTCCGGCTGGTGTATGAACTGGCCGGCTGCCTCAAGCCGGTCCTCCGGCTTTGGATCTCGTCCATGGAGGACAGCGCCATCCGGGAGGGCTTTTCCGAGCTGCGCCCCGGCGCTGACTATGAAGCCCTATATCAGTCAGCCCTCTGCCGCCAGAGAGCTGACTGGCTGGTGGGGATCAACGCCACCCGCCTTTTCTCCGTCCTCTATCACCGTACCCTGAATGTGGGCCGTGTTCAGACGCCCACACTGGCAATGCTGGCGGAGCGTGACGCGAAGATCGCGCTGTTCCAGAAGGAGAAGTATCATCATGTGCGCCTGACGCTGGCCGGCGCGGAGGCGGTGTCGGAGAGATTCATCGATCCGGCGGAGGCGGAGCAGGCGGCGGCCATGTGCACGGGCGCTGCCGTCATCTGTACTTCCGTCACGAAGGAGCAGAAGAAGGAACCGCCTCCGAAGCTCTATGACCTTACCACCTTGCAGCGTGAGGCAAACCGGCTGCTTGGCTACACGGCGAAGCAGACCCTTGACTACGCCCAGAGCCTCTATGAAAAAAAGCTGCTGACCTATCCCCGCACGGACAGCCGGCATCTGACCTCCGATATGGCGGAAACAGCCTCCTGCGTCATCCATCTGGCGGCGAAGGTGCCGCCCTTTGACGGGATCAGCAACTTCTTCCCGCTGGTGGAGGCCATGATCTCCGACAAAGATGTATCCGACCACCACGCTATCATCCCCACGATGGAGATTGAAAAAACGGATATCAAGGCTCTGCCTCTGGGAGAGCGCAATTTGTTCCTGCTGGTCTGCTGCAAGCTGCTGTGTGCATCGGCGGAGTCGTATGTGTATGAGGCGGTCGCGGCCACCTTTGACTGCGGCGGCCATTCCTTCACCGCAAAGGGCAGGCGCGTCCTCTCCGAAGGCTGGCGGGAGATCGACCGCATTTTCCGTGCCTTCTTGAAAGAAAAGCCTGCGGACGGGGACGGCGATACGCTCCCGGACTTCACCGAAGGGCAGACCTTTGACGGCGCGGAGGTTTCCGTCACCGAGCATTTCACCCAGCCGCCGAAGCCCTACACCGAAGATACCCTCCTGTCCGCTATGGAGAACGCGGGCAAGGAGGATATCCCCGATGAGGCGGAGCGAAAAGGACTGGGCACGCCTGCGACCAGGGCTGCCATCATCGAAAAGCTGGTGGCAGCCGGATTTGTGGAGCGCAAGGGCAAGAGCCTGATCCCCACAAAAGCCGGTATCAACCTTGTCACGGTCCTGCCGGAGCCGCTGACCTCTCCCATGCTGACGGCGGAATGGGAACAGAAATTGACGGAGATCGCAAAGGGCGGCGCTGATCCGGACGCCTTTATGGATGGCATCCGGGATATGGTCCGGGAGATCGTTTCCACCTATTCCTGTATTTCCGAGGACGGCAAAAAGCTGTTTGCCCCGGAGAAGGAGAGCATCGGCGCCTGCCCCCGCTGCGGCCAGCCGGTTTATGAGGGGAAGAAAAACTTTGCCTGTTCGGATCGGTCCTGCGGCTTTGTTCTCTGGAAAAATGACCGCTTCTGGACGAGCCGCAGGAAGGAGCTGACAAAGAAGATGGCAGCGGACCTTCTGAAAAAGGGCCGTACCAACGTCAAGGGGATGTGGTCTGAGAAGAAACAGACTACCTACGACGCCGCCGTGATCCTCTGCGACACGGGCGGCAGGTACATCGATTTCAAGCTGGAATTTCCCAAAAATAAGCGAAGCTGAAGGAGGAGCGTATATGCCGGATTACAGTTACAACAAGGATTATCCCTTTGCCGCCTTTATCACCAATCTTGGCAAGTACAACGAGGGCGAGCTTGTGGGCGAGTGGGTGAAGTTTCCTACCACCGCCGAGGAACTGAAGGAGGTATTCAAGCGTATCGGCATCGGCCAGAGGGATGACTTCGGCCAGCCCTATGAGGAATGGTTCATCACGGACTATGACTGCTATGTGGACGGTCTTTACAGTAAGCTGGGTGAATATGAAAATCTGGACGAGCTGAATTATCTGGCATCGAAGCTGGATGAAATGAGCGAAAGCGAATACGCACAGTTTCAGGCCGGTATGGAAATGGGCGACCATTGCGGCAGCCTGCAGGAGATCATCAACCTGACGGAAAATCTGGACTGCTATGAGGTCTATCCCCATATTGAGGACTATGACGATCTGGGCCGGTACTATATCGAGGAGCTGGAGGTCATGCAGGTGCCGGAGCACCTGCAAAATTACATCGACTATGAGGCCTACGGCCGGGATGTGGCGATGGACGAAAACGGCAGCTTTACGGATCAGGGCTATGTGAGGGATACGGGGGACCGCTTCTGCGAGTATTATGACGGCGAGCGCGGCAGTATCCCCGATGAATACCGGGTGATGACCTTCCAGGACGATCTTCCCGAAGAAGAAAAATCCGAGTGGGCTATGGATATCGCCTTTGACATGGACGAGTTTTTCCGTCAGAACGATCCGCAGTACGCGGCGGAGCACCCGGAGGCGCACGCCGCAAAGGAAGAACTTTACGAAAATCTGATGGCCGGACGCATCTCCGCTCTGGATGAAAAGCTGGCGGCGCTGGGCCAGACGCAGGAGGACTATCTTCCCTCCGAGATCGAAAAGTTCAAGGACGCCACGGGCTACGAGGAGTTTCTTGATTTCGACCCTGCCGAGGTCAAGGCGGCTTTGGAGGATCCGAACAGATCCCGTGTGGATGAAATGCTGGCCGCCGCGGAAAAGGCGGAACGGGAGTACGCGGCGGAGGCGGCCGCCTATGCGCAGACCCCCGCTGCTATCGTGGAGCAGGCGCGGGCGGCGCAGGACGAACCGGTGGGCAGCTTCTCCATCTACCAGCTCAAGGGCGGCAATGAAACGCTGGATTATCGTTTCGAGCCGCTGGACAGCATCCACCGCAACGGCCTTTCCGTGAAGCCGGAAAACTATGAGCTGGTCTATGAGGCACCGATGACGGAAAAGGACAACCTTGAAAGCATTTATACCCGGTTCAATGTGGATCGCCCGGCAGACTTCACGGGGCACTCTCTGTCGGTATCGGATATCGTGGTGCTGCATCAGGGCGGGAAGGATACCGCCCATTACTGCGACCGCGCTGGTTTTTCCGAAGTGCCGGAGTTTTTGCAGCCGGCACAGAAAAGCCGCGAGATCACCGAGCGCATCCAGACACCCAGGGGCAGCTTCTATCTCTGCGGCATGACAAGGGAGCAGATGGAGGCGGACGGATACGGTTTTCATCACGCCTCTGAGGATGGAAAATATCTCATTATGGCAAATGGGACCCAGGCGTATGCGGTCAGAGCTGATGCGCCGGAAAAGGACAATCCCCTCCGTACCGCTGAAATGACGCTGGAGGACGACTACGGCATGATCGACGGCGTTATCAACAACGGCAGACGGGGCGAGGAACTGGAAAAGGCCAGGGAGCACGCGGAGCGGACGCAGCCGGAGAAAAAGCCCTCCATCCGGGAACGGCTGGCGGCGGCAAAGCAGGAGTGCGCGAAGCAGCAGCCCAGGCCTGCCACGGAGAAAAAGCCCCCGGAGTTGGGGGAACGATGAGCCGGGGCGTGAAGTGGCGGCTGGAATGGGCCTTCTTCCTGGGGGAGAATGGCAGGCGGCAGTACAACCGGCTCTGCAAGGGCTGTGTCCATCCCTGCAAGCAGAGCTTCCGGGCGGTGGTATTGGACTGCCCGCACTTCCAGTCCCAGCGTGTGAAAAAAGGCGTGGATAAGGGAGGGAAACGGGCAAAATAGTCCTCCGTGGCGGCGTTTTCAGACCATGCCCTTATGATTTCCCATCCGCGCTTTTCTCCGCGCTCCTGCGGCGAAAAAGCAGCGGTTTTTGACACTTTCCCATCCGCGCCCATAGAAAAAGCGGGGACGCGGCCTTCGGTATATCCGTTGGCTGCGTCCCCGCTTCTTTTTTTGCTTATTTCTCGTCCTCGTTGGGCTTGTCCGCTTCCGCCACGCCCTGGATCACATCCGTCACCACGGCGTTGAGCTGGGCGGCGTTCTCCGCTGTGACGACGGGCCGCCCTGTGTCCGCTTCGATGGCGCGCCGCGCGTCTCCCGCCACCTTGCCGCCGCGCCGGGCGACGATCCGGCTTTCCTCAAAGCCCTCCGGCCGGTGGGCCTTGGAAAGCTCCGTGGTCGTGGTTTCGGCCAGCATGTTCAGCACGATCTCCAATGTGCTCATGTTGTCCCGGAGGTTTTCCTTTTTGAGACCTTTCAGGTTTTTGTATTGCCGGGTGGTCATGCCGGACCAGGCCTTTGTGATCTCGTCGGTGAGGATGGCGTATTCCCGGCCCTGCTCCACGCCCCGCGCCTGCCATTCGGCGGTGAGCTCGTTGCGGACGCGGATGGAGAGGATGCGCTGGTGGATCCAGTCGGCATCATAGCCCTTCTTCTGGTAGGTCTCCAGTGCCCGGTCGATGGCCTGCTCCGGGTCGATGGTCTCCTCGATGCGCTCCCGGCCTACGGCGGCGAGCCAGAGCCGGAAGGGTTCAGCCTTGGGCGAGGGGATGGACTGGATGATGCGCAGGATGCCCTCGGTATTGGCGGCAAGCACCTTTCGCTTTTTGCCTGTGGAGCCGGTCATTTCTACCTGGGGACAATTTGTCCCCAGGTAGCTTGCGAGCTGTTCGTCCCGCTTGCGCATTTTTTTGAGATAATCCGTGGGATTGGCGCTGTCCGACAGCACCGCCACCACATCCACCACGGAGAAATACCATTCTTCCTTTTCCTCGTCCCAGGCGGTACGGATCTTTCTATCTTCAAAAAGCTGGATGGAGTTATTTTCGTCCATGGGCTTTTTCCTCCTTTGATGGGCTATCCCCATTCTACCATGAAATGATGATTTTTTCTATCAGGGAACGCGATTTTTGCGGCAGCAGCAGTCGTAGGCGCTGTGGGACTGTGGGCAAACGGCCAAGCCGGGCGGCGCTGTGGGAAAGCGGTTTGCCGTCCTGTGGGAAAGGCCTGTCCTTTTCCATTAGGCGGTGAATGGCTTTTCCATCGGCAAAGCGGCCGTTTTCCACATTTCCATAGCGCGGGCCTAATCCTCGGTGATGATACACGCACAGCCCGCCGTCAGCAGGCGGTACAGCGTCAGCGGCACATACCACGCCGCCACCAGCAGCCGCCAGAAAAGGACGCAGCCGCCGATAAGGCCGGCAAAGACGAAGTTCAGAAGGAACAGGGCGATCCCGCCGCCCAGAGAGCCGCCGCCCGGTATGATCCAGAGCCGCAGCCGCCAGATCCCAAATGGCAGCCCGCAGAGGATCCAGAGCCAGAGATAATCCAGCTCCCCGTTCTTTACGCAGGCGGAGCGGAAGATGCAGTACAGCAGCGCGGCCGACGCCACCGGCAGGATGGTCTTGCGGAAAAAGTCTTTTAAGGCCTCGCCTCTTGTCATGGGATTCGCCTCCTTCAAAATCGTTTGTACCTTCATTATATCTGACGTTTCAGCAAAAGCCCAGGGGAAAACGCAGATCGCGGCAAAAAGTTTGTCCCAGGGGTCATTCCAGCTCCATATCCTTCTGCCGTGCCGGCGCCTGCCGGGGCGGGGACAGGAACTCCTCCACGTTCCGGCGCACGGCGGCGTAGTCCTGCTCCTCCCGCCGTGCCTTCTGACGCTCGGCGGTCAGCGCCGCCCTTCGGGCGGTGAGCGCGTCCATTTCGGTCTGCATCCGCTCCGTGGATGGCAGCGGAACCGCGCCCAGACGCTTGCACTCCCTGGCGGCGGCCTCAAAGAGAATGATCTCCCGCTCATAGCCCCGCAGGAACTTCTCCTTGTCCTTCGACGCCTGATAACGGTCATAGATGGGCTTGAGCTGACGGTAGGCGGCGACGTGCTTCATTTTCAGCGTCAGCTCCTCGATCCGCGCCCCGGTCTCCCGCAGCTCCGCTTTCAGCCGGGCGGCGGAGGCGGAAGCCGCCTCGCAGCACTCCGTCAGCTCCTCCATGCTGCCGATGCCGTGTTCCGTCAGGAAGTTGCTGGTTTCGGCGATGCGTTTCAGATTCTCGATGGTCGCCCAATGGCGGTAGCCCGCGCTCTGCTGCGCCTTGATGTTGTTCTGGATATCTATGAGCAGGCTGACCCTGCCTCCGCGCTGTTTCGGCTGGCGGGAGGGTCTGGCGCGTCCGGCCATCCGTGCGGTCAGGGCGTCCTCGGCGTAGTCCGCGCCCAGGGTCTTTAGCCTTGTGAACCGCTCCTGTCCCGGCGCTCTGGCGGAAATGTATTTGCCACGCTTGAGCTCGTAGCCCTCCCGCTGCAACCGCACCAGCAGCTCCTCTAAGTCATGGCAGCCGGGCAGCAGCCGGTCGATGGCGGCGCGCAGCTTCGCCTTATAGCTGGTGCCGGTCCGCTCCGCCTGATGCTCGATGTAGCTTTTTCCTTTGTCCTGGCCTGGGACGATGACGGACAGGCCATGCTCCTTGCAGAGCCGGTCTGAGGTGCGGCGGATGAAGTGATAGCTGCGCTTGTTGGAATGGTAGTGCTTATGATCCGCAAAGCTGACGGCATTGAAGATCAGGTGGTTATGAACATGATCTTTGTCTGTGTGAGTGGTCAGGACAAACTCATACCTGCCGCCCAGAATCTCCCTTGCCAGCTCCATGCCGATCTCATGGGCCTGCTCCGGCGTGACCTCCCCAGGCTGAAAGGCTTGGATCAGGTGACGGCCCAGGTTCGTTCCCTTGTCGATGG
>OLSG01002469.1_pt1 | contig 15654 bp, 10 predicted proteins | sample 1673041 | NCBI WGS metagenome assembly OLSG01 (sample SAMEA3136749, study PRJEB25190) | human gut metagenome | reverse complement strand
CGCCCGGTTTTGCACCCTGGGCCATCTTGATCTGGATCTCTTTTGCACTGACAAGATATCTACTTGTAACACCAAAACGTCCACTGGCAACCTGTTTGATCGCAGAGCCTCTGTCGGTTCCAAGGCGCTCGATATCCTCTCCGCCTTCACCGGAGTTTGACTTACCGTGCAGTGCATTCATTGCAAGGGCAAGGGTTTCGTGTGCTTCCTTTGAAATTGATCCGTAAGACATTGCACCGGTCTTGAATCTGGTCACGATCGAATCCACACTCTCTACTTCTGAAAGCGGAACTCCTTTCTTTGGATAATTGAAGTCCATCTGTCCACGGAGTGTGATTCCTTTGGATTCTTCATCAACCATCTGCGTGTACTGCTTGAACATTTCATAATCCCCGCGCCTTGTGGACTGCTGGAGCATATGAATCGTTCTCGGGTTGTACAGATGCTTTTCACCACCGCTCTTCGACTTGTGCTGTCCCACACTGTTCAACGTCAGATCTACGGAAAGTCCCAGCGGATCAAAGGCCTCGGAATGCCTTGCCATATAATCTTTTGCAATTTCTTCCAGTCCGATACCACCGACACGGCTGACAGTTCCGGTGAAATATTTTTCAATGAATTCCGGTTTTAATCCAATCGCTTCAAAGATCATGGATCCCTGATAAGACTGGATCGTGGAAATTCCCATCTTCGATGCAATTTTGACAATTCCGCTTATAACAGCTTCATTATAGTCATTGACTGCTGCATAATAATCTTTCTGAAGCATATCTGTATCGATCAGCTGTTTGATCGATTCATGTGCAAGATACGGGTTGATCGCAGATGCACCATATCCCAAAAGCGTTGCGAAATGATGTACTTCTCTTGGTTCTCCGGTCTCAAGGATCATGGCAACCTCTGTTCTTCTCTTAGTTCTTACCAGATGCTGATGAACCGCTGAGGTTGCAAGCAGGGACGGGATCGCAATATGATATTCATCCACACCTCTGTCACTTAAGATCAGGATATTCATGCCTTCACGGATTGCACGGTCTACCTGGATAAACAGATAATCGATCGCTTTTTCCAGGCTGGAGTTTTTATAATAAGTAGTAGAAATTTCTGCTACACGGAAACCGTCGACTTTCATGTTACGGATCTTCAGGAGATCGGTATCTGTCAGGATCGGATCATTGATCTTCAGTACATGACAGTTTTCCTCTTTCTGTTCCAAAAGGTTTCCTTCTTCTCCGACATATACCGTTGTCGAAGTCACGATTTTTTCACGAATCGCGTCGATCGGCGGGTTCGTTACCTGTGCAAATAACTGTTTAAAATATCCAAACAGAGACTGATGCTGCTCAGAAAGAACGGCAAGTGGCGCATCGATACCCATGGCTCCGATTCCTTCGCTTCCATTCATTGCCATATTTAAAATAGAAGTCTTCACTTCTTCGTAAGAATATCCAAATGCTTTCTGCAGTCTCTGGCATTCTTCTCTAGAATACTGCGGTACTTTCTGATTCGGGATCTTTAAATCTCTTAAATTGACCAACTGACTGTTCAACCATTCGCCATAAGGCTGTCTTGCCGCATATTCTTCTTTCAGTTCCTGGTCGTCGATGACACGCCCCTGAACGGTATCAACAAGAAGCATCTTACCTGGATGGATTCTTTCTTTGACTACGATCTTCTCCGGCGGGATATCCAGAACACCAACCTCAGAAGAAAGAATCAGTGTGTCATCATCTGTGATGTAATATCTGGAAGGTCTGAGTCCATTTCGGTCAAGTACGGCTCCTAAAATATCACCATCTGAGAACAGGATGGATGCCGGTCCGTCCCATGGCTCCATCATCGTTGCGTAATACTGATAGAAATCCTTGGTTTTCTGTGACATCGTTGTATTCTGTGCCCATGGCTCCGGGATGGTGATCATAACTGCCAACGGAAGCGGCATGCCACTCATCACCATGAATTCCAGCGTATTATCCAGCATGGCAGAATCGGAACCTGCGGTATTGATTGCCGGAAGGACTTTATAAAGCTCTCCTTCCAGATGCTCGGATTCCATGTTTTCCTCTCTGGCCCGCATCTTATCTGCATTGCCACGAATGGTATTGATCTCTCCATTATGTACGATGAAACGGTTCGGATGTGCTCTTTCCCAGCTTGGATTAGTGTTTGTACTGAATCTGGAATGTACAACTGCAATTGCAGATTCATAATCCGGGTTCTGCAGATCTTCAAAGAACATCCGGAGCTGTTTTACAAGGAACATTCCTTTGTACACGATGGTTCTGCTTGACAGGGATGCTACATAGGTATCATCACTGCTCTGTTCAAAGACTCTTCTTACCACATAAAGTCTGCGGTCAAAATCCAGTCCTTGTTTTACTTTTTTCGGTCGTTCGATAAATCCCTGCATAATACACGGCATGCATTCGAGTGCTTTCTTTCCAAGGATCTCTTTACAGATCGGCACTTCCCTCCATCCAAGGAATTTCAGTCCTTCTTTTTCGACAATGACTTCGAAAATATTTTTTGCCTGATTCCTTTTCAGTTCGTCCTGTGGGAAGAAAAACATTCCCACACCGTAATCTCTCTCAGAACCTAAAAAGATGCCGAGGGGACGACAGACATTTGTAAAGAACTTGTGCGAAATCTGTAACAGTATTCCTACACCGTCTCCTGTCTTCCCTTCGGCATCCTTGCCAGCTCTATGTTCAAGATTTTCTACGATTTTCAGCGCATTTGCGACTGTATCATGACTCTTTTGCCCTTTGATGTTCACAACAGCTCCGATACCGCAGTTGTCATGCTCAAAATCAGGGCTGTATAAGCCTTGTTTTGTATTTTGTTGTATTACGCTCATATAACCTGCCCTTTCTGTAAAACGGTTTTGTTGTTACTTTTATGATTTAACACTATACAGCATTTGTCTGCAAAAGTAAACCCCTAATTTTACAGAAATTGTCAGATATTATTTATTTTGTGAACTTTTTTCAGTATTTTTCAGTTAATTATCGTATTTCTTGTCTTATATTTTTTATTTTTACATAAATTATAACAGTAATCAACGTAGCCAGTACAGTAATTCCAACTGCTTTTCCCTCTGTTCCCAGAATCCATTCAAAGCCCCCATACCACGAAAGCAATAATGACGTAATATTCACAACAATATGGAACAGGATCGGAGCTGCAATATTCCGGAATTTCTCATAAATGCAGGCAAGCAGAAGTCCGAGTACCATTGCATAAAGTCCCTGTGGCAGATTTCCATGACCGACACCGAACAAAATGGCTACAAACACACCTGCCTGCACAGCGGTAAGGCTCTCGCGCATCCGCCGGTAGATCATCCCGCGGTAAACAAGCTCTTCTGCGACCGGAGCCAGAATCCCGGCTCCCGCCAGCTGAAGCCAACGCGGTGCACTGTAAATGATCTGCTCTGTGCTCTGATAAACCTGGCTGATCCTCTGCATATTCATCAGCATGACGATATCATTCATAGCCACACACGCAGTCACTGCACCGACGATCATAACAAGCCACATTCCATATCGGGAAGCCGCTTTATATTTCCACCAGGATTCCTGCTGCTTTTCATAGCGTCCCTGATCTTTCCGGTAGATCCACGCAATCATTGGGATCGTGATGATCGAAGAGACTGCCCCAATTCCCATATTGCTGCGCAGACCGCAGGAAAGTGCAAATGTCGCTACTGCGATCTCCACACCCCATTTGATCAGAACCGCACTGAACAAATACCAGATAATTCTCCCTGTTTTCCTGTCTCGCATTCTTCATCTCCGCCTTCTCTTACTCAAAAACTTTTCGGATTGCCTCTTCACTTCCATTTACAGACCCCTGTACCATGACCGGTTTTCCACCGCCTCTTCCGTCAAACTGTTCTTTGAGGATCTTGCTGTACGGGCGCACATCCTCTGTCTCACTGCCGATCACATAACGGTATCCACTCTCTTCGTTTCCTGCAAATACCGCACATACTTCTGTTCCTTTTTTCAGTACAAGGTTCATAAGCTCACGTGGTTCATTCCCACTTAATTTGCTATCAAAAATACAGACCTTTTTCTGTTCCTCCGGAATTTTTTCTGCCTGTGCTTCAAGAATCTGATATCTTGTCTCTGCAAGTTCACTCTTCAGCTGTGTACATTCCTCTTTTACGCGTTCAACTGCTTCAGCAATCAATTCTTCCTTCGCTGAAAGGCTTCCCATGATCGCCTTCACGCTTTCTTCTTTCTGCTGATAATCCTTCAGTGCCCTTCTTCCGCACAGCATGGTGATCCGGATGCCGCCTTTATAATTCTGACTCTGCACCAGTTTGATAAGACCGATCTCTCCGGTAAAATACACATGCGGTGCACAACAGGCACACACGTCATATCCCGGTATCGTCACGATACGCACCTGTCCGTCAATCTCTATCTTACTGCGGTAATCCAGCGTCTTCAATTCTTCTTTGGACGGATAACTTACCTGAACCGGTACATTTGCAAATACCGCTTCATTTGCCGCATTTTCTATCTCGCGGAGCTCTTCCTTCGTGAGCGGACCACTTAAGTCCAGAGTGCACAGCTCATCATTCAAATGGAATCCCACATTATCATATCCAAAACGTGCATGAACGATTCCCGATACGATATGTTCTCCGCTGTGCTGCTGCATCCGTGAAAAACGTTTGTCCCAGTCGATCTGACCGGTCACGGTCTTTCCTTCTTCCAGTTCTCCTTCCAGATAGTGAAAGATCTGTTCTCCTTTTTCCTGTACATCATATACTCTGATCCCGTCAATCACTCCGGTATCTGCTGCCTGACCGCCGCCTTCTGGAAAAAAGGCAGTTCTTGAAAGAACTGCCTCATATCCGTTATCGCACGGGCGGCAGGACACAACCTCCGCAGTAAATTTCTGCAGGTGACTGTCCGTGTAAAACAATTTCTCTGTCATATGTCCTCGCCTCTTTATCGTATTGTCATTGCTTCTGCCTTTTTACATTCTCTCCGGTGCTTCAAATCCAAGCAGATCGATGCAGGTTGTCAGAATGTCTCTTGTCAGTGTGAGAAGAGCAATGTAGCTCTTCTGCTTCTGTTCATCCTCTTCTGCCAGGATCTTTGTCTCATGGTAGAAACGGTTAAATGCATTTGCAAGATCATAAATATATGCACAGATCTTGTGTGGTGCAAGTTCTTCGTATACATTCTCCATCACACTGCCAAACTTCGCAGCTTCCAGCATCAGAGCCTTTTCGCTCTCACTTGTAGCCGGAAGGATCTTGATATCGTCCATACTCTTTCCTGATTCTTTGTACTTGTTCAGGATTGATTTGATACGAACGATGGTGTACAGGATGTACGGACCTGTATTTCCTTCAAAAGAAGTGAATCTGTCTACATCGAATACATAGTCTTTTGCTGCCTGGTTGGAGAGGTCTCCGTATTTGATTGCAGCCATTCCGACCATCTTCGCTGTTGCTTTTGCCTCTTCTTCCGATACGGTACGGTTCTCTGTGATCTTTTCATACATCTTTTCTGTGATCTCGCGGATCAGGTTCTCAAGACGCATAACGCCGCCTTCTCTGGTCTTGAACGGTTTTCCGTCTTTTCCGTTCATCGTACCAAATCCAAGGAAAGTAAGTTTTGTATCCTCTTTTACGATACCGGTCTTCTTCGCGCAGCGGAATACCTGTACAAAATGCAGTTCCTGACGTTTGTCAACTACATAAATGACTTCGTTCGGCTGGAACAGTTCTTCACGCTCTACCAGTGTTGCAAGGTCTGTGGTATCATAAAGTGCTGCACCGTCGGACTTCAGGATCATACACGGTGGGATCTCTTTGGTATCGTTCTCTTCTTTGACATCTACCACGAGTGCTCCGTTATCAATATGTGCATAACCTTCCTTCTTCAGCCTTTCCACCATATCCGGAATGTATTTCTGCGCGTCAGATTCCCCTTTCCAGAGGTCAAATTCGACATTCAGGTTCGCATAGTTTTTCTTTAAGTCTGTCACAGACACATTCATAATGTGATCCCAGATTGCACGGTAACCGCGCTTTCCGCTCTGCAGCTGGAAGGTCGCATCCAGTGCTTCTTCTCTGTAATCATCATGCTCTTTTGCATAAGCGGACGCTGCCGGATAGATTTCCTCCAGGTCACTGATGGTAAATGGTGCTTCTTTTGGATATTCTCCGGTGAAATTATCATCAAAATACGGAAGCTCCGGCTGGCGCTTCTTCAGTTCTGTGATGATCAGTCCCATCTGATATCCCCAGTCTCCAAGGTGGATATCACCAATTACTTTATTGCCCATAAAACGGGTGATTCTCTTTACGCTTTCTCCGATGATCGCGGAACGGAGATGTCCGACGTGAAGCGGTTTTGCCACGTTCGGTCCGCCGTAATCAATGACGATTGTCTTTGGATTCTCTACTTCTTCCACGCCGAGCTTTTCGTCTGCTTCCATCTGGTTCAGATAATCTGCGACTGCTGCCGGGTTGGTCTTCAGGTTGATGAAACCTGGCTTAACTGCTTCTGCTCCGCTGATATATCCGTTCTCCGGAATCTTTGCCACAACTTCTTCTGCGATCATGATCGGTGCTTTGTGGTACTTTTTTGCACCTGCCATCGCACCATTGCACTGATATTCACATAAATCCGGGCGGTTAGAAAGTGTAACACGCGCCAGTTCTTTCTCGTATCCGGCATCTGCAAATGCCTGTTCCATTTCTTCTGTAATCAGATCCAGGATCTTCTTCATAGTATCGATCGTTCCTCTCTTTTTCATCATAAACGTTAGCGCAGACTCTTTGCCTGCGCCGCTTTATTTATTATATCTGAATCCTTATGTAAGCGCAATAGAAAATCGCAATCCGGAGACTGGATGTTGCCTGAAATTCTGCATTCTTTATGAATTTTTGGCAAGACAGCATCCACTTCTGCTGACGCACAACATTTTTTCATAGACTTTACCGCTTTTTTCAGACGTTACTGGCTCGCTGTATTTACAGTGTTACTGATCCACTGCATTTTTCAGATCTTCCACCGCCTGTGCGAGCATTGCATCTGAACCAAGTGCCTGTTCATAATCCGCTTCTACCTGTGCAAACAGCTCCTGCACATCTGTCTGTGCGGAGACTTCTTCAATTATCGTCTGAATCTGCTCGTCAGAGATCTCTGCCTGAATATCGAATTTTCCATCTTTGTCCTTGACCGCATATAAGGTTTCAAGTCCCGGTACTTCAGTGTAAATTCCACGGATCTTCATATTGTACCGTACATACAGGATCCTGCTGCCTTTTGCTTTGCCGTCTTTCGTGTAAATCGCAATCCCATCGTATGCTTCGGCATAGGCTTCTTTTCCGGAAAGTTCCTGATAGTATGCTTCTACTGCACCCGCAAGCTCTTCGTCCCGGTTCTCCAGAAGTGGATTGGTTTCCATCGCTGCGTATCCGGTATTTACTTTTGGCTCTTCTGTAACAACTGCACTTACTTCTTTTACCTCATCTTTTTTCTCTTTCGTAAGAAAAGCGGTGACTCCCGCCGTCATAAAGCAGACCAGCAGATACACAAGACCAGTGTAGAAAATCTGCTTCTTTTGGCCTGTAAGGACGGGCATCCTTTTTTCTTCCGACATGGCATTTCCTCCTTTGTCACCTATCATACGCAATGCCCGCTTTTGCGTCAATAGCGAAGGACGACTTGTTTTGACTGGTTTTGTCGAAGCGATTATTTATTCTTTTTCTGCATTAAAATTGCTTTATGCTAATGCCCACTCTGTGTATCAAATCACTTTCAAATGGTATTCCGGCTGCTATTCTGTTCATCCCGTTTTACTTGTCCTGTTCGAAATTTCTTCTTGATTTTTTTCTGGGCAAGTGCTATATTAGTAAATGTCCTTGTAGCTCAGTGGATAGAGCACCGCCCTCCGGAGGCGGGTGCGTCAGTTCGATTCTGATCAGGGACGTGAAAAGACTGTGAAGCTTTTATGGCTTGACAGTCTTTTTTATTGCCACTAATCCAATTCCCACCTGAATCCGTTCTTTTGCTTCTATACGCTTTGCCTGAATCAGCAGAACACCAATAATGATCAAGAAAAATCCAGCCTATATTACAGCCATTTCCGGCTGCTTTCAACTAATTTATTCTTTCTTCAAAGCCTCCTCTATATCAGTCGGCAAGCCCCCCATAACGTAAGAACTCCAATCACTCCTGCGCATCCCGTCATCCAAAGAACTTCTATCCGATGCATTTTCTTCAGGAACTTTTCTTCCATTCCAAGTGACTGTAAGATTTCCCCTTCTCTTTTTTCTTCCTGCTTCTCCGCAAGAAACATCTGATACAAAACTATGGAAATCAGAATCATGTAAAACACTGCAAAAATGCTGTACATTCCTATAAAGGAATATAATTCCTGACGTATTTTCTTATACTCTTCATGGTTATTCTGCACATTTACAGATGTTCCCTGTTTTAAAATACTTAGAATATGCCCTTCCGTATCATACGCATCCGCATCATCCGATACCAGAATTTTTACGATCTGATCATATTCCATAATTCTGCTTTTCCCAAATTTCTTCCAGAAATTCTTTCCAACAATCATCGATATACCAGATCCACCTATCTGTGGATTCCGCACATCTTCTTCCTTCATGCCACGTAAAATCGCTGTTACTGGAATCGGATTTTCGTTTCTACTTCCATTCTCATTCAATGTATAAACCGGAAGTTCATCACCAACCTGTACCGTATCTTCTGATATTCCTTGTCCGTCCGGGCTGACTGCACTCAGATATTTTCCGTCATATTCCTGCAACTCTGTAAGATCCAGAATGCAAAAATCTCCCTGTTCAAATTCTTCTTTTGTCAGGCTGCCTTCATCCAGATTTCTCAGAAAACGCTGTATATCCTGCCATCTGTCTATTGTAAGCAAAGACAATCTTACTTTCTCAATAGATATCTTTTCCTTGATTGATGTCTCATTCAGATATGCCACCAATGTTTCGACTACTTTCTGAAAATACTCGCTTTCAGCATATTCTGACAGATCAATCCAGAACTCCTCTTTTTCATTGTTATGATATTGTTCTACAGAAGTTACTCCGGCAACCTGTTCCAGTTTATCAACTGTCTGCCTGGAAATTCCCGGAGAATTCGTAATCTCCATTGTACTCAAATAGTATCCATTTCCTGTCAGCCTTTGATATACTTTCAGTTCTTCCTGTCTGGTTGATATTTCCATCTTTCCAAATCCCACGATCAGCAAAGCACTTGCCAGAAGAACAATTTCTACACTCTTACGCACACGATGCATCTGCCATTTATGAAGTAAAACTCTTCCCGGCGTGAACCGGACGATCTTCCTGTACTTTCCCCTTCTTTTCTGAACTTTCTTCTTTTTTTCTTTCAGAAGTATGCGAAGCTGTACTGCACTGAGTCCATAACTTGCAGCAATACATAAGATACTGAAGCCAGTTCCAAAAAGGACTCCTTCCCATGCAATCGCCTGTGGTAATGTCTGCTCGGTTATCTTTTCAAAAGCAGGGATAACCAGCTGGTAAATCCCAATCCCTGCAAGATTTCCAACAATAACAGCTCCTGCACCAAACAGAACTGCTTCCCAGAAAATAATCTGGTACATCTGCCCTCTTCTCATTCCAAGTGCATCCAGGAACCTCCAGAACTGTTCTCTTGAGATAATCGAACGCGATACCGTAAGAAACAGGATACAGATCGACGCACCACCAATCAGCAAACGGATATTTTCCAGAAAATCCATATACGGAAGACTTACATCAGAAAATTTGTCCTGTTCCACATTGTCATCCATGCCGCAGGTAAATTCTTCGCTGTCTTTCAGATCTTTATAAACACTTTCACTGCCTTCTTTCGCTTTTACAAGCATATGCATATCCTGAACAGAGCCGATCCTGTTCCCGCCTTCCTGTGTCACAATTCCAGTTGGAAACCGATGCCGGTTGCAGATTTCCCAGTTTATCTGATAATCTTTTAGGATCCCGCATAAAGTATACGAATAGCTTTTTGATTCCCCCTGATCCAGAATGGAAAGCGCCGGTGTAATATCCAGTGTAATCTCTTTTCCAAGCATCTCCTCATATCCAAGTGAGCGAAGTGTACTGTATTCCATTACGATCTCATGCTCATTTTCCGGCAGGCGTCCTTCTTTCATTTCCAGTCTGCCAAGCTTCCACGCCGTCTCGTCCATTGTCCCGATATTCATCTGACGGTTTTCCAGATAATCTCCGGCGATCGCCCCATAGATACTTATTTTCCCGGTCTGTGCAAGAAATGGATTCTCTTCTGCCACTTTTACCGAGCTTTCATCCATATCCAAAAATACCTGTTCCCACTCCCCATATACTGCTTTACGATTCTCGATATATGCGGCTTTCAGTCCTTCTGACATCTGAAAACCAATCTGAATCAGTGTGCAGGTAAGAAGCAGGACTGAGACTATCAGGATACTGTATTTCTTCTGGCTGCGGATTCTTTTTATACTGAGTTCCCGTTCAATTCCATGTCTTTTCTCTCTTTTCATCGCAATGCACCATCTTCCATATACACAATCCTGTCCGCATAATTGGCACTGTCCATATCATGTGTCACCATGACAATTGTCTGACGGTAAAGCTCTCTGGATGCGCAGATCAGTTTCATGATCTCCTGTCCAGTCTGATAGTCCAGATTCCCGGTCGGTTCATCCGCAAGGATCACTCCCGGCTTTGCTACCATTGCACGGGCAATTGCCACTCTCTGCTGCTCTCCACCAGATAACTGATCCGGATAATCTCCGTTCCTGTCCCATAATCCGACCTTTTCAAGAAGCTGTCGGATATAAGCTTTATCCGGTACCGTATGCGCGATATAAAGCGGCATGCATACATTATCCCAGATCGTATACTCCGGCAGTAACTGATACTGTTGGAAAATAAACCCGATTTTCTTCTGCCGGATCTTGCAGATCTTCTTTTGGGAAAGCCCGTTGATCTGTATTCCATTCAGGAAGACTGCTCCGGTATCTGACTTTTCCAGTGTTCCTGCAATCTTAAGAAAAGTCGATTTCCCGGATCCGCTTCGTCCCATCACGGCCACAAATTCACCACTTTTCACTTCAAAAGAAAACTCCTTTAATGCTGTGATTTTCTTTTCACCAAGAGTATAGCTTTTACTTACCTTGTCCAGTCTGATTACGGTTTTCATCTTCTGTCACCTCCTTCATTTGTTAGTCTTACTATAGCAGATCTGTCTTTCGTTTCACTTACCCTAATCTTACGAAATCGTAAGATTTCTCTCTTCCTACGCATGGTCTTTTGCGATCATCTTCGGCAGTATAAACTGGAAGGTTGTCGCCCCCTCCAAGCCGCTTCGATCCACAACCTTCAGTGTTCCCTGATGGAGCGTGACAATTTCCTTTGCCAGATGCAGACCAATTCCGATTCCACTTCCCTGTTCCATCTGGTAGAAACGGTCAAAAATCAGCTCTCTTTTCTCTTCTTCAATCCGTTTTCCCCGATTGGTGATATACAGCTTATAATAGTCCGTATCTTCTTTCAGCAGAATCTGAATCAGGCTTCCTGTATCTGCATATTCTACGGCATTTTTCAGTACATTTTCCATTGCCTCTTTCAGCCAGAATCCGTCGCAGGAAAGCAGGCATTCTTTTGGAACATCCATTTCAAATCCAACTCCTTTTTCTTCCGCTAAAGGCTGTGTTCTGTCTATACATTCTTCGATCAGTCCGGTCAGATTTTCTTTTTTCCGCTTCATCCAGATTTTCCCGGAATCAATCTGCGCAAGCCTAAGAAGCACGATCGTCATATCGGACATCCATTGCACCTTTTTCACACAGTCTTCCAGCTTCTGATACCGTTTTTCATCCTCTTCTGTCACAAGAAGCACCTCCAGATTCAGAAGTGTTCCCGCGATCGGTGTTTTTAGCTGATGGGAAATATTTTCCATGTAAATTCCCATTTTCTGCCGGTCACGATGCAGAAATTCTTTTTCTTCCGCCAGCTTTGCTTCCAGTTCCCTGTCTTTTTCTGCAAATAGATTATCCAGTGCTTTTTTTCGTCTTTTCTCCATGTGCAGTTCTGTCAGCAGACCAGCAATGCAGAGGATGCCGATCGCAGCCACAAACATACCTATTCCGTAACTTCGGATTCTCTTTTCCAGCCAGATTTTTCCTGTCTCTTCATACCCTGCCTCTTTCAATGCCTCGCAGCCCTTCTGATATGCTTCTTCATCCGGTTCTGTAAAGGCAGAAACCGTTCTGTCTTTTTCTGTCTGTCCGATCCAGGAAACAACCTGTCTTTCATAATTTTCTGCAAGAATATTCTGGTATCCATAAAAAGCCAGCAATATCAAAAGAAAAATCAGAGTCCATTTTCCCGGTATTCTCCATTTCTCCGTCTTTCTCTCAGATTTCATCATACACATCCTCTGCTTTCAGCGTCCATGCATAACCGCCTCCACGCTTTGTCTCAATCGGATCCTGCTCACTTTCTGCAGTCAGCTTCTTTCTCAGCCGGTTCATATGTACAGATAAGGTATTGTCATCGATATAATTTTCATTGGAATCCCAGATAGTATCCAACAGGAACTCCCGCGCGACAAGATTCGGTGCATTTTCCAGAAGGCTGCGCAGAACCTGGTACTCCGTCCTTGTAAGATCGATCCGGACACCATCCTTCTGCAAAATCTGCTTCTGCAAATCCAGTTCATATTCTCCGCTTTTGATTCCTTTTTTCACTTTCTTACCGTTCTGCATACCGGTACGTCGCAGCAAAGCCTTGATTCTCGCAATAAATTCAAATGTGCGGAAAGGCTTGATCACATAGTCATTTGCTCCCGCTTCAAATCCTTCTACGATAAATTCTTCGCTGTCGTAAGCTGATAAGAAAAGAATGGGATTGTCTGTATATCTGCGGATCTCCCTGCAGAGCATGATTCCGTTCCCGTCTGGCAGCTTCATGTCCAGTACATACAGCATATATTCTTCTCCACGGATTCTTGCAAGTGCTTCGCTACAAGACTTCGCTGCAACCGCATTCCATCCCTTTAGTTCCAGGATGTCTACGATTCCCTGTCTTACCAGGTCGTCATCTTCAATTACTAAAATTTCTGTGTTCATGCTCGGAATTCCTTTCTTTATTTCTATTGTATGATTACGTAAGCTGACTCCTACTTGATTCGTATACTTTGTACACCATCTCGCTTAACAGCCAGGTGATGTACATTCGCAAAATACAGATTCTTGTGCAAGCACAAATCTGCACTTGGCTCATCGTATACACAAAAAGGTGCCGCAAACCTGCGACACCTCTTTAAGTCTTCTTCAAATGATTATCCAGCAGGCGTGCGCTTCTCCTGCATCTCTCAGGTTTCCCCTGTCTATACCATCGGCGTGTGGATCGCACGAAATCTTCCACCTTAGATAATCATATGAATGAATTTTTCTCTACATTCAGTATATCAATATTATTCTCTTTTGTAAAGAATTTTCTTGTTGCGCAGCAGCCTGTTCCATTCCTTATCATCTATTTTCATAAATGTGATAATTGAATTTTTGTAGTCCAGATTATCCTTTGATGTAATCAAACGTAAAACCATTTTAAATACTTCTTTAACGTCCTTAATTTCTTTTAGTATCAACGCTGTATTGGGTTTCTTCGCTTCAATTATATAATCCGAATCCCGTATTATCTCGTCAAAGTATATAGAAAAAAGTTCATAATCATTGGGATGTCTTTCCCGAATATGCATAATCTGCACAACAGTTATAATAACTTCATCTGTTACTATATCCTCTGCTATACAATGGTATATTTCCCTGTCAATTTTCCCTACTCTATACACGTTTATAATCTATCCCTACTTCGCCACGATCCGAATCTCTTCCCCATCAAAGTAATACACGGAATCCGAAAGCACTTCCTCCGGTGCCACTCCGGTCTGATTGATCTCTTTTACCATTTCCTGCATCCGCTCCGGCTCCAGTCCAAAGCTTTCCGGCACCAGTATCACTTCATGGATACTGCTTGGCAGGATATAGAAATCCCCTCTGATCATCCCCCTGACCTTTTCCCGGAAATCCGGATACCGCATCACTGCTGCCCCCAGACTGCACTGCTCGTTCGTCGCCACATACATAAAGCGCACAATCTGCCGGATCTGCACCGGATAGATCCGCGGTGTATTCTTCTCGGCAAGACGGCGGATTTCTTCCTTTTCCACACGCCAGTACCGCAGATGCTCGTTGCGGATCTGGATCGCCGCCGAGCCAAAGCGTGTGTTGTCTATCTGGATATAATAGACCACTGCCAGATCCAGGAACGACTCATAAGGAATCTGCTTTAACAGTTCTTCGTTGGCATCCCGCCGGATCAGCTTGTACACGATATGCTCTTTTACATGATTAAAATCAAACAGATTCTGACAATCACAGGTTTTCTTCACCCGAATCTCCTGATAAATACTGCAAATGGAATCTGCCAGATCCGGTACCTGCTGCCCCTTCAGGTACTTCTGGTAAAATTCCTCCAGATAGATCGTCGGTGCAAGGTTGCTGTCCTCCTGCTTAAAAAGAATCCCTGTTCTTCTGGTTCCATTATTCTTCGTCACGGTGTACAACTCCGTCCTCACCTGCGCATCTACCTGTCCTCTGATCTCGCATAACATAGCATTCATAAATTCTGTATAATTCATCCGTTCTCCTTCCTGAAAGCCATGCGCCGCAAAGAACCTTTTCTGCCATCTTAAGGCAGCTTATGATTTGAATATCACCTGCATTCAAGCAGGTGTGTACTGCCAATTATATCTGCCCTTTTTTCAGATTACAAGAACATTCTTTTCCTCTCCAAAATGGCATTGACATGCAAAAAAGCCGAAAGCATGAGGACCTGCCTCTGCTTTCGGCTTTTATCTCTGTCTTAATTTTGTGAATTATGACGAAAGGATTATGCTCTTGAGCTGTACTCTCCTGTACGGGTATCAATTTTGATCTTGTCACCCTGGTTAACGAAAAGCGGTACAAGAACACTTGCTCCGGTCTCAACGATAGCCGGTTTGGTAGCACCTGTAGCTGTATCACCTTTTACTCCCGGCTCTGTCTCTGTAACTTCAAGTTCCACACTGATCGGCGGCTCTACTGAGAATACGTTACCTTCATGTGAACATACTTTAACCATCTCGTTCTCTTTTACAAACTTGAGGGAATCTCCTACTGTATCTCCATCAACTGCGATCTGGTCGAATGTCTCAACATCCATGAAGTGATAGAGTTCACCATCAGAATACAGATACTGCATATCTTTTCTGTCGATATGAGCGGTATCGAATTTCTCTGTCGGACGGAAAGTCTTTTCTACTACACCACCACTGATGATGTTTTTAAGTTTTGTTCTAACGAAAGCTGCTCCCTTTCCCGGTTTTACATGCTGGAATTCCAGAATCTGATAAATGTTACCTTCGATCAGTACTGTAAGACCATTTCTAAAATCGCCTGCTGAAATCATTGTAATATCCTCCTTATATATGCCCTGGGGCATTCCTTTTACTTTTTATATATATTACTTATAATTCTATAATAAAAAACTCTATTTTTCAACAAAAAATTTCAATCAATTACAGATTT
>OLSG01002429.1_pt1 | contig 15846 bp, 8 predicted proteins | sample 1673041 | NCBI WGS metagenome assembly OLSG01 (sample SAMEA3136749, study PRJEB25190) | human gut metagenome | reverse complement strand
TTCCGTATTTGAAGGTAACGAACCGGTAGTAATCGCTAACAACGAAGGCAAGCGTACGACTCCTTCTATCGTGGCGTTTAAAAACGGCGAACGCTTGGTGGGTGATCCGGCCAAACGTCAGGCGATTACGAATCCGAAGAATACCATTTTCTCTATCAAACGTTTCATGGGTGAGACCTATGATCAGGTACAGAAAGAAATAGCACGTGTGCCTTATTCTGTAGTAAAAGGAGATAACAACACGCCTCGTGTGGATATTGAGGGGCGTCTCTATACTCCGCAGGAAATCTCTGCCATGATTCTCCAGAAGATGAAAAAGACGGCTGAGGACTATCTGGGTCAGGAGGTGACGGAAGCCGTGATTACCGTGCCGGCTTATTTTTCGGATTCTCAGCGTCAGGCGACGAAAGAGGCCGGACAGATTGCCGGTTTGGAAGTGAAACGTATTGTGAATGAACCGACGGCTGCGGCTTTGGCTTACGGTGTGGATAAGTCCAATAAGGACATGAAGATTGCTGTCTTCGACTTGGGAGGCGGTACATTTGATATTTCCATACTGGAGTTTGGTAGCGGAGTGTTCGAAGTGCTTTCTACCAATGGTGATACTCACCTCGGAGGTGATGATTTCGACCAAGTGATTATCGACTGGCTGGCTGCTGACTTCAAGTCGGAAGAAGGAGTTGATTTGAAGCAAGACCCGATGGCATTGCAACGTTTGAAAGAAGCTGCCGAGAAGGCCAAGATTGAATTGTCTTCTTCTACGACTACGGAAATCAATTTGCCTTATATCACGGCTGTAGGCGGTGTGCCCAAGCACTTGGTGAAGACTTTGACGCGTGCTAAGTTCGAGCAGTTGGCCGATAATTTGATTCAGGCTTGTAAGGTGCCGTGCCAGAAGGCAATGCAGGATGCCGGTTTGAGTAATTCAGACATCGACGAAGTGATTCTTGTCGGCGGTTCGAGTCGTATCCCGGCCATCCAGAAGTTAGTAGAAGATTTCTTCGGCAAAGCTCCATCTAAAGGTGTAAATCCGGATGAGGTCGTAGCTGTGGGCGCTTCTATCCAAGGGGCTATCCTGAATAAGGAAGCCGGAGTGGGCGACATCGTATTGTTGGATGTGACGCCGTTGTCTATGGGTATTGAGACGATGGGTGGTGTAATGACGAAGTTGATTGAAGCCAATACTACCATTCCGTGCAACAAGAGCGAAGTGTTCAGTACGGCTGCCGACAATCAGACGGAAGTGACTATTCACGTATTGCAGGGAGAACGTCCGATGGCCGCTCAGAATAAGTCTATCGGTCAGTTTAATTTGACCGGCATTGCACCTGCTCGTCGTGGAGTTCCTCAAATTGAGGTGACTTTCGACATCGATGCCAATGGTATTTTGAAAGTGTCTGCCAAGGATAAGGCTACCGGGAAGGAACAGGCTATCCGTATCGAAGCTTCTTCAGGTTTGAGCAAAGACGAAATCGACCGTATGAAAGCTGAGGCTGAGGCTAATGCAGATGCCGACAAGAAAGAGCGTGAAAGAGTAGACAAGATGAATCAGGCTGACTCTATGATTTTCCAGACAGAGAACCAGTTGAAAGAGTTGGGTGATAAGATTCCGGCTGACAAGAAACCTGCTATCGAAGGAGCTTTGCAGAAATTGAAAGATGCTCACAAGGCGGGTGATGTTGCCGCTATCGATGCTGCTATTGCCGAAATGAATGGAGCATGGCAGGCAGCCAGTGCACAGATGTATCAGGGTGGTGCACAGCCTGGAGCCGGTGCACAGCAGAATGCCGGAGGACAGAGTAATACCAACGCCGGAAACTCTTCTTCTGATGATAATATTCAAGATGCAGATTTTGAGGAAGTGAAGTAATTGCATTAGGTGTTAGTTAATAGATGTGAGCTCCCTCCACCAACTTTTGAAAGTTGGTGGAGGGAGTTCTTTTGTTTGTATACTTTTATTTGAGTAGAGAGGCCGGGTATTTCAAGTCTTACTTACCCCTTTCCAAGATAAGTTTTAATGAGGGATTCGAGTCTCTTCCGGGGGTTATTCGGGGTGTACGAAGCATCGCTTGCATGTTTGGTATAGAGCATGCAATAACAAATATATGGGGCTGATAATCGCGACAAGAACCCATAATACTGCATTTAGGAACAATAATAAGAAGGCGTAAAAGCGTTGCATCTTTGCGAAGTTGGAAAATATAATACTGGATTATGCTTGCAAAAGTATGGCTTTTTTCGTACCTTTCGAAATATAACCATATAAAATATTGAAAAGATGAAGAATGTGAATAAAATAATAAAGGAAGTGGTTTTCGGGCTTGCCATTACGGCGGTCGGACTATGGGTTCCGCATACGGCTGATGCATGTACGGGAATTACGTTGAAGTCGCAGGACAGCGCCACCGTCTTGGCTCGTACCATAGAGTGGGGCGGCAGTTATCTGAACAGCCGTTATGTGGTTGTGCCTCGGGGGTATGTGCAACAATCGTATGTGCCGGGCGGACAAAAAAACGGATTGGAATTTACGGTGGTATACGGTTATGTAGGGATAGCCGTGGAGTTGGAGGATTTTGTGGCCGACGGACTGAACGAGGTCGGACTGGCTGCCGGTTTGTTTTACTTCCCTCACTACGGTAGTTATGAAGCGTACGATGAGGAGCAACGTGAGAGTACTTTGTCCGATTTGCAACTGGTACCTTGGATGTTGTCTCAGTTCAAGACGGTGGATGAGGTAAAAGAGGCACTCGGAACGGTGCATGTGGTGTCGTCCGACCCGCGTGCCTCTACGGCTCATTGGCGCATTGCGGACGCTTCGGGACGACAGGTCGTGTTGGAGATTGTGGACGGCATTCCTCATTTTTATGAAAATGAATTAGGCGTGCTTACCAACTCTCCGGGTTTTGAATGGCAGATGACGAACCTGAACAATTATGTAAACCTGTATGCAGGAGGGGCGGAAGCCAAGCCGTTCGGCAAGGTGAAGCTCGCCGCTTTTGGTGCGGGCAGTGGCTTTTTAGGGATTCCCGGCGATGTGACGCCTCCGTCCCGTTTTGTGCGTGCCGCTTTCTATCAGACTTCTTCTCCCGTGCAGGCTACGGCGCGAAAGACGGTACTGCAAGCTTTCCAGATATTGAACAATTTCGACATTCCCGTGGGGATTGAATTTGCAGATGCCAAGGTGCCGGCGGATATTCCAAGTGCTACGCAGTGGACTTCCGCCACGGACATGAAGGATTTGGTGTTTTATTACCGTACCATGTACAACAGCGAAATCCGGAGCATCGATTTGAAGGCCATAGACTTTGCCCGTGTGAAGTACCGTTCTGTAGCGATAGACGATGTGAAAGAACAACCGATTGTCCCGATTATATTGAATTAGTGGCGGAAAAGTTGTACTTTTGCAGGGAAATAAAGATGACGACGAATGAAAATAGGAATTATTGCAGCGATGGCTTCCGAACGCGAACAGTTGGCCCGGTTGGTCGCGGGGATGCGTACGGAGCGACATGGACTTTTTGAATATACCATAGGACAGTTGGGCGGGAACACCTTATATATCATGGAGTGCGGCATTGGGAAAGTGAATGCAGCCGTCGGTGCGTCCGAACTGATGGCCCGCATGCAGCCGGATGTGGTGGTGAGTACGGGAGTGGCCGGAGGCATCGACGCAAAAGCCGGTGTGATGGAAGTCGTGGCGGCTTCGGAGGTGGTCTATCATGACGTATGGTGCGGCATGGGGAACGCATACGGGCAGATTCAGGGGTTGCCTCCCCGGTTCACGTGCGACGAAAGATTGGTTCACAAGGCCGTTTCGTTGCCGTCATCGGTTCCCGTGCATGCCGGGTTGATTTGTACCGGCGACAAGTTCATCACGGAGCGCGGCGAACTGGATGCCATAAAAGCCGAATTTCCTGAGGGACTGGCCGTAGACATGGAATCGGCTGCCATAGCGCAGGTTTGCCACCTCTACCGCGTGCCTTTCATCAGTTTCCGGATTATCAGCGACACGCCGGGAGCCGATGCGCACTGGCAGCAGTACGAGAATTTTTGGGAAACGATGGCCGACCGTTCTTTCGGGGTAGTACGTACCTTCTTGGAGAGTTTGCCTTCTTCTTTGTCTTAATCCGAAAAAACATATAAATCCAATGAAGAAAATTCCAAGTTTTACGATTGACCACATCCACTTGTTGCGGGGCATTTACGTTTCCCGTAAAGATGAAGTGGGAGGTGAGACAGTGACCACGTTCGATGTCCGCATGAAAGAACCCAACCGTGAGCCGGCTTTGGGGCAAGGCGCGTTGCATACGATAGAACATCTGGCGGCCACGTTCCTGCGCAATCATCCGGTATGGTCCGATAAGATTGTATATTGGGGACCGATGGGGTGCCTGACGGGAAATTACCTGCTGATGAAGGGGGACTTGCAGTCGGAGGATATTGTGGAACTGATGAAAGAAACGTTCCGTTTCATTGCGGAATATGAAGGGGAAGTTCCCGGAGCAACCCCGCGCGACTGCGGCAATTATTTGTTGCAGGACTTGCCGATGGCCAAATGGGAGTCTGCCAAATACCTCCATGAAGTGCTGGAACAGATGACGGACGCCAATTTGCATTATCCGTCGCAGGAAGGTTGAACCGTGCGGAGGCAGAGACGGAAATCCGTTTCGTAGGAGTGGACGGTGGATATTTTTTCAGGAACTTGAAGGGGATGGCTTCGTGCGAAGCCATCCCCTTTTTTAGCGATCGTTTTTCCGGATACCGGAACGGGGTGTAAGGATTGCAGAACGCCTTTTTCCGTTCTGCTGAGAATGAAAAATCGTTTGGCTGAGAACGGAAAATCGTTTGCCTGAGATTGATTTTCCGTTTGGCGCAGAACGGAAAACCAAAATGAAGGAAGCTGTAATTAATTATAAAACAATGTTTTATGAAATTTTGGAGATGCCATTTACTTTTTCTCGAATGTCCGTAAATATGATGGGGACGCCGGTTTCATTTACCCAACGGTTGTATCTTCCGTCTTAATGCCTTGGAGATTTCCAGGAACATGTATTGCCGTGGGAGCGTATGGATGCGTGCGCTGTCGGCCGAGTATTTACGATGGGCATACTCTTTGGATTTCTCGAAAGTGAGCCGCGACATTTCTTCCTGCGACTTGCCTTCGGAAGTGGAATCCAGTTTTTCTTCGGGGAAGAAATCATCCAGGTCTATGTCTCCAATCATCGTTGTCTCCAGAAAATTGGCCTGACTGTGATTGCGGTCGGTGTAATACCCTACGTACATGTGCCCCGGAATGCGCACCAATATCGGGTCGATGTTGATGGCGCGGAGCAGGGAGGCGAACAATACGCTGCCGTCCACGCAGTTGATTTGCGAAGAAGCCAGAGCGTCTTCCAGCGTCCGTACGCGTTGGGAATAGACTACGTTGCTCGACAGGCTGCTGTATGAAATCGAGCTGTAACGGAACTTGCGCCGTTGCAGTACGTTCCAAAGGGCATAGACCTGCTTGTCCACGTAGTCTTTACGCTTGTTCTGATAGCCCATAAAGCGGTTGACGATACGTGTGTTCAAGGCTTCCCGCAGGATTTTGTCTATCAACGGACTGTCTTCGTTCACGTATGCGGCAAACAGGACTCCCGTATTGTGAAAGCGGTTCTTTTTGTCATTGTAGCCGATGAGGCATTCATTGATGCTGCGCACGGAGAACGTGCGTACGCGTTGGCTTGCCTCCCGGTCTTTGATTTGTACTTCCACCGACACGGTGATAGGCTCGGCCTGTGTGTTATTGCGTAAAGCGTCGTAGTTCCAAAGAATGTCGGGATACACCGTGTAAGCCTTTCCTTCCTCGGGAAGGATGAATTCCGATACGGAACGTTTGAAAAACGGCGTTTCTGCCACCTCTACATGCAGGCGGGCATCTTTTACGGGACTTGTGATTTGTATCGAGATTCCCGATTTGGGATTTCCCAGCGCGCCTTTTTCCGTGGGGGCTACGATAAGGGTGTCCGTAGTGGCTGTGGAGAGAATCAGGGAAGGGAAGATGTTTCCCCCTAATTCGTCATTCAGTTCAAACGTGGTGGAGGGAAAGATTTTATCACGCAAGTGGAAGAATGCTACCGTAAGTCCCCCGGCCAGAATCCATATTATGCGTTGGGTTGCGCCGCGGCCTATTTTAATGACTACCATATCACGTTTGTTTTTTATCTTTTTGCGAATTTACGAAAAAAAGATAGAAGTTGTGTGGTTTTGCATCAAGAGAAATGCGGTTGCTCTCTTCCTAAGAGAGCGACAACGGTTGCAAATTTATTGAAAATCTATAGATTCGACAAATAAACATTAATAAAAGTTTGCCAAACCGTTACTTTTTGTTTGAAAAACACAAATAAAGCCTCCTTGGAAAGCACGTAGAAATGCCAATATGACGAAGGTTGTCGCTCTCTTAGGAAGAGAGAGATAAAAAAGAATGATTTGCCGAAATGCAAATTTTACCGGAATAGAATGAAGGTTACGGTTTTATTAACGTGTTTTTTAGTATAGTATTCATATAAAATAAAACGATTATGAGAAGAAGTTTACTAACTATTGCTGCTGCTTGTATGTGGTTTGCGGGTACGAACGTTATGGCTATGGGAACTCCAGTGGAAGTGGCGGCTGCTGCCGAGGGAGATGATTGTTCAAATCCGATTGCTGTGAATCAAGGTATGTACACTCCTATAAAGGCTAATCATCCGACATGGTTCAAGATAAATCTGGTTTATCCCGGTTTGTATAGTGTGCGACAGTTCACGGCTACAGGCTCCTCGGCTACGGTCACTTCTGTGAAAGTGAAGAGCGGTGATTGCAATGCCGTGGAGAACGAAAGCAATCTTTTGATGCCGGACCAGGTTTATGCCAAATCCGGTGAGAACCTGTTTTGTGTGACTTGTTCGGGGGATACTCAGATTATGTTCCAGATGTCTTCCCCTGTAGCCAGTTGCCAGAACCATCCGGAACGTATGACCGTATTGTCCGAAAATACGGGAGTTACATATCCTAATGCCGTTTATGAGAACTATTGGCGTTTTATCGCTCCTGAGACGGCTACTTATTTGGTGACAAATAAGGCTCCGCAGGGAACGATTCTCCAAGTCGGGACGTTGGAAGAAGATGACAACGCCAAATTTGCCTGCAATTTTGAGGATGCCCAGATGGCCGAAGTGGGTGAAAATGGAGAGGGCAAGGTTTATGTGGAAATGAAAGAAGGCCAGACTTACGTGATCTCCAGCGAAACTTTTGCCAAAATGAGTACGGGTATGCCGAGTGTTCAAATCAGCAAGGATGCGACAGGCGTTCGTAGCGTTTCCGAGACTTATAGCGATATGAAGGTCAGCAAAGTGGCCGAAAGGGAATATCGTGTCAGCAGCTATTTGTTGGGCGAAGGTGCCGGTATATATGTGTACGATATGAGCGGACGTGCAATCAACAGCATCAAGGCACAACCGGCTTCCGATGCTGCGATTGTAAACCTGTCCGGTGTTCCTGCCGGGACGTATATGTTCTTGGTTGTAGGCCGTAGCAAGTCTGCTTCGACTAAAGTTATTGTGGAATAAGTGAAAACGGTATTTTGATGGATAAAAGGGCGGTCCTAACCTTTTTGGGGTTAGGCCGTTCTCCTTTTTTTATATATGAACATTCCGAAGATTATATTAAGCGGCTTGCTGGTCTGCCTGTGCGTTTGTGGGTGGGCGCGTCCTGTATCTTTAAAACAGGCTTTAGCGCAAGCCGAAGCATTTTATGAATTAAAGACGGTTTCCGCGCCGAGAAATGTACGTTCTTTGTCCGCGAAACCTCGTTTTGAACTATCTTATGTGGCTTACCGTAAAGGTAAAGTTGCGGCCCGTAGGACGGTTTCTGCGGAAGAAGCCTGTTTCTATGTGGTGAATGTGAACGGGAATGAAGGCTTTGTCATTGTGTCGGGTGACGACCGCGCCCGTCCCATATTAGCCTATAGTCTGCATGGCGGATTTACTCCCGACGCCCTTCCTGCCAATAGTCAAAGTTGGCTGCAAGGTTATCAAGAAGAAATTTCCTTATTGAAAGATATGTCCGAGGACGGGGCGGAGAGTAAGGCTGCCGCATTTCGGAAAACGGATTATCCGACGGATGTCATACAGCCTATGTTGCAGACCCAATGGACTCAGGCGGATCCGTTCAATTTGTTCTGTCCGACGGAAAACGAATCCGGCGAGTCGGACGAAAGATGTGTCGTGGGATGTGTGGCCACAGCCATGGCACAGTTGATGTATTATCATCGCTGGCCTCAGCGTCCTTCGGGATATATAAAATATTATGACCGGAAACAGTCGGTTTACCGTGAGTTTGATTTTGATGAGTGTCCGGATTTCGATTGGGATAATATGCTTGCCTATTATCCTTATGCCTCGGGTACGGAAGCGCAGCGTCATGCCGTGGCCAATCTGAGCGTTTGTGCCGGATATGCCTGTAAGATGGCTTACTCAAGGAGTGAAAGTACGGCCTTCCTGAAGGATGCAGCCATTGGTTTACGGGACTTCTTGGGATACGATGCCAATATGCATCGTCATATCCGTGCGCTTACCCCTTATGACGAATGGGTGAAGATACTGGTCGACGAATTGCAAGCCGGTCGTCCCGTGCTTTATGAAGGATTCAATAATAAGGCCGGCCATGCTTTTCTTTGCGATGGTTACGACGGAGACGGGCTGTTTCATTTTAATTGGGGATGGGGTGGTTCCAGTGATGGATATTATGCCCTTTCGGCTATGAATCCGAGTACGCAGGGCATCGGAGGCTCCAACGGGTCTTATGCTTTTAACCAAACTATGGTTTGCCGTATCCAACCGCCGGTAAGTACCTCAACGCCGCAGCCGAACCGGCTTTATATCTCGTCGCTTTATGCCCGCCGGCCAGCTCCCAGCTACGAATACGTAAGTGAAGGCGTGGTCGAAGCAGGACGCGACGAAAGTATCGGAGTGGGATGTTATTTCAATGCGGAGACGGTGGCTGCGTTCGCCACGACGGTTTGTGCTGGCATTTACCGCGACGGGGTCGTGGTGCCCCTTACCGTTGAACGTGAAATGGCTGTACCTTCCAACAATGACGCCCAATGGTTCACTGCTTTTTTGGACTTGTCTTCTTTGGACGAAGGTTTCTATGAAGTGGAACTGTATTATAAAGGTGATGACGGACTTTGGTCGCCCATGCAAGCCGAACAGGCAAATGCTTCTGCTTTTCGTCTTGTGATAGGAACCGAGACTGTGACGATGGAGAAAATTCATCCTGATTTTCGTATAGCCTTGGCTGAAGATTTCCAACCGGGTATTTTGTATACGACCGGCCTGAAGACTTGGCAGCTTCATATCACGAATCCGGGGGCTGTACGACTTGAAGGATGGGTCGGCATACGGATGCAGAGTGAAGAGGCCGGAGTGGATACTCTTTTTGCTTCGTTGGCTTATTGTGAGGCGGGAGAAGACGTGACGGTCAATGTATTGGCTAATTTGGATGGCATGGCGGCTGTCGATTATCAGTTGACTCCGTATTATTGCAATGTGAACGGTATTTATGCCAAACCAACGGTGGCTAACAGTATATCTTTGGGTGAGAGCGTTACGGTGAAGGCTACGCGTAAACCTCTGGTCAGTGTAATGACTCCTTCCGACGGATTTAAGTTGAATCGGCGTGATGGGGGTGTGACAGTGGAAGTGTCTCAACCCTCTTCTAAGATACCGTTTGTAGGACGTATCTATGCCGAAATATTCCGCAAGACGGCTACGGGAGAGGAGACTACCGGTGTGAAAGTCTATTCCGGTCTCTTGGAGTTAACCAAACCATCGGTAACGGATGTAACGCTTTGGGCCTCTGAAACGGTAGATTTGCCTTTAGGCGACGGATATAATATCGTGTTTTATTTTGATGACGGCTATGCTACGGCATTTTCGTCCGGCTCATTGACGGTCGTGGACGAAGGTTCTTCGGTAGAAGAGGTCGAATGGGCTTCAGAAGTCACTTATCGGCGCTCAGAAGCTCAGGTGACACTCTGTGTGCCCCAAGCCGGACAAGTTTCTATCGTCAGCTTGTCGGGTATGGTGGTGCGTAACGCTTCTCTTGCGGCCGGAATCAAAACAGATATTTCCGTGAAAGACTTGCCTTCCGGACTGTATTTTGTTCGGATTGGAACGGGAGGCCGTGTGCAAATAAAAGAAATCGTGATACCTTAACCCATACAATTATTAAGATGTGTAAGAATAGGTTTTTACCATTTTGCGGCCATGCCGCGTGCGTGTTGACTTTGTGGGTGGGACACCCGTATTGTTCCGTAGTGCAGGCTGCAACTCCGGAAATGGCGGGACAAGTTACCCAGACAAGTCGGTATAAAGTGACAGGAACGATTATTGATGACATGGGAGAGCCGCTTCCCGGTGCTTCGGTCCGGATAAAAGGGACCGATACGGGTGCCATATCCGGAATGGATGGCACGTTTGAAATCCCGGTCAATGGCACGGGGAAAGTTACTCTGGTCGTTTCTTATATAGGAATGGAGAGTATAGAACGCCAGGCTGTGCCGGGAAAGAAATTGAATATCCGTATGGCACAAGAAGAGCGTATAATGAACGAGCTTATTGTGACCGGATTCCAGACGATTTCGCGCGAGCGTGCTACCGGTTCGGCCGTAATTGTCAATAGCGAAGACTTAAACCAAGTGCTGGCGCCCGACCTTGTGGCGAAACTGGAAGGTATTGCTCCGGGCCTGAGTACCTATAACAATGAACTGAGCATTCGCGGAGTTTCGTCGTTTGCCGTGGGCACGACTCCGCTTCTCGTGGTTGACGGGCAACCGAGCAGTCTGACCTTGGAAGACTTGAATCCGGAGACGGTGGAAACCATAACGGTGTTGAAGGATGCTGCGGCAACGTCGCTATATGGTGTGCGTGCTTCCAACGGGGTCATTGTCGTGACGACCAAGCAGGCTGAAAACGACAAGTTCAATGTCAATGTGTCGTTAGGTTACTACCTCAAACCTTTGCCGTCGCTCGACTACATGCACTATGCTTCGACGAGCGACATCATTGATTTGGAGCGCGACAACTTGCTGTCCGACCCGGAATATATCAAGAGCCCTACAGCTTATTTCTCAACGATGACGGCCAAATCGAGTCCGGCGTATATGACACAAGTGGACATGCTTTACTACCGTATGGCCATGGGAGAAATCACACAGGAAGAGGTGAATGCGGGACTGGACCGTTTGCGTGGTAACGACTATCGCCGGGAGTACCGCAAAAAGCTGCAACACCTGAATCTGACGCAGGATTACAACGTGACGCTTTCGAAAGGCGGGGGGAAGAACGACCTTTTTTTCTCGGCGCGCTATCAGGAACTCGGACAGTACAACCGGTACGACGAAGCCCGTAACATTTCACTTTATCTGAAGAATACGTTGTCGGTAGCTTCCTGGATGAAACTTACGTTAGGGATGGATACCCGTTTCAACCGAAGTGAGTTTTGTCAGGCTTCCGGAATGGGATATACCAGCGCCATGCCTTATGACCGTCTTTACGACGACGATGGCCAGCCGGTGAATCGTTATATTTATAATCAAGTGCTGGCTGAACAGTTGGCCACGCAGGACGGATATTACGATATGGGGTTCAACGCAGCGGAAGAGTCCAAGCATAACATCAAGAAGACCGACCGCCAATATCTGAAACTGTTCTTGCATACGGATTTCAACATTACCAAGGATTTGGATTTGGAGCTGAAATTCCAGTATGAACGAAACCATGCCGAAACCAATGAGTATGACGAGGAAAATTCCTATATGATGCGTTCCATCCTCAACGAATTTGCATCGCGCAACGATGACGGTACGCTGACTTATCATATTCCACGCGGGGGACATTTGCTCACGGGTAATACGAATGCCAGTTACTATAACTTGCGGGGGCAGTTCAATTACAAAAAAGAATTTGCCGGAAAGCATGATGTTTCTGCTTTGTTGGGAGGAGAAATACGGCAGGACAAGAACCGTTCGGCAAGTAGCGAACGTTACGGCTATGATGACATGCGCCTGACATATTCTATGGTCGATTGGGCCACGCTGTCGAAAGACGGAGTGGAAGGAGGGCTCTATTCCGCTTTGCGGCGCAGAAGTGAGGTCTTGAACGTCTATGAAGAAATGCATCGCTATGTATCAGCTTATTTCAATGCCGGTTATACCTACGACACCCGTTATTCTCTGAACGGGAGCGTGCGTGTGGAACAGGCGGATCTTTTCGGTACGGACCCCAAATATCGTTATCGTCCCTTATGGTCGGTGGGGGCCAGTTGGAATGTGACGAATGAACGTTTTGTCAAAGATGCGGGAATGGATTGGTTGGACATGTTCAAACTGCGCCTGACTTATGGTATTACGGGAAATGTAGACCAGACCTCGTCTCCTTATCTGTTGGCTTACTACCTTACTTCCCTTTATACGAATTCACCCATTACTACGTTGCAGACTCCTCCCAATAGCTCGTTGCGTTGGGAAAAGACCTCTACGCTGAACTTCGGTATGGATTTCATGTTGCTCGGCAGATTGACGGGAAGTTTTGATGTATACCGGCGTTATAGTTCGGATTTGTTGGTCAATAAAAGCATAGACCCTTCGTTGGGATTCGATGGAAAGGCACGTGCCAATAACGGAGAGATGCAGAATAATGGTGTGGAACTCTCTCTTTCTTACGATTGGTTGAAGAAGCGTGATATGTCTTTCACCACTTCTTTCTCGGCAGCTTACAATAAGAATGAAATCAAGAAAGTAGATTATGAACCCACCGATGCATTGGATATGATGCGTGAGCCTACATCCAACTATAAGATGGGAGATACTTATAACTCTCTTTATGCCTATCGTTATGCGGGCTTGACAGCAACCGGTGACCCGTCTGTTTACGATGAAAACGGCAATGTCATTTCCATAGAACAGGTGCGTAATGTGAATGCCGTGGTTTGTGTGGGGCAACTTACTCCGAAATGGAATGGTGCATTGCAGCTCGACTTCCGTTGGAAAGGATTGAATGTGTTTGCCAAAGTCGTTTATTATACCGGCCATGCTCTGCGTGACGATGTGGTAACGCTTTATGATCCATACAATGCTATCGAGGGAGGAGCGATTCACGAAGATATTTCACGCCGCTGGACTCCGGAACATACGGATACCGATATTCCGGCCATGGGACTGCATACCAATGTAGGGGAACGCAACTATCATTGGAAATATGCCGATGTGAATACGGAGAGCGCTTCGTTCATCAAACTGAGGAATATCGGAGTGTCCTACACTTTGCCTCAGGGACTTGTGTCGAAACTGAAAATGAAAGGCATAACAGTGAAGGCTCAGGTGGACAATCTGTGTTATTGGGCTGCCAACAAGCGTGATATTGACCCCGAGGCTTTCAATGCAAATACTGGAACCCGTACGGACGCTATCATGCCGAGCTATGTTTTAGGGCTTAATGTGAAATTCTAAAAAGAACAAATGATGAGGAATATAATAAGAAATTGGACGGCTTGTATCGGCATGGTCGTAACGTTGGCGGCCTGCGACGACTATTTGGATATTACGCCCAAAGGTAAGGCTTTGCTGAAATCTACCGAAGATTATTTGGGATTGATAGAGGACAGGTCGCCCGAATATGATATGATGAATAGCTGGATTTTGGCCGGTGAGGCCAGTTGGTATAAGGCCGAAGAGTTGAAAAGTTATACCAATCCGTTGAACTCGGTAGCCTATTTCTGGGACGAGTCGTACGATCGTGCCGGGGATATGATAGAGAATGCAGCTTACAATGCATGTTATGACCGTATTACGAAATTCAATGTCGTGGTGGACGGTATTGCCTCGTCCGAGGGAAAGGAAGAGGACAAACGGATGGGAGAAGCTCAGGCACGAGTGTTGAGAGCATACAATTACTTTTTCTTGATAAACACTTTTGCCCGCCCTTATGATCCTGCTACGGCCTATCAGACTCACGGTATCATTGTCAGGGAAAAGATGTTCGAGAGTTTGGAAGATGTGGGGATACAGCAGTCGGTAGGCTATACCTATGATTTTATACAGCGCGACATAGAAGCGGCTATACCTGATTTGCCGCATAAGGCTACAAATTCGTTTCGTCCCGACAAGACTTTTGGATACGCTTTCAAAGCCAAGGTACATTTATTCCGACGGGAGTTCGAACAATGTATAGAAGCGTGCGATTCCGCACTTGCGGAGGCCGCCCGGGCCGGGCACGAGTTGTGGGATATGACGGAAGGCTATAACACTTTTGCTCCGATGCTTGTGGCGGCAGGGTACCCCGAAATGGCGATAGACGAACCTCAGTATGCGGGAGTGAACGACTTTGTCGAGAATGTATGGAAAACGAGAATACCTTTTGAGTATGATGCCCCGGAACAACTGTTGTATCAGTTCGGTTCCACTTATACCGATCCTTATCCTATGTACGTGCCCAAGCAAGTGCTGGATCTTTTCCAGAAGGATGCGGATTTGCGCTATCGTTATTGCATCCGTTACAAGGCCGAGCACGAGACGGCTCCGGCGGGTGACAGTAATTTTTCAACGTTGGCTGTCAAGTGGAATCCCGGCGGGATGAGATTGTCCGAAGTCTATCTGATGTTGGCTGAATGTTATGCCCGTAAGGGAAACACGGCAGATCTGTCTAAAGCCATGGGATATATGGAAACATTGCGTGCCTGCCGTATGGTTCCCGGTCGCTATCAGCCTTTTGCGCCGACCGATGCGGAAGAAGCATTACGTTTGGTACGCGAGGAACGTAAACGTGAACTTTTCCTCACTTGTAACGGTTTCTTTGACCTCAGACGTTTTGCTACGGAGTTCAACGAGACGCAGACACGTGTGATTGAAGGGAAAACCTATACTTTGTCTCCTGCGTCTCATTTGCTAACGTATCCGTTCCCATTGAAGGCTATGCAGACGAGTAATTTGATTCAAAATAGTAAATGACGATGGAAAGAAAAAGATTGATAAGCTTAGTCGGCGGTTTATGCCTGACGGTGATAGGGACCGTAGGGGCCAAGGCACAAGAAGTGTATATAACGGTCGAGAATAAAAGTACGGAAGACGTGTTTCTGCAACCGGAAGATACGACGGGGTATCGTAAGGTTCTTCCCGGAACCACCGTAATGAAACCGGTCGTGGACGGTGCTTGTTATTATCGCTTTGTGGATGCCAATTCCAATTTCTACTCTTTATACGTGGAACCGGGAGACACATTGGAATTACTGTATGACGGGAAAAAACTTTCTTGGAGCGGTACGAAAGCCCGGGTACAGACTTTTCTGGACGAACATCGTTATATAGGCCGTGCTCCGGAACCTATAAAAACTTATTCTCAAGAGTGGGTGCATTATAATGAAGAGAAGCTGGGAGAGCTATACGGCCTATTGGACCGCTCCGGTTTGCCTGCAAACTTTGTGGCGGTTCACAAAGAATATCTTCGTTTTGTGTTTCTGAATCTCAGATTGAATGCCCGTACCATGCAAATGTTCGGACATGGAGCCGATGCAGGTCGGGATTATTATGACTTTTTGAGAACGCTTACCTTCGGAGATTCCCTTATTCTTTGCCTGCCCAAATGGTTCTCCGTAATGAAAGACGCTATGGAAGAGATGGAGAAACAAGGCTTTTTGACGGTTTCCGCCACCCATTATCTTCCGATTTATGCGGAGCGCATTACAGACGAGAAGCTACGCTCGAGATTTCTGGTGGAGATGCTGAGATTCACTTTACGTAAGGGATTCTCTGACGATTTCAATGTATAT
>OLSG01002409.1_pt1 | contig 15952 bp, 18 predicted proteins | sample 1673041 | NCBI WGS metagenome assembly OLSG01 (sample SAMEA3136749, study PRJEB25190) | human gut metagenome | reverse complement strand
TCCTGTTGTACCTATCCCCAACAATTCTATCTACATCTGAACGGAGGTTATCAAAATGAAAATGCCCCTGGCGTATGTCACCGCCGCATGGAGCGGCGACCCCACGGAGGCGACGGAACAGGCCGCCCGGTACTGTCGGGCCGTCTATGAGGCGGGTTTTTCGCCTATCTGCCCTACGCTGTATCTCCCCCTGTTTCTCAATGACGCGGTGCCGGAGGAGCACAAGAGCAGCATTGACATGAGCCGGGACCTGCTGCGCCGCTCCCGTGTGCTGGTGGTGTGCGGCCACGCTGTCACTGAGAGTGTCAAGAACGACATCGCCGTTGCCCAGCGGTTGAAGATCACGGCGACCACCCTGGAGGGTATTCTGACCGTAAAGGGACAGGGCCGCCGGACGTGCTGACCCTGGGCAGTCTCTTTGACGGGATCGGCGTGTTTCCCCTGGCCGCCCGGCGTCAGGGGATCATCCCCCTGTGGGCCAGCGAGATCGAAAAGGCCCCTATCTCCATCACAAAACGCCACTTCCCGGACATGGAGCACCTGGGCGACATTACCCGGCTCCACGGCGGCGAGGTCCCGCCCGTGGACATTATCACGTTTGGCTCACCCTGTCAAAATCTGTCCAGCGCGGGCCGCCGTGAGGGGCTGGGCGGGGCAAAATCCAGCCTGTTCTTCCAGGCGGTGCGCATGATTGAGGAAATGAGGGATGCCACTGGAGGTCAATTTCCAACTATCGTTATTTGGGAAAACGTCATGGGAGCTCTGCTATCAGGAGACAGGCTGGATTTTAGAGCCGTCCTGCAATCTCTCACAGACGCCGAAATTCCAATGCCTGCTTCTGGACGCTGGGCCAGCGCCGGAATGGTGCGAGGCGGACAGCGTGACCTGTGCTGGCGGCTGCTGGACGCCCAGCATTGGGCAGACCCCCGGCTGGCCCGGCGTCAGCGGGTGTTTGTCGTGGCCGATCTTAGAGGCCGACGTGCCGGAGCGATCCTGTTTAAGCCCCGCCGCCTGTTCCCGATACCTGCGCCTTGCGGAGACTTTGGGCTGCCCCCCGCCGGAGCGGATCGAATATCTGCTGTTGAAGCAGGGGGGCCGCTACCAGTCGTCCACCCCTTTCAAGGCTACCGTATGCGGGGCGCGGCCAAGGCGGGGGACGTTGGGAACTTCCTGGGGAGCTTTGGGAAACCAACTGACCCTTTTCCAACCCTAATGGCCGGGGGGCTGACGGTGTTTGCCCTGTGGCGGGAGGGCCGGGAGGCGGAGGGTGTCATTACCTGGCTGACCCCCACGGAGGGGGAGCGGGCGATGGGCCTGCCCGACGGCTGGACGGCCTACGGCCACGACGGGCGGCCTGTCTCCGCCCGCGCCCGGCAAAAGGCTTTGGGAAATTCCATCGCCCTGCCCTGCGCGGAGTACATCATGGCGGGAGTAAAAGAGGAACTGGAGGGAGGGATCAAATATAGCGATACTTGAAGCCTGCGTGACGAACCTGGGCAAGTACAACGAGGGGGTGCTTGCCTATGAGCGGGTAACATTCCCCACCGACGCCGAAACCGTACAGACAGCTTTGAAAAATATCGGCATAGACGGCATTTTGTATGAGGAAATTTTTATTGCCAACTATGAAAGCGATATAGCGGGGTTACGGGAACACCTGGGCGAGTATGAGAGCATCGACGAGCTGAATCATCTGGCCTGTGTGCTGTCGGAGCTGGACGAGGGCGGGCTGAAAATGTTTGAGGCCGTCATGGACAGCGGCGAGTACACCAGCAGCGTCAAGGATTTAATCAATTTGGCCCAAAACCTGGACGCCTACATTTTTTATCCCGAAATTGACAGCGAGGAGGCCCTGGGGCGGATGTATCTTTTGGAGGTAGACAGCTCCCAGGTGCCGGAGCACCTGATCGACTACATCGACTATGAGGCATACGGGCGGGACGTGCGGATCAATGAGGACGGCCATTTTGCCCCCGGCGGCTATGTGGTAGGGGATCACGGCTCTTTCGTGGAGCACTACCACGGGCGGGAGGATATTCCCGACGAGCAGCGGGTGTTCTCCATGCCCAAGCTGCCCATCCGGGAGCAGATGGCCGCTTATCAGGAAATGGCGGATCGGGCGGCCCCGTCCGCTGAACGGCCCGCGCCCAAGGCGGACCGGGAAGATCGGTAGTCCTCTGGACACGGTGTCCAGAGGCGGCCCGGCGGCAAATAGGAGGTGGTATATATTGTAGATGAAGATATTTCCCGGCGGACAATCGCCCTCTCCATCCGAACGGGAAAGCTGACGGCGCGGGCGCTGGCCTGGGCGCTGCGGGCGGCTGGCCGGAAGATCCAAAAGGAGCGGCAGACCCACAAGACGCCCCACGGCAGACAGAGCGTCAAGCAGCTCATGAAGCAGGGCGAGGCCACCAACAGCCTCCCCGTGGAGGCCCCCAGGGAGTTTGACCGGGTGGCCCGGCGCTGGAATGTGGACTACGCCTTTTACAAGAACGGCGACGGAAAATATCTGCTGTTCTTCAAATCCAAGCAGGCCGACGCCATTACCGCCTGTTTCGGGGAATACTCCCGCCGGGTGCTGGACCGGCCCAGGGCGCGGCGCGTTCCCATTCTGGAGCGGATGAAACGGGCCGGGGAGCTGGTACGGGGCCGGGAGCGGACCCAGGAGCGCAAAAAGGAGGCGGTCCGTGAAGAAAGGTAGCTTGAAAAAATACCTCCTCCCCAACCTGCCCTACCTGTTCATGGCCTGGGGCTGCTTGAAGCTGGGGACGGCCTACCGGCTGGCGGCTGGCGCCAACATCGGCCAAAAGCTGGTGGGCATGATGGGCACGATCAACACGGCCTTTGCCTCCCCCGCCCCTGGGCTGGACCCGGTGGACTGGCTGGTGGGGATCGCGGGGGCGGCGGCCATCCGGCTGTTCGTCTACGTCAAGGCCAAAAACGCGAAAAAGTACCGCCGGGACGAGGAATACGGCTCCGCCCGCTGGGGGACGGAAAAAGATATTGCCCCTTTCGTCGATCCCAAGTTTGAGAAAAATATCATTCTCTCCGGGACCGAATTTCTCACCACCAACACCCGGCCCAAGAACCCGGCCAACGCCCGGAACCTCAACGCCTGCGTGATCGGCTCCTCCGGCTCCGGCAAAACCCGCTTCTGGCTCACGCCCCAGCTCCTCCAGGCTCACAGCTCCTATGTGGTGGTGGACCCAAAGGGCGGGGTGCTGTCCCAGGTGGGGTACTTTCTCCAGAAGAAAAAGGGGTACAGGATCAAGGTTTTTAACAGCATTGATTTTTCCCGCTCTATGCACTATAACCCCCTGGCCTATATCAAAAATGAGGCGGATATTCTGAAATTCGTGAATACTTTGATAGCCAACACCAAGGGCGAGGGCAAGGAGGGGGACCCGTTCTGGACCAAATCGGAGACACTTTTATACTGCGCCCTGATTGCCTATATCATCTTCGAGGGCCCGGAGGAGGACCGGAACATGAATACCCTGGTGGACATGATCTCCGGCATGGAGGTCAAAGAGGACGACCCGGATTTTATGAACGCCATTGACTATATGTTCAAGGGCCTGGAGAAGCGCAAGCCGGACTGCTTCGCCGTGAAGCAGTACAAGAAGTACAAATTAGCCAGCGGCAAGACGGCCCGCTCCATACTTATTAGCTGCGGGGCACGGCTGGCCCCCTTTGACATTCCCCAGCTCCGGGAGATCATGTCCTACGACGAGATGGAGCTGGACCGCCTGGGGGACAAGCGGACGGCGGCTTTTTTCATCATCAGCGACACGGACACGACCTACAATTTCATTGTGGCGCTGGCGTTCTCCCAAATGTTCAACCTCCTGTGCGAGAGGGCGGACAACGTACACGGAGGCCGCCTGCCCCACCACGTCCGAGTGCTGTGGGACGAGGCCGCCAACACCGGACAGGTGCCCAACCTGGAGAAGCTGGTGGCGGTGATCCGCTCCCGCGAGGTCAGCCTGACCCTGTTCTATCAGGCCCAGTCCCAATGCAAGGCCATTTACAAGGACAACGCCGAAACGATCATGGGCAATATGGACAGCGTGGTATTCCTGGGCGGGCGGGAGCACTCCACCGTCAAGGAGATTTCCGAGGCGTGGCTGGGCAAGCAGACCATCTCCATGCAGACGGACAGCCGGTCCCGCGGGCAGTCCGAGAGTTACAGCCAGAATACCCAACGACTGGGCCGGGAGCTTATGACGATGGACGAGCTCACCACCATGCCCGGCGACAAGTGCATTATCCAGCTCCGGGGGCTACGGCCCTTTTTCTCCCCCAAGTACGACTTGAAGCAGCACCCCAACTACCGATATACGGCGGAGGCGGACAAGAAAAATTCCTTTGACCTGTCCCGCCTGATAAACCGCCGCATGGAGAAGCTGGACCCTGACGAGCAATATACCGTATACGAGGCGGACGTGCCGGACGAGGCGAACATAGGCGAGGACGAGGACATTCTCAACTATGACGACCTGGACGACCCGGACGCTTTTGTATAGCTTCTGGCAAAGGGTTCCCCGCAAAGTCGAAAGACTTTGTGGGGGAGGAGGCGCAACGAAGCGAACGCAGTTTTCGCCGTAAGGCGGAAACGGAGTTGAGCGGAGTTTGTGCCGACGAGTCCAGAGGCAGACGCGCCGCCTGACAAGGGCGGCTTTTTCATGGCCGGGGCTTCGTCCCCGGAGAAAATGGAGGTTTTTATGCAGTTTTTCACTTCCGCCGTCACTACCTTGCAGACCCTCGTTGTGGCCCTGGGCGCTGGCCTGGGCGTGTGGGGCGTCGTCAATCTCCTGGAGGGCTACGGCTCCGACAACCCCGGCTCCAAGAGCCAGGGAATGAAGCAGCTCATGGCCGGCGGCGGCATCATCCTGCTGGGCACCACCCTGATCCCCCTGCTGTCCGGGCTGTTTAGCTGATAAAGGCAGCGGCGCATGGGATTTCTCACCGACTGGATCACGAACTGGCTGAAGGAGCTGCTGATCGGCGGGATCATGGACAACCTGTCGGGGCTCTTTGATACAGTAAACGCCCGTGTCGGGGAGATCGCGGTACAAGTGGGGACGACCCCGGCGGCATGGAACGCCGGGGTTTTCTCCCTCATCCGGCGGCTTTCTGAAACGGTGATACTGCCCATAGCCGGACTGATCCTGACCTTTGTTGCGACCTACGAACTCATTCAACTGCTGGTGGAGCGGAATAATCTTCACGACCTGGACTACTGGATTTTCTTCAAGTGGATATTCAAAACGGCCTGTGCCATCCTCATTCTGTCCAACACGTTCAACATCGTTATGGCGGTGTTCGACGTGGCCCAGCGGGTGGTGGCGCAGTCGGCGGGGCTGATCCAGGGCTCCACGGACGTTTCCCCGTCTATGCTGGCGGACCTGGAGGCCACGCTGGAGGGGATGGACCTGGGGCCCCTGGTGGGGCTGTGGCTCCAGTCCTTTGTGGTGCAGCTCACCATGACCGCGCTGAATATCGTGATTTTCGTGATCGTCTACGGGCGGATGATAGAGATATATATGCTCACCAGTTTAGCGCCCCTCCCTGTGGCGACCCTGGCAAACCGGGAGCTGGGCGGGGCCGGGCAGAACTATCTCCGTTCCCTGTTCGCCGTGGGCTTCCAGGGGATGCTGATACTGGTATGCGTGGCGATCTACGCGGTGCTCATTCAGAGTATCGCCGTGGGGGGCGACCCCATAGGGGCGATATGGGGCACCATCGGCTATACGGTGCTGCTGTGCTACTGCCTGTTCAAAACGGGGAGTATCGCCCGGAGCGTCCTGGGGGCGCATTAAAGTAGTGCAATAACTATTTTCTTGTGCTATAATTTCCTCCGAGGGGTGATTATATGGGACAGAGAAATCGACCTGGAGGAAATGAGGGCATGGGATACTTTACTTCGTGGGACAAGTCCAGAGAAAAGGGCTGCATATATTGTGGAAAACCTGCAACTACAAGGGAGCACATACCCTCAAAGGCTTTTCTTATAGAGCCTTATCCAGAAGATTTAGCAACACTCCCAGCATGTTTTGAATGTAATAATGGTTTTTCAAATGATGAAGAATATGTATCTTGTTTTCTGGATGTCCTTAAAGCGGCCGTTTACCAAAATTATACGCAACGACCTGATATAGTCCGACGGCTGGAAAGGAACGCAAAATTAAAAGACCTCCTTGACGAACAGATTAAAATAGAGGATGGTCAGGTTTATTTCAATATTGATGAAAACCGTTTGTGTCGTATCCTTATAAAACTGGCAAAAGGACACGCTGGTTTTGAGTTTGACCATATCAGCTTTGATGATAGCGATATGACCGTAAGATACAATTTCATTTTCAATATGTCCGAAGATTCCGTCAAAAAATTTGAAGAAATTCCAGAAATGAAGTTGTTTTCCGAGGTCGGATCAAGAAGTTGCACAGGGGCATATATTATTCAAAATGTAGATACTGGCGAGGCAGCAACATTTATGTTTTGGAACGATGTGCAGGACAATCAGTATCGTTATCAAGTGTCGTATAATGATGTTGGCGGCATATGTGTTAAAATCGTTATATATGAAATGCTATATTGTAGGGTGGATTTTGATTAAGCCCTAATATACGAAAGAGCAACTGTGAATAGCGGTTGCTCTTTTATTTTGTAATGCCCCCGGCCTCTGGACACTGTGTCCAGAGGCCGGGGGCCAGAAAGGAGTGATTGACCATACCCTATGTGAATGTACCCAATGACCTGTCCAGGGTCAAAACCAAGCTGGCGTTCAACCTCACCAAGCGGCAACTTATCTGTTTCGGCGGCGGCGGGCTGGTGGGCGTCCCCGTCTATCTGCTGACCCGTGGGGCCGTCGGCGGCACCGGGGCCATGTTCCTCATGCTGGGGATCATGCTCCCGGCGTTCCTCATGGCGATGTACGAAAAGGACGGCCTGCCCTTTGAGAAAGTGGTGCGGAACATCATCCGCGCCCGCTTCCTCCGCCCCGGCCCCAGGCCCTACCGAACGCAAAATATCTATGCCCCGTTCGCCGGAAAGGAGGTGTCCGCTTCTGAACCCAAGAACCAAAAGCGCCGGAAGCGCAAGGGCCGGTAAACGCTCCCTCTCCGCACAGCAGACCATCCCCTATGTGGAAATGCTGAAAGACGGTATTTGCCGGGTGCGGGAGGGCTTCTACACCAAAACCATCGCCTACGAGGATATTAACTATTCCGTAGCCTCCAGCGAGGACCAGTCCGCCATCTTTGACGGCTGGTGCGGCTTCCTCAACTACTTTGACAGCGCCCTCCCGTTCCAGCTCTCCTTTATCAACCACCGCTCCAGGGGAGGCAGCCGGTACAAGGTCAATATCCCCATGGCCCACGACGACTTTGACAGCATCCGGGGCGAGTATGTGGATATGCTGAAACGGCAGATCGCCCGGAGCAACAACGGGATCGTCCGCTCCAAGTACATCACGTTCGGCGTCCCCGCCGACGGCCTGGAAACGGCCCGTCCCCGGCTGGAGCGGGTGTCCAGCGACATTATGGGCAACTTCAAAAAGCTGGGGGCCCATTCCCGTGTGCTCAACGGGCGGGAGCGGCTGGAGGTGCTTCACGGTCAGATGCACCCCGGAGGCCGGGAACCGTTTCACTTCTCCTGGCCGGACATTGTGAAAACCGGCATGGGGACCAAGGACTTCATCGCCCCGGACAGCTTCGACTTCTCCGCCTCCCGGACGTTCCGGGTAGGCCAGTCCTGGGGCGCGGCCTCCTACTTACAGATCATGGCCTCCGAGCTGTCGGACAAACTGCTGCTGGAGCTGCTGGAGCTGGACGCGGAAATGACCGTCACCCTCCACGTTCAGACGGTGGACCAGCTCAAGGCCATCAAAATGACCAAGGGCAAAATCTCCGACATTGACAAAATGAAAGTGGAGGAGCAGAAAAAGGCGGTCCGGGCCGGGTACGACATGGAAATTTTGCCCCCGGACCTCATTACCTACTCCAAGGACGCGGCGGCGCTCCTGGCCGACCTCCAGTCCCGGAACGAGCGAATGTTCCTCCTGACGTTCACTGTGGTGAATATCGCCCCCACCCGGCAAAAGCTGGAGAACGACGTGTTCACCATCTCCGGCATCGCCCAAAAGTACAACTGCGCCTTGAAGCGGCTGGACTGGCAGCAGGAGCAGGGCTTTACCTCCTCCCTGGTGCTGGGGGACAACACCATCGAGATACAGCGGGGCATGACCACCAGCAGCACCGCTATTTTCATTCCCTTTATGACAAAGGAGCTGCGCATGGACGGGGCGGCGCTCTACTACGGCATGAACGCCCTTTCTAACAATGTCATCATGGCAGACCGAAAGCGGCTGAAAAATCCCAACGGCCTGTTCCTGGGCACCCCCGGCAGCGGCAAGAGTTTCGCCGCCAAGCGGGAGATCGTCAACGTGTTCCTCACCCTCCCGGACGACGACATTATCATAGCAGACCCGGAGGGGGAATATTACCCCCTGGTGAACCGGCTGGGCGGGCAGGTGGTGCGGCTGTCGCCATCGGCCACGGCGGGCACGTTCATCAACCCCATGGACATTAACCCCAACTACGCCGACGACGAGGACCCGCTGTCCCTCAAAAGCGATTTCATTCTCTCCCTGTGTGAGCTGATCGTGGGCGGACGGAGCGGGCTGGCCCCGGTGGAAAAGACGGTGATAGACCGCTGCGTGCGGACCATCTACCGGCCCTATCTGGCGGACCCGGCCCCGGAGCGTATGCCCATTCTCCAGGACCTCTACAATGAGCTGCTGAAACAGTCCGAGCCGGAGGCCCGGCGGGTGGCGTCCGCCCTGGAGCTGTACTGTACGGGATCGCTCAATCTCTTTAACCACCGAACCAACGTCCAGGTCAATTCCCGGCTGCTGTGCTTCGACATTAAGGCCCTGGGGAAGATGCTGAAAAAGATCGGGCTGCTGATCCTCACGGACCAGATATGGGGCCGGGTGACGGAGAACCGGGACCGGCGGCGGGCCACCTGGGTATACCAGGACGAGTTTCATGTACTGCTGGCCGAGCCCCAGACGGCGGCATACAGCGTCGAGATTTTCCGCCGTTTCCGCAAGTGGGGGGCCATCCCCAGCGGTATCACCCAAAACGTGAAAAGCCTGTTGGAGAGCAGCGAAATTGAATCCATCTTTGGCAACTGCGATTTCCTCTATATGCTGTCCCAGGCCGCCGGGGATCAAAAGGTGCTGGCAAGCCACCTGGGGATCAGCCCCCACCAGCTCTCCTATGTCACGCACTCCGGCTCCGGCGAGGGGCTACTTTTTTATGGGGACACCACCATCCCCTTTGTAGACCACTTCCCCCAGGACACCGAGCTCTATACCCTGCTGACCACCAAGCCGGAGGACAAGGCCAATGGGCAGGAGTAAGGCCCGGCCCGCCTCTGGACACCGTGTCCAGAGGCCCCGCAAATCTGACCACAAATCCAAACTCCACCAGGAGAGCGAACGGGCCCGGCCCTCCGAACGGCTGCGGCAGGAGGGGAAGAAGCGGAGCGCCCAGGGGCAGACGCGGGCGGAGCAGAGCGCGGTCAAGGCGGAAAAGGCCAAGCTGCGCATGGGCAAGGCCCAGGAGAAGCTGGCGGCCCCGGCCCCGCCCAAGCCTCCCGGCCCGGTGAAACGCGGGGCCGGGGCCCTGGGCTGGGGCGTTCACGGCTTCGTCCACGGCAAAATTTATGAGGTGGAGCATGAGAACGTGGGCACCGAGGGGGCCCACCACTCCGAGTTGGTGGGCGAGGCCGTGGGGCGGAAAACGGCCCGGACGGTGCGGCAGGCTATCCGGGATCACCCGGCCAGGGCCGCCGCCCGCGCCGAACGCCGGTATGTCAAGGCCACGGCGGAGCACCGCTTTCAAGTGGAGCTGGAGAAACACCCGGAGCTGGGCAAGAACGCCATCGCCCGGTTTGCGCAGAAGCAGCGCCAAAAGCGGCAGTACGCGAAACAGGCGCGGGAGGCCGCCAAGCAGGGGGCCAAGGCCGCCGAAAAAACCACCGCCTCTGCGGAGAAGCTGGCGGAAAAGGCGGTGGGCTTCGTCAAGCGGCACCCGGTTGGGGTGGTGATCGCCCTGTGCTGCGTTCTCCTCCTGTTCACGGTCCAGTCCTGCGCCTCCTCCCTGGTGACGATAGGCAACGGGATCATCGGGGGGATCGGGGCCAGCACCTACCCCGCCCAGGACGGGGATATGCTGGGGGCCGAGGCCGCCTACTGCGCGTTGGAGGCGGAGCTGCAAAGCTACATGGACACCTACACCAGCACCCACGACTACGACGAATATCACTTCGACCTGGACGCTATCGAGCATGACCCCTACGTTTTGATCTCCATGCTCTGCGCGTTCCATGAGGGGGAATGGACGCTGGCTGAGGTAGAGGGGACGATTCAAACCATTTTTGACCGGCAGTATATCCTCACGGAGAATGTGGAGGTAGAGGTGCGCTACCAGCCAGAAACGCGGACAGGGCCGGACGGCCCCTACACGGTTTGGGTCTCCTACAATTACTACATCTGCACCGTGACGCTGAAAAATGAGGATATGTCCCACCTGCCCGCTTTTATGATGGGCGGGGACCAGCTTTCCCGGTATTCCCTCTATATGTCCTCCCTGGGCAACCGGCCCGACCTGTTCCCCGGCTCCGGCTATGTGGACAAGTACATTACCAACCCGCCCCAGTCTTATGACGTGCCGGAGGAATACCTGTCCGATGAACGGTTCGCCGCCATGCTCACCGAGGCGGAGAAGTACCTGGGCTATCCCTATGTGTGGGGCGGCAGCTCCCCGGCCACGTCCTTTGACTGTTCCGGCTTTGTCTCCTGGGTGATCGGCCATAGCGGGTGGGACGTGGGCCGCATGGGGGCCCAGGCGCTCTATAACTACTGCACCCCCGTCAGCTCCCCACGGCCCGGCGACCTTGTGTTTTTCCGCTACACCTACGACGCGCCCAACCCGGACGGCGTGACCCACTGTGGTATCTATGTGGGGGACGGAATGATGCTCCATTGTGGGGACCCGGTGCAATATACCAGCTTGAATACAAGCTACTGGCAGTCCCATTTTTACGCCTGGGGGCGTTTACCATGACAAAGGAGGTTTTCAATGGCGATCAGCAAAAGCGCGAAAATTTGGGCTGAGATGGAGAAAGTCAAGGCCAAGATCAACGAGCAGCAGGCCCGGCTGAAAGAGCTGGAGCAGAAGCACCGGGAGGCCGAGAATGAGGAGATCGTGGATATTGTGCGGGGCATGAGTGTGACCCTGGACGAGCTGCCCGCCCTCCTCCGGCAGTTCCGGGGCGGGCCCTCTGGACACGGTGTCCAGAAGCCCGGCGAGGGAAAGGAGGAGACTTGATGAAGAAATCCCGGATGCTGGCGTCTACGCTCTGCGCCGTCCTGATGGTGGGGGTACTCACCGTCCCCGCCTACGCTGGCGGCGGCGGCGAGAGCGAGGGCAGCGAGTACGTCCCCTGGGTGGGCCTGGAGCCGGTGGACCCCCTGCCCGTGGAGCAGCCGCCGGAGCCCCAGCCGTTCACCTCGGACGGAACGGGGACGGTGGTGGACAACGCCACCGACGAGGACGGCAAGGAATTTTTCACCATCACCACGGCGGACGAGGCGGTGTTCTATCTGGTGATCGACCGGCAGCGGAGCACAGAGAACGTGTATTTTCTGAACGCTGTCACCGTGTCCGACCTGATGGCCCTGGCCGAGCAGGATCAGGAGCCGGAGGCCCCGCCCCCTGTGACGGAACCGGACCCGGAGCCCGAACCTGACCCGGCCCCGGAGCCGGAGCCCCAAAAGTCCGGCGGGGCCGGGATGCTCCTGGCGGCCCTGGCGGTGCTGGCCCTGGGCGGCGGGGCCGGGTGGTACTTCAAGATTTACCGCCCCAAGCAGCAGCGGGCGGCGGAGCCGGAGGAGGACCACGCCGACTATGACGAGCCCGACGACTACGACGACGCGCCCCCCTGGGACGTGGACGACGAGGACGAGGGAGGGGACGAGTGAATTTCACAAACAGCCCCTACGAGCCCTTTATGAAGCAGCCCACCTACCACCTGCCCCCGGAGCCCACCCCGCCCCCCAGGGGATCGGAGTGCGAGGGGTGCCCCTACTGGCGGGGCCTGCGGTGCGTGACCTGTTTCCGGGCCTATCTGCGCAGCCGGGCCGGGCCCGACAATGGGAGGTGACGGCATGGACCAGCGGGAGCTCACCCGCGAGGAGCGGGCGGCGATCCGGGCCCTGGTGGTAAAGTGGTGCGCCAACTATGACCGGGACGTGGGATGCTTACCTTTGGACTGCGAGTGTTATATGCTGGGGAAAACCTGGACGGGGCCCCTGTGCCGGTACTTCCGGGCGGCGGTCCTGCCCCTGGACCCGGCGCTGGAGGCGGCCCTGACCGCCCCGGCCCCGGTGGAGACACGGGCCTGCCCGGTCTGCGGGCGGCCCGCCCTCCTGGGAGGGCGGCGGCGCTACTGTTCCCCCGCCTGCGCCCAGGCCGCGCACAGAAAGCAGCAGCGGGACCACATGAGGAAAAAGCGGGGCTGAACCGTTGACAATTAGGCCCTCAAAAGTCCCGTGTTTTCAAGGCTTTCCAGACGCCGGACAGGGGCGGGCCGTATCATTTCACGTCCCGCCCCTGTTTCGGCCCCATACTGTCAACATTTTGGAGGTTATCATGGAAGAAAATCAAGGCTATGTGATCCGGCAGTCCGTCCTGTTCGACAATGACCGGGGCTTTGCCCTGGGGGAGCACCCCAGGGAGGGCTTCGTGACATGGCAGTTTACCCAGGAGGGCGGCCACCGGGACTACTACTGGGGCCACTATCACAGCGACCCCCAACTGGCCGAGGCGGACTATCACAACCGGGCCGAGGACTACCAGCGCCGCTATCATGTCCAGGAGGTGGAGCAGGAGCGGCCCCAGCCGGGCCCCTATAAATACTACTCCACCCAGCGGCCCATTGATATTGGGACCTATCCGCAGAGCTATTTCAACAGGCCCATTCACATGACAGTCTACACGGGCCGGGAGCAGGTGGAGGGCGAGGCGTTCCGGGCCTGGGGCGATTTGACCTATGCCCAGCCCTTGACGGAGCGAGAAATGGCGGACTATGAACTGCGGCCCTCCAGGGACAACCCGGACGTGAAGAAGCGGATGGAGCGGCAGGCCGAGATAGTGGGCCGGTGGGAGGACGCCAAGCATATCCCCGACCCCAAGCGGCTGACGTGGTTTTACCCCGACTTCGGGAGTTATGTGGTCAAGGAGTTTGTCACCCCGGAGCAGCTATCCCAGCGGGCGGACACCGTGGAGCGGCAGCGGGCCGCCGCCGAACATAAGCGGGAAAAGCCCTCCATCTCCCGGCAGATGGAGGAGGCGGGGAGGCAGGCCCAGGAGCGGCAGGCCCCGCCCGGCCCCAAAAAGGACGCCCCGGACCGGGGCGACAGGTAGCTGTGGCGGGGAAGAAGCGCCGCCGGAATGTGCCGCTCTATGTTTGGGTGAGCCCGGAGGAGCTGCAAGCGATCAAGGCCCGCATGGAGCAGACGGGCATCCGCAATATGAGCGCCTATATCCGAAAAATGGCCCTCAATGGCTATGTGCTTCAGGTGGACCTCTCCCCGGTGCGGGAGCTGGTGTCCCTCCAGCGGCGGTGCGCCAACAATCTCAATCAGGCGGCGCTCCATGTGAACACCTATGGCGGGCTGTATCCCAACGAGCTCCAGGCGCTCCAAAAGGACTACGCCGACCTGTGGGGGCCGCTGTCCGAGCTGCTGGAGAAGCTGGCCCAGGTGGTGGCTATGTGAACCGTGGGAGCGGCCCAGGCCGCTCCCCGGCTGTCCCTGCCCTCTGGACACCGTGTCCAGAGGTGGGGAGAACCGGATTATGATAAGAGCAAAATGGAAGCTCTACTGCTTTTGCGAAAAATCTATAAACGATTTGGAAAAGCCAAAAGCATTGGCCAAAGAGTCAAAACAAGGTTGGATGATATCACTCAATGCTTGTCCATCATTCCAGATAACATCAACTGCTTGAATATAGTCGCTATGTAACATTTCTGAATCTTCACCATAGCTACTTGTCCAATAGCCTTTACCATTAGCAATACAAACTGATATATACCACGGCTTAGGTATATCAAACTTGTCTACAAGGTTTGAATAATCAGCAAGTTTCCTGTTCAAAAGGTTTTCTATTTCACACCATTGACGGGTTTCTTTTAACTCAATTCTATAATTCATCATGCGGGCATCGACTACTTCGACGATTCCTGTTCGCATAAACAGTATGGAAGATTCAACATAGTTTGAATTATATGGAATACTAAATGCGTACTTACCATCAGCACAGAATACAGTATTATAGCCGCCACCTGACATGGGCCTAAAAGGATCACTGCCTGTCCAAGAGTTTAATGCAGATAAATCAACGGAATTTCCAAATTCCAAACTCCACAAAGGAATTATATGTAATACCAATTTTGCACCATCTTGAAGATGCCGAATATATTCGTTAGATATTATCATTCCAACACGATCTTGCCTAAATTTTTTGATTTCATTTTGATATGAAACACTAGACAAAATCTCCCGCCGAAGATCATCAAGGCTCATATTTGTAACACCATTTGAGTGTCTAATATAAAAATTGTCTTTGTTTCCATCATTGACAGCGTGTGGACGTGAAATACTCTTGGGAACAGTTATAGTCATTACCATATCGGTATCTGAAAGAGGAAAACATTGCATGGATATTCCGTATATTCTGGGATGCACTTTAGCGAGCAGCCTACTCTGAATTGCCAGTTGTATTTCATCAAATTTGTCAGTCCCACAACCAACGCCTATTACTTGACTGGCTACTTTATCTTTGCTTTCATCAATGCCAATGTAAATTGTGCCGCCATCAGCATTTGCAAATGCCGCAATCTCTTTTTCAAGTTTTTCCTTTTGCTCCGGCGTTATTTTCCCATTGGGAAACGAAAATTTCTTAAACTCTATTTTATTGCTTTCTGATACCTTTTCTTCTACAAAAGAGTAAAAAGTGTCAAGTGATAATTGCCGTTCGTTCATTAACTCACCTCCAACAGTTTATATAAGTTTAATACAGAATAGCTAAATAGTCAAAAGTTTCTTTGGATATTCTCTACATCTATAAAGGGGGTGCTCTCCACGGCAACGACCTATCTAAAGGCCCACCATATCAGCAGGGGCAAGTCGATCCTGGCCTCTATGTCTGACCGTTTCGACTACGGCCAGAACCCGGCCAAGACACTGGACGGGGTCCTGATCCGCTCCTACGAGTGCGACCCCCTCACCGCTGACAGCGAGTTTCTTTTGAGCAAGGCCCGGTACAAAACCATTACGGGCCGGGAGCAGAAACGGGACGCCGATGTGCTGTGCTATCAGATCCGCCAATCATTCCCTCCTGGGGAGTTGGACCCGGAGGAGGCGCTGAACATCGGTTATGAGCTGGCGATGCGCTGGACCAAGGGAAAACACGCTTTCTTCGTGGTGTCCCACGCGGACCGGCCACACCCTCACGTCCACATTTACTACAATTCCACATCCCTTGACTGCACCCGGAAATACCGGGATTTTTTAGGCTCCGCCCGCGCCCTGCGGCGGCTGTCTGACCGGGTATGCCTGGAGCATGACCTGTCTATCATCAAAAATCCCAAGCTCCATAGCAAGGGAAAATTTCTGCATTACGGCCAATGGCTGGGCGGGGCCCGGCCTCCCTCCTACAAGGAGCAGATACGGGGGATCATCGACGGGGCCCTGGCGGAGCGGCCCGCCGACCTTGCCGACTTTCTCCGGCGGATGGAGGCGGCGGGCGTCCAGGTGAAGCGGGGCCGGGGCGGGGTGATCTCGTTCCGGCTCCCAGGCCAGGACCGGGCCACCCGGTTC
>OLSG01002408.1_pt1 | contig 15954 bp, 9 predicted proteins | sample 1673041 | NCBI WGS metagenome assembly OLSG01 (sample SAMEA3136749, study PRJEB25190) | human gut metagenome | reverse complement strand
TGACGACTGCGGCGAGACCGTCGTGGCCAAGGAAGCCCCCTGCACCTGCCCCAAGTGCGGCAGCTCCAACATGACCCAGGACCCCGACACGCTGGACACCTGGTTCAGCTCTGCCCTGTGGCCGTTCTCCACGCTGGGCTGGCCCAACGAGAACGCCGAGGATTACAACTACTTCTACCCCACGAACACGCTGGTCACCGGCTATGACATCATCGGCTTCTGGGTGTCCCGCATGATCTTTTCGGGTCTGGCCTACACCGGCAAGGCACCGTTTGACACGGTACTGATCCACGGCATTGTCCGCGACAGCCAGGGCCGCAAAATGTCCAAATCCCTGGGCAACGGCATTGACCCGCTGGAGGTCATTGAGCAGTACGGCGCGGACGCGCTGCGCATGATGCTGATCATCGGCTCCACCGCAGGCAACGATATGCGCTACAGCGATGAAAAAGTCCTTGCCTGCCGCAACTTTGCCAACAAGCTGTGGAACGCCTCCCGCTTTGTGCAGATGAACCTGCCCGAGGACTTTGAGCCGGGTCTGCCCGAGGAAAGCCTGCTCGACATGAGCGACAAGTGGATTTTGTCCGAGCTTGCCAAGGTCGCCGCCGAGGCTACCGCCAACCTCGACAAGTACGAGCTGGGTCTGGCCGCCGAGAAGGTCGAGAACTTCATCTGGGAGGTCTACTGCGACTGGTATATCGAGATCTGCAAGACCCGCCTGAACGGCGAGGACGCGGCAGCCGCCGACGCGGCCCGCAAGGTGCTGGTCTACGTGCTGGACAAGGCGCTCAAGCTGCTGCACCCCTTCATGCCGTTCATCACCGAGGAGATTTATCAGGCTCTGCCCGGCAGCGCCGAGACCATCATGAACGAGAAGTGGCCCGGCGACGAGAACATGAAGGTCTGGGCCGAGGACTGCGCCGACTTTGAGAAGCTGATGGACTACATCAAGGCTGTCCGCGCTATGCGTGCCGAGATGAACGTCCACCCGGCCAAAAAGACGAGCATGGTCATTGAGACTGCCTCTCCCGCCGCGTTTGAGAAGGGCGGCGCGTATCTGGCCCGCTTTGCCTTTGCCACCGACGTGACGGTCACGGCAAAGTACGAGGGCAGCACCGACGGCATGGTCAACGTGGCGACCCCCGACGCGAAGGGCTTTATCCCGATGATGGAGCTGATTGACCGCGACAAGGAGCTGGCCCGCCTGAACAAGGAGCTGACCAAGGCCGAGAAGGAGCTGGGCATGTTCACGAACCAGCTGAACAACCCGAAGTTCGTCGAGAAGGCCCCGGCGAAGCTCGTCGAGGAGACCCGCGCCAAGCTGGCTGCCGCCCAGGACAAGGCCGCCAAGATCAAGGAGAGCATTGCGGCGCTGGGGTAAGTCTGAAGGCTTCCCCCGTGGGGGAAGCTGTCACCGCAGGTGACTGATGAAGGCAGCGTTTCCGCCGCAGCTCGTTCACGGGCAATACTGGCACACTCGCCCCTCATCCGGCCCTTCGGGCCACCTTCCCCCGTAGGGGAAGGCTTTTCAGCCACAAACAAAAAATAACCCCGCCCCGTCAGGAACTGCATCCTGACGGGGCGGGGTTTTCTCGTTACAGCACAAAAATTGCAGGGAAAAAATTCAAAGCAAATTACTTGCGGCGCTTGCCCTTGCCGCCCTTGCGGGTGTTGGTCTTGGCAGCGGCGGTCTTGACGGCCTCGACGGCCTTCTCGGCTGCGGGCTTGGCAGCCTCAACAGCCTTCTCAACGACAGGCTCGGCAGCCTTGACGGCCTTCTCGACGACGGGCTTCGCAGCCTTGACGGCCTTCTCAGCGGCAGGTTTGGCAGCCTTGACGGCCTTCTCGACGACAGGCTCAGCAGCCTTGACGACCTCGGTGGCGGCCTTCTCGGCAGCGGCCTTGGCCTTAACGGTGGTGGCCTTCACGCTGGTCTTGGGCTTGCGGGTGACCTCGTTGATGGTCCAGAACTGGTTGTCACCGTTGACGTCAGCCCAGATCTGCAGCACGGTACCGTTCTCGGTAGCCATGCCGGGGTCCAGCAGCTTGCCGGCCAGGTTGGACTTGATCTTGACGCGGCCATCGTTGGTAGGCTCCACGACCCACAGCTGGCTGGATGCCTGGGCGCCCTCCCACTGGTGGACGCGGGTGCCGTCGCTGACGCCGCCCATGTCCAGATCCATCATCTTGCCGGTGAAGCGGTTCTGGATGCGGTAGACGCCGTCGCCTGCTGCGACGAAGTTCCACTGCTGCCACTCAAAGTTGGCGTTGTCCATCAGCTGGATCTTCGCGCCATTGTCAATGTTATAGTCAGCGACCTCAACGACCTTGCCGTTGGCGGCGCTGATGGTATAGAACTTACCCTCGGTAAGTACGGTCTGTGCAATCTTCTTCGGTGCCATATTTGTTCCTCCTATAGGTATATCATGTATATTATGCGGCAAATCTTGTTTGTAGTTTCCCTCATGCCGCGTGGTCAAACACCGCTTTTTGCGTGTCTACGTATCCTATTATAACCACTTTTTACCTTCCCGTCAACTTTTTGGCGCTGTTGCGGCATTTTGCACAAAAACCGCCGGGACGGCAGATGCTATCCCGGCAGTTTTGATTGATTTTATGCCGTTTTGCGGCTTTTTTCGACCTCTCTGCGTTTAAGAGTTCTCGGCAAAGTTGCCGGTGTACAGGCGGTAATAGCGGCCCTTCTGGGCGATCAGCTCGTCGTGGGTGCCGCGCTCAATGATACGGCCCTGCTCCAGCACCATGATGCAGTCCGAGTTGCGCACGGTGGACAGACGGTGGGCAATGACGAAGGTCGTGCGGCCATACATCAGGCCGTCCATGCCGTCCTGCACAAGCTTCTCGGTGCGGGTGTCGATGGAGGACGTTGCCTCGTCCAGGATCAGCACCGGCGGATCTGCGACAGCCGCGCGGGCAATCGCCAGCAGCTGGCGCTGGCCCTGGCTCAGGTTCGTGCCGTCGCCGGTCAGCATCGTGTTGTAGCCGTCGGGCAGATGCTTGATGAAGGTATCCGCATTCGCGAGCTTCGCGGCGGCCATGCACTCCTCATCGGTGGCGGTCAGGCGGCCATAACGGATGTTCTCCATGACCGTGCCGGTGAACAGGTGGGTATCCTGCAGGACGATGCCCAGAGAGGAGCGCAGCGCGTCCTTCTCAATGGACTTGATGTCGTGGCCGTCGTACAGGATCCGGCCCTTCTGGATGTCGTAGAAGCGGTTGATAAGGTTCGTGATCGTCGTCTTGCCCGCGCCGGTGGAGCCGACAAAGGCGATCTTCTGCCCCGGACGGCCATACAGGTTGATGTCATGCAGGACGATTTTCTTTTCGTCGTAGCCGAAGTCCACATCCTTAAAGACGATGTCGCCCTCCAGCTTGGTGTACCGGGGCTTGCCGTCGGCATCCATGCGTTTCCACGCCCACATGCCGGTGGACTCGTTCGCCTCGGTGACAGTATCGTCCGCTTCGTACTTGGCGTGGACCAGGGTGATGTCGCCCTCGTTGACCTCGGGCTTTTCATCCAGCAGCGCAAAGATACGCGCACCGCCGGCCAGCGCCATAACGACGGAGTTCAGCTGCATGGAGATCTGGCTGATGGGCTGGTTGAACTGGCGGGTCAGCACAAGGAAGCTGGCGAGACCGCCCAGCGTAAAGCCGCCGAAGCCGTTGATAGCCAGCGCACCGCCGAGGATGGCGCAGAACACGTAGGACAGGTTGCCCAGCTGGCCGTTGACGGGCATTGCTACCAGCGAATAGGAGTTTGCCTTGTCGGCGCTGTGGAACAGCTCATCGTTGAGCCTGTCGAACTCCTCAATGGCAATTTTCTCATGGCAAAAGACCTTGATGACCTTCTGGCCGTTCATCATTTCCTCAATGTAGCCGTTGACCTTGCCCAGCTCCTGCTGCTGCTTGATGAAGTATTTTCCGGAGTTGCCGGTCAGGTACTTCGTCGCCAGCAGCATGATGCCGACCATCGCGAGGGCCAGCACCGTCAGGGGGACGTTCAGATAGAGCATCGAGGCCAGCACGCCGACGAGGGTCACAACCGTGTTGACGAGCTGCGGCAGGCTCTGGCTGATCATCTGGCGCAGCGTGTCAATGTCGTTCGTGTAGACCGACATAATGTCGCCGTGGGCGTGGGTGTCAAAGTATTTGATGGGCAGCGTCTGCATGTGGGTGAACATCTCGTCACGCAGGTCCTTCAGCGTGCCCTGGGTGATCCTTGCCATCAGGCGGTTCTGCACAAAGACAGCAGCGATGCCGACGCAGTAGATGACTGCCACGCGCAGGATAGCCGCGGCCAGGCCGCTGAAGTCCGTGCTGCCCGCCTTGAGCAGCGGCAGAATGTAGCTGTCGATCAGCGTCTGGGAGAACATGACGCCCTGCAGCTGGGCGAACACAGCCAGCAGAATGCAGCAGAGCACCACAATGACCTGTGCCTTATAGCGGCTCATGACATAGGCGAGGATGCGCTTGAACACCTTGCCGGGGTTTTCGACCTTGGGGCGGGGGCCATTGCTGCGCCCGCCGGGGCCGACCTTTACGACTTTAGGCTGCTGTGCCATTATGCCTCCCCTCCCTTCTCATCAAAGTCGCCGGAGCCTTTGGTCTGGCTGTTGTAGACATCCTGGTAAATGGCATTTGTTTTCAGCAGGTTGGCCGGGGTGTCAAAGCCGCTGACCCTGCCGTTGTCGAGCACGAGGACCTTGTCCGCATTTTCCACGGAGGAAATGCGCTGGGCGATGATGAACACCGTCGTGCCGGGGATTTTTTCCGCAAACGAATGGCGGATCTTTGCGTCCGTCGCGGTATCGACAGCGGAGGTGGAGTCGTCCAGGATCAGGATGCGTGGCTTTTTCAGCAGTGCGCGGGCAATGCAGAGGCGCTGCTTCTGGCCGCCGGAGACGTTGTTGCCGCCCTGCTCGATGTGGGTCTGGTACTTGTCGGGGAAGCGCTCGATAAATTCATCGGCGCAGGCCTGCTTGCAGGCGTCCTCGATCTCGGCGTCGGTGGCGTCGGGGTTGCCCCAGCGCAGGTTCTCGGCAATCGTGCCGCTGAACAGCTCGTTCTTTTGCAACACCATGGCGACGTTGTTGCGCAGGGTGTCGAGGTCATATCTGCGCACATCAACGCCGCCGATGGTCACGCTGCCCTCAGTCACGTCGTACAGACGCGGCAGCAGCTGCACAAGGCTGGACTTAGCCGAACCGGTGCCGCCAATGATGCCGATGGTCTCGCCGGACTTGATGTCGAGGTCAATGTCCTCGAGGGCCTTCTCGCCATCCTTTTTATAGGCAAAGCTGACGTGGTCGAACTTGACGGAGCCGTCTCTGACCTCCATAACGGGATCCTCACCGTTCGTCAGGTCGGACTGCTCGTCCAGCACCTCGGCCACGCGCTTGGCGGAGGCTGCAGACATCGTGATCATGACGAACACCATGGACAGCATCATTAGGCTCATAAGGATGTTCATGCAGTAGCTCAGCATGCTCATCAGGTCGCCAGTGGTGAAGGTCGTTGCGCCGGAGCTGACGATGAGCTGGGCACCGATCCAGGAGATGAGCAGGATGCAGCTGTAGACGGTCAGCTGCATGAGCGGGGCGTTCCAGGCCAGGATCAGCTCGGCACGCATCAGCAGATTGCGCACATTCTCGCTGGCCTTGCGGAACTTCTCGCCCTCAAACTTCTCGCGCACATAGGCCTTGACAACGCGGATGGCGGAGACATTCTCCTGCACGCTCTCGTTCAGGTCGTCGTACTTGCGGAATGCCTCGCCGAAGTACTTGGTGGCGCGGCTCATAATAAAGGCGAGCGCGCAGCCCAGCAGGATGACGGCGATCAAATAGATGTTTGCCAGCCGACGGTTGATCGTGTAGGACATGATCAGCGCCACGATCATGCTGGCGGGCGCACGCACCGACATGCGCAGTATCATCTGGTAGGCGTTCTGGATGTTGGTGACGTCGGTGGTCATGCGGGTGACCAGGCCCGCGGTGGAGTACTTGTCAATGTTGGCAAAGCTGAAGGTCTGGATGTTGCGGAACATGCCGCGGCGCAGGTTGCGGGCAAAGCCCGTGGCTGCGTGGGAGCCGGCCACCGCGCCCAGAATGCCGAACAGCAGGCCGAACAGCGCCGCGACGACCATCTGTGCGCCGACGGTGTAGATGACCTGCATATTGCCCGGCGTGACGCCGTTGTCAATGATGGAGGCCATCATCTTCGGGATGATCATTTCCATGATGACCTCCGCGATCATAAAGATCGGCGTCAGCACGGAGACCAGGCGGAAGCCCTTGGTTTCACGTCCGAGTGTTTTTAACAATTGGTATTTCCCCTCTCTTGTTTGGTATTTTCCTCTTGCAGGAAGTGCTGTGCGTTGCGCAGGGTCTGCTCCAGCACAGCGCGGGCCGCGGCGGCCTGCTGCGGGTCAATGCCGCTTTGCAGGTCATCCTCAAACCGCGCAATGCTTGCCTCGATCTGCTTGTGACAGGCGCGGCCCTTCTCTGTGGCGATAAGACGCTTTAAGCGGGCGTCTTTCGCCACGGCGCTGCGGGTGATGAAGCCATCCTGCTCCATGCCCTGCAGCATGGCGGTGACGCTGGAGCGGCGAATGTTGAACCACTGCTCAATGTCGCGCTGGTAGACGTCGCGGCCCTGGCGCTCGGCACGGACGATGTCGCCCAGCACCATGCCGCGCACGCCCGACAGCTCCGAGCTGACCTCGGCGTTGATGCGGGCATCCAGCGCACGGCGGATGAGCCGCGAGGTCTGGTTCAGCAGTGCGCCGAAGTGGACATCCGCGCAGCAGCCGCAGTCATCATACGATGATTCGTGCATTTCTTCCCTCCTTTACGATTTTTGGGTCCAAGAAGTTAGATTTCGAATTGTTCGTTGTCTAACTGTTCGTTTGCGTACTTTACAAGTATAACACCGGATTGGGGAATGTCAAGAGGGACGGCGCAGAGTTTTTTGTATAGTGCAGCGGCAAACGAGCAGAGCCCCTTCACCCTGCACTTTCCCGATTCAACGTAGGGGCGGATTCCATATCGGCCCGTGCCCGGCTGTCTTTATTCGCCGCTTTCCCTCTCCACCCCCAGATACGGCAGCACCTTTCCCAGTACCTCGGCGCACACCGGCCCGGAGAGCGCGCCGCCGCTCGTCGTCCAGCTGTGGGGCTCATCCAGGCAGACCAGCACAGCGACCTTGGGGTCGTCGATGGGCGCAACGGAGACAAAGCTCGCAATGCGCGCACCCTCGTTGGCGCTGTCCAGCTTTTGGCTCGTGCCGCTCTTGCCGCCGATGCGGTAGCCCGCCAGCGCGGCCTGCTTACCCGTGCCGCCTGTAACGACACCCTCCATCAGGCGGCACATCGTGGCGGAGGTCTCCGCGCTGATGACGCGGCGCTTCACCGTCGGCTGCACTTCCTTCACAACAGTGCCGTCAGGCGCCGTGATTTTCGCCACAACGTAGGGCTGCATCAGCTCGCCGCCGTTTACCACCGCACAGACCGCCGTGAGCATCTGCAGGTAGCTGACCTTGCTGCTCTGCCCGAACGAGCAGCTCGCCAGCTCCACCGGGCCCATCCGGTCCGCGGTGTAGTATTCGCTGCGCCTGACCTCGCCCGGCAGGTCGATGCCCGTGGCCTCCCGCAGGCCGAAGGCCGCAAAGTAATCGCAGAAGCGTTCTTTTCCAAGCCGCGCACCGATCTGGATAAAGCAGGGGTTGCAGCTGACGGCCAGCCCCCGGGCGAAGGTCTCGGTGCCGTGGATATGCCCGTTTGCACAGCGGAACCGCGTGCCTGCGACGGTTATTTTACCCGCGCAGGTGAAATAGTCCGTGGCCTTACACGCCCCGGAGTCCAGCGCCGCCGACGCCGTGATGAGCTTGAACACGCTGCCCGGCTCATACAGGTCACTGATGGCCTTGTTGCGCCACTGTGCCTGCTGGGCCTTTTGCAGCGCGGCGCTGCGCTCCTCGCCGGTCAGGGCATTCACAGCGTCACGGACTTCCTTATTTATAAGGGTCCGCGGCGCGTTCGGGTCGTAGTCGGGCTGGCAGGACATCGCCAGCACGGCCCCGGTGTGGACGTCCATCACGATGCCGACGCCGCGCTCGGCTACATGATGCTCCGTCACAGCGGCGGACAGTGCGCTTTCGAGCCAGTGCTGAATGTTCGCGTCGATGGTCAGCGTCAGCGTGCTGCCGGGCACGGCGTCCACCAGCGTCTGGTAGTGCGTCGGCATATCGTAGCCCCAGGCGTTCTTGGCGGTCAGGATGCGCCCGTTCTGCCCGGTCAATTCGTCGTTGTAACGCAGCTCCAGCCCCCACAGGCCCGCGTTGTCCACGTCGGTAAAGCCTAAAATGCCGCCCATAAAATCCCCCTGCGGGTAGACGCGGCGGGTATCCTGCCGAATTTGTATGCCGTCCACACCGTTCGCCCGGCACCAATCCCGCACAGCGTCGGCCATCGTCTTATCCACGCGGCGGCGCAGCAGGCAGTCGTTGGAGGTTCGCTGGCTGAATTTGGCCAGCGTATCGGCGTAGTCCAGCTCTAAAATTTCGCTCAACGCCCGCGCAGCCGATTCTACGGCGTCGTCGGCCATCTCCCGCGGGGCGGCGCGGATGGTCCAGCAGGTCTCGCTGGCGGCCAGCAGCGTACCGTCGGCGGAATAGATCTCCCCACGGGCGGCGGGCAGCGTGGCCCCGCGCAGCTGCTGGTCGGCGGCGCGTGCCGCGTAGCCGCCGGGGTCGCGCAGCATCAGCACAAACAGCCGCACCGTCAGCCCGCCCAGACACCCCACCGCCAGCACCGCCGCCAAAAGCCGCATGCGCAGGCGCATTTTTGTATTCTGCTGCGGCGTGATCGGACGCATAGCTCCTGCCCCCTTCCCCATAGAACAGCCTATGAGTGTTCCACTGGCAAAATGCTGAATTATCGCCGGAAAATTCTCTGTATTGTCGATTGACCGTTTAGACACATAAGGTGTATACTGTTAATAGTAGATTTTGACATTTAATTGTCAATGTCCGAGAGAGCTATTTTTAAAGGAGGCAAACCCTATGGCTAGATTTACTTTACCCCGTGACCTTTACCACGGCCCCCACGCGCTGGAAGCGTTGAAAACGCTGCCCGGCAAGCGCGCCATGATCTGCGTCGGCGGCGGTTCGATGAAGCGCTTCGGCTTCCTGGACCGCGCCGAGGCCTACTTAAAAGAGGCCGGCATGGAGGTAGAGCTGTTTGAAGGCATCGAGCCCGACCCGTCCGTGGAGACGGTCATGAAGGGTGCTGCCGCCATGGAAAAGTTCCAGCCCGACTGGATCGTCGCAATCGGCGGCGGCTCCCCCATCGACGCAGCCAAGGCCATGTGGATCAAGTACGAGTACCCCGACATCACGTTTGAGGATATGTGCAAGGTGTTCGGCATCCCGCCGCTGCGCCGCAAGGCCCACTTCTGCGCCATCTCCTCCACCTCCGGTACGGCCACCGAGGTCACGGCCTTCTCGATCATCACCGATTACCAGAAGGGCATCAAGTACCCCATCGCTGACTTTGAGATCACGCCCGATGTCGCCATCGTTGACCCCGAGCTGGCCCACACGATGCCCAAGAAGCTCGTCGCCCACACCGGCATGGACGCCATGACCCACGCCATCGAGGCCTACGTCTCCACCGCGAACTGCGACTTTACCGACCCGCTGGCCCTGCACGCCATCGAGATGATCCAGGCAGATCTGGTCGGCAGCTACAACGGCGATATGGATAAGCGCGACGCGATGCACAATGCCCAGTGCCTGGCCGGTATGGCGTTCTCGAACGCGCTGCTCGGCATCGTACACAGCATGGCCCACAAGACCGGCGCGGCGTTTGCCGATTACGGCGCACACATCATCCACGGCGCAGCCAACGCCATGTACCTGCCCAAGGTCATCGCCTACAACGCGAAGGATCCCACCGCCAAGGCACGCTACGGCGTCATTGCCGACAAGATGCACCTGGGCGGCGAGAACGACGACGAGAAGGTCGCGCTGCTCATCCAGTATCTGCGCGGCATGAATGACGATCTGAACATTCCGCACTGCATCGGCCACTACGGCCCCGACTCCTACCCCGCCGAGCAGGGCTTTGTCCCCGAGAACGTATTCCTCGAGAGACTGCCCGAGATCGCAAAGAACGCGATTGCCGATGCCTGCACCGGCTCCAACCCGCGCCAGCCGACCCAGGAGGAGATGGAAAAGCTGCTGAAGTGCTGCTACTACGACACCGAGGTCGACTTCTAACCACCGCCCCTCTGCGGTCTCTGCAAGCCGCCGCATGATCTGCCCCGGCCACTAACTTTTGTGGCCGGAGCTTTTTGCCGCCGCAAAAACGGGCAAAATCCTTGCGATTTGATTTTTACGGTTTTTCGCTGTACAGGGCGCAGCTACAGCGTTCGCAGGCATTTTTTGTACAAGTGTCAAATCCTTGATTTCGCATAGATTTTGCTGTATACTAATGGTAAAATCCAAGTAAAAGAGGATGGGAGTTTACCATGACAGCCACTGCAAAATCACAAGGTCCCCTGTTTACCAGGCGGGCGCTGTTCACCCTGATCTGGCCCCTGCTGCTGGAGCAGACATTAAGCGTCACGATGGGCATGGCCGACACGCTGATGGTCGCCGGTGTGGGTGAAGCCGCTGTCTCCAGCGTATCGCTGGTGGACAGCCTGAATATTTTGATTATTCAGATTTTGTCCGCGCTGGCTACCGGCGGTGCAGTCATTGCCAGCCAGTATCTGGGCCGCCGGGATGAGGAAAACGCCAGCCGCAGCGCCGCCCAGCTGTACAGCGTGCTGGGCATCTCTACGGTTGCGGTGGGTGTTGTCTGTATGCTGCTCTCCCGCCCGATCCTTCGGATGGTGTTCGGCAGCATTGATGAGGATGTCATGCGGTTTGCGCAGCAGTACTTCCTTATCAGTGCGGTGTCCTACCCCTTCATCGGCCTGTACAACGGCGGCGCGGCGCTGTTCCGTGCGCAGGGCAACAGCCGCATCAGTATGCTGGCCAGCCTTGTCATGAACGTCATCAACATTGCGGGCAACGCGCTGCTGATCTACGGTTTCGGCATGGGCGTTATCGGCGCGGCGCTGGCCACGCTGATCGGGCGTGTGTTCGCCGCGGTGTTCATCCTGTGGCAGAACCAGAACCTGCACAATCCCCTGCGCGTGCAGCGCTTCGCTGACCTGCGGCCCCGGCGCAGGCCCATCATGCAGATTTTGTCCATCGGCATCCCGTCGGGTCTGGAAAACGGCATGTTCCAGATCGGCAAGCTGTGTGTCAGCAGCCTGACGTCTACCTTAGGCACCTCGGCCATCGCGGCCAATGCCGTGGCAAACTCGGTCTCGACGCTGGCGAACATTCCCGGCAACACGATGAGCCTTGCCACGATCCCGGTCATCGGGCAGTGCCTTGGCGCAGGCGAGAAAAAGCAGGCGCAGCACTATTCCGTCACGCTGCTGGGCATCGCCATCACGGGGCTGGCCGTCACAAACGCGGCGCTGTTCTTCCTGATGCCCGAGGTCGTGACCTGGTTCAACCTCTCGGCGGAGGCATCCGCCATGTGTACCCACGTGGTCCACTGGTTCAACCTGTTCAGCATCTTCTTCTGGGCGACGAGCTTTACCCTGCCCAACGCCCTGCGCGCGGGCGGCGACGCCAAGTTTACGATGTCGGTCAGCATCGTCAGCATGTGGCTGTTCCGCGTGATTCTGAGCTACATCTTCGTTCTGCAGTTCCACTTAGGACTGACCGGCGTCTGGTTCGGTATGTTCATCGACTGGATCTGCCGCAGCCTGTGTTTCCTTGTGCGGTTTGCCCGCGGGAAATGGATGGAGCACAAGGTAATATAAGACGCAAAAAACTCCCTGCCCGGTGCGGACAGGGAGTTTTCTATTGTATGGCGCGGGAAATTACTCCACCATATACTCAAAATCAATACGGCCCAGCGCCACATCGGCGGCGGCGACCTGGATCTTCATGGAAGAACCCAGCATCCAACTCTTGCCGGTCAGCGGGTCCAGCATACTGACGCCGTCGATGACCTGCGGTTCACCCTTGCAGAGCTGCGCGGCGGGGACAAAGCCCTCCACCGTGTTGTCCAGCTCGACAAAGACGCCGCGGGGCGTGATGCCGGCCACCGTGCCGGTGTAGACCTCACCGAGATGGTTGTGCATGTACTCGGCCTTGTACAGGTCCTCGACATCGCGCTCAATGCGCACGGCGGCGACCTCCTGCTTGCTGGACTTCTCGCTGGCCTGCTGGGCAAACTCGTTGAAGTCGCGCTGCAGCTGGCTGGCGGAGACACCGTTCAGCATCTCGGTCAAAATACGATGAATCGCCAAATCGGGGTAGCGGCGGATGGGGCTGGTGAAGTGGGCGTAGTCCGCCAGCACCAGACCGTAGTGGCCCAGGGGCTGCGGGGCGTAGCGGGCCTTCTGCATGCTGCGCAGAATGCCGGTGTGGACGGGGATCTGGATGGGCTGGCCGCGGGTCTCGTCCAGCAGGGCCGCCAGCTCGAGCTGCGTCGGGATGGGGTTCTTGAACTTGGCGTTCAGGCCGCAGGCCAACAGCGTGGCGGACAGCTTCTCCATCTTCTCGGCGTCGGGGGCCTCGTGCACGCGGTAGACGAACGGGGCCTTGTTCGTGCGGCCCGCGTTGGCGGCGCACTGGTTCGCCAGCAGCATGAACTCCTCGATCATGCACTCGGACGTGCCGCGGTCACGCTTGACAATGTCGATGCAGCGTCCGTTCTCGTCCATGACGAGCTTGGCCTCGTTGGACTCAATATCCATGGCGCCGCGGGCCTTGCGCAGGACCAGGCGCTTGCGGTACAGCTCGTCCATCGTGGGCAGCTGGTCAAGCACGGCCTCATATTTCGTCTTGAGGTCGGTCAGGTCGGCGTCAGTTTCAGATTCCGGGGGCTCCAGCAGGGCGTTGATCTCCTTGTACACGCCCTTGACGCGGCTGCAGATGACGCTCTTGACGAACTTGTAGCTGCGGATCTCACCGTTCTCGTCCAGTCGCATCAGACAGGAGAACGCCAGGCGGTCCTCGCCCTCGTTCAGCGAGCAGATGCCGTTGGACAGCTGGGTCGGCAGCATCGGGATGACCTTGTCGGCGTAGTAAATGCTCGTCGCGCGCTCGAACGCTTCCTCATTCAGCGCGGAGCCGGGGCGGACATAGTGGCTGACGTCGGCAATGTGAACGCCCAGCTCGTAGCCGTCGTCCAGCTTCTGCAGGCTGATGGCGTCGTCGATGTCCTTCGTCTCGGCGGAGTCAATCGTGAAGATGGGAATGCCGCGCAGGTCCAGGCGCTTCGCGGCCTCGGCGGGGTCAATCGTGGCGTTGTCGTAGGCGTGGGCCTCCTCCAGCACCTCCGGCGGGAACTCTTGGCGGACGCTGCGGCCATACAGGATGGCCTTGGCGCACTCGGACGCATAGTCGGAGGAACCGAATTTCTCGACAACGGCGGCGCGGTGGTCGCTGTGGCGGTTGCCGCGGTGGGTGATGAGGAAGCCGACCTTGTCGCCCAGGTGCACACCCTCGCTCCCCTGCTTGGCCAGCAGGAACTTCACGTCGCGGCAGCCGTCCGGCTCCACGGCCATGCGGCCATCCTCGGACAGGCAGACCGTGCCCGCAAAGCGGTTGTTCGGGACCGTGACCTCGACGACCTCGCCCTCGGAGGAGCCCTCCACGCGCGGGTGGTCGAACAGCTTGACGTTGATCTTATCGTTGGGCATTGCGCCGTGCAGCGCGCGGCCCGGGATGAAGATGTCGCCCTCGCCGTCGTCGCGGCTGGCAAAGCCGAAGCGCGCGGCCAGCTTGACGAGCGTGCAGGGAATCGTGTTGGGGGCTGCAGCATTCTCATAGGTCGCAAAGCCGGGCACATAGGTGCCGTTGCGCATCGACAGCTCGCCGGTGGCGACCATAGCGGAAACGGTGGTGCGCAGGCGGGAGTTGTCCACCTGCAGGTTGTTCTGCAGTTCGCGCAGCGTCATGGGACGGCGCTTGACCGCGTTTAAAATAGATTTCTGTAACGGTGTCATAGTTGCTCCTTTAATTTACGTCGCACCGCCATCCGACGGTGCCCTACCCTTATATACATCCACAAAAAACGGCCCGCCGGGGCGCTGCTTACAAAGCCAAAGCGCTTGGCGGACCCTTTTCATCTTTGTTACCCTGCCAAAATCACAGGCGCGCGCTCAAAACGCAGACGACCAGCGTGACGACAAAGAAAACGACGCCGCAGATCTTGGTCAGCTTGGCCAGCTTGGCGTCCACGCCGCGCTCACGGCCTGCTGCCATCGTGGCGGAGCTTTCGCCCATGATCGCGCCGGACAGGCCCTGGCCCTTCTGCTCCTGCGCGAGGGTGAAAACAACGATCAACACGGACACGGCGATGAGGACGACGCCGAGAACGATCTCATACCAGTTCATTAGATTAGCACTCCTTCTATTTCTATCCACGCCGTCGTGACGTGAAAAGTCTCATGCACCGTACAGTATAGCATAGTTTGCCGCACGTTGCAAGCGCTTTTTTCACGTTTTGGGTGTAAAATCAGTTTTGCAGCGCAATTTGTTCGCCCTGCACCAGCGGATAGCGGACCAGCCTGTCCCCGTCAAGGTTTTCCCGGTGCATATCGACGGCAGTGATCTGGTGGTTGCCGTAGGTCGTGTAGTAGTAAATGCCTCTGTCAGCGTTGCAGCAGCTTGTGTAGAGCGTGATCTCGTACTTGCCGCCGTCCAGCTCACAGCAGCCGCGCTGCTGCTCGACAGCGTGCAGGATGTGGAAGAACTGCCCGACGCTCTCGGCCTCGCTGCTGCCGGATTTCGCGTTCATCCGCACAAAGGCCGCACGCACAAAGCGGGACTGGCTGGACAGATCGCCCGGCAGGCCCAGTGCGCCGAGGCCGCGGCTGTAGACGGGCAGGTCAAGGCCGTCCGCAAACGCAACCGCAGGCGTGCGCGGCGAGAGTGCGCGGTAGTTGTTCAGTGCGAAAAGCTGCTGCGGGAACGGCGGATTGTTCGTCAGTACACCGACGGGGTTATCGTAGATGTGCAGGCCGTCGGCAGTGGACTCCACCACGATGCTCCCCGTTTTGTCGGCAATGAGCCAGTGCAGCTGCGCGAGGGGCAGCTGCTCACTGAACGGGATATTGACGATGTTGGTTTTTGCAAGCAGCGTGCGCACCTCGGCCAGCGCCGCACAGCTGCCCAGCAGCCAGGGGATCAGCTCAAACTGGGCGACGTTGCTTTTGCCATCCTGCGCCGGGTGGTAGACTGCATTGCCGACAAAGTTCAGCCCTGCGATGCCCAGGCCCTTCTCATTGACGGCGTCATAGTAGAGGGGGTACTCCCCCGCCACGTAGGCCATGCCGATCATCGCATATTTTGTGCGGAAGTCCCCCATGCAGCGCAGAGCAAACGGGTAGGCGCGCGGCGTGACGGTGACCTCGTCGCCGTAGGAAAATTCATAATCGAGATTGCGGCCAAAGTAGAAACTGTCGGTTGTATAGGTTGCAGCTGTACACATGGTAAACACCCCTCTAATTATAATAGATGCAGCGCGGCTTTCCTGCGTCGAGAATGTAAGGGCGGACATGGTTCGCCCGCGGCACATAGCGGCCGCCGCAAGATTCACGGGTCGATAGTGAGCATCGGCCCCTGCATTTTCAGTGTGGTTTATATTGTACCACACCCTGCGCGGGATAATCCACCGCCAAATTGTAAACAATGCGTCCTTGCCGAATCCAACGCCATCACAAAAAAGCTTGCGGCGTATAAAAATCTCCCGGTAACAGAAGTGAAATTACCGGAAGAAGGAGAAAACAAAAACGCTGCAAGCCCCGAAAAAAAGGCTTGCAGCGGTGCTTTCTGGCGTCCCAGAGAGGATTTGAACCTCCG
>OLSG01002406.1_pt1 | contig 15955 bp, 17 predicted proteins | sample 1673041 | NCBI WGS metagenome assembly OLSG01 (sample SAMEA3136749, study PRJEB25190) | human gut metagenome | reverse complement strand
GGCTGTTGGAGCTGCCCTCCCGGGTGATGAAGCCCAGCAGCAGGCTCTTGTCCATGCGGACCGTCTCGGACGGGGCCAGGTCCTCAGCCACGAGGATGCTGGGCTCAGTACCCTGCAAAGTAGCATTGTCCACGCCCTGCAAAATGTCGAGGATGGCCTGTGCAATGTCGATGACGTCGGCGCTGCGGGCCTGCAAATAGGGGTCATCCATGGCGGCGAATACGGCGGCCTGATTGTCGCCGGCGGTCTTGACGGCGTACTCAGCGCACTTGTGCTGGCCGTTGATGATCTCCTTGATGGCATCCACGAAGTCGTCGTCATCCAGCATCATGGCGTGGATGTTGAACACCTCGGCGATGTCCTCGCCGGCCTCGGCCAGAGCCTTCTCGTACAGAGCGGTCTGCTGGTCGATGGCCTTGGCGCGGGCGTCCTCAAAACGGGCCACTTCAGCGGCGGTGTCGGCCACTTCGGCGGCAGAGATGACGGTATCTTTTTTCTTATAGATCTTCAGCTTTCCGATGGCAATGCCATTCAGGATGCTTTTACCGGTACCTACCTGCATTGCAATTTCTCCTTATTCTTGCTGTTTTGTGTTCCGTAACAAAAAGCCCCCGCAGGACATTCCCCGCAAGGGCTTCTCATCACACTGGGCGATCAGACGTTCTCGCTCAGGAATTTCTGGATAGCTTCGGCGCAGGCGGCTTCATCGTCGCCCTCCACCTTGATGGTAACGGTGTCGCCCTGCTTGACGCCCATGCCCATCAGGGCCATCAGCTTGCGCAGATCGCAGGTCTTGCCGCCCTTCTCGAGGGTGGCGGTGCTGGCAAAGCCCTTGGCCACCTTGACGAGCAGACCGGCGGGACGGGCGTGGATGCCGCAGGCATCCTTAACGGTGTACTGGAATTCCTTCATGATCATTTTCTCCTTACTTCATCCGGTCCTCCTGGGCAGCTCACCCTACCCCTCGGGACGCAGCACTCGAACCTTCTGGCTGCTGGATGTTTATCTTTATTATAAACCTTAGTCGTTCTTTTTTCACCCTTTCATATTGCCGATTTTTTATCAAAAATTTTAGTAACATTGAACAGAATCTTTCTACAGAAATACCACTACTGCACAATTTTTCTGTTTCATCGCACTTTTTTGTACAGAATGACGGTTATTCGACGGGGTATCCCTCGGCGTCCAGCGGCAGATCGGTGTACTGCACGGGCTGCTCCTGTGCAGCATCCGGCTCGCCGGAAGTCTGCTGGGCCTGACCCTCCGCGCCCAGCTCGCCGTCGTGGCGCTCTCCCCAGTCGCCGCTGAAATCTTCGCCCGAGGTCTGCTGGGCCTGCCCGTCGGTCAGTTCATCCTCGTGCCGTTCGCCCCAGTCCCCGCTGAAGTCCTCGCCGGACACCTGTTCGGCCTCCTGCAGGGCCATCGCGGTCTGGGCGTCTTTCAGCCCGGTGACGGTGCCGGAGGGCTTTTCCAACAGATACGCACCCACGGCCTTTTTCTTGTAGACCAGCAGCACGCCGTAGCTGCTCACATCGCCCCGGCTGGCCGCCGGGATGAGCGCTGTCCACTTCTCCACCGTCTTGCCCTTGTAGCGGGCCAGGTCCATGCCGCTCTGCTGCACCACCCCGTTAAAGGCCGAAAAGCTGTCGTCCCACTTGCGGGGGATCTTCACCTTGTCGGCGGTGATGGACGCGCCGTCCACGTCCAGCCCGTAGCCTGTGAACCAGGTCTGGATGTCCTGCGCACTCTCGATTTTATTACTTGCCGCCGCGACAGCCACCGAGCGGGTACTGATGTACCGCCCCAGCATGGCGCTGAACACCACCAGCGCACAGCACATCGCCCCCACGCCCAGCTTCTTGACGCTTGCCTTACTCAGTGTGACCACAAACATACCCTTGCCTCCCACCCATTCAGATTTGTCCGTACAGCATATGCGGGAGGCTGCGGTATCATGCAAAAACGGGGCCACTTCTCTTTGCTGTCTCCGTTGACAAACAGGGCCGGAGAGGGTAAACTTAGGCAGAGATATTTGCAATTCATTTGCCTATGATAGATTAAAAGGAGAAATCATTATGCCGAACAATAATATCCGCACCCGTTTTGCTCCCTCGCCTACGGGTTATATGCACGTTGGCAACCTGCGCACGGCCCTGTACACCTACCTGATGGCCAAGCACGATGACGGCACCTTCATCCTCCGCATCGAGGACACCGACCAGGGCCGCTACGTGGAGGGCGCTGTGGATGTCATCTACAACACCCTGCGGGAGACCGGCCTGCTGTGGGACGAAGGCCCGGACATCGGCGGCCCCGTCGGCCCCTACGTCCAGAGCGAGCGCATGGGTATGTTCAAGCAGTATGCCGAGCAGCTGGTGGCTGAGGGCAAGGCATATTACTGCTTCTGCACCGAGGAGCGTCTGGAAGCCCTCCACGCCGAGCAGCGCGCCCATGGCGAGATGACCCACTACGATGGCTGCTGCCGCGACCTGTCCAAGGAAGAGGTGGAAAAGCGCCTCGCCGCCGGTGAGCCTTACGTCATCCGCCAGAAGATCCCCCGCGAGGGCGTGACCGGTTTCGACGATATGGTCTACGGCCACATCGAGGTCAACAACAGCGAGATGGACGACCAGATCCTCATCAAGACCGACGGTATGCCCACCTACAACTTCGCAAATGTCGTGGACGACCACCTCATGGGAATCACCCACGTCATCCGCGGCAGCGAGTATCTGTCCTCCACCCCGAAGTATAACCTGCTGTACCAGGCTTTCGGCTGGAACATCCCCAACTACATCCACTGCCCGCCGGTCATGAAGGACGCTCAGAACAAGCTGTCCAAGCGCAACGGCGACGCCAGCTATCAGGATCTCGTTGCAAAGGGCTACCTGACCGAGGCTATCCTGAACTACATCTGCCTGCTGGGCTGGAGCCCCAAGGGCGAGTACGCCGAGCAGGAGATCTTCTCGCTGGCTGATCTGGTCAAGATCTGGACGCCGGACGGCATCTCCAAGTCTCCCGCCATCTTCGACCCCCTCAAGCTGCGGGCCATCAACGCCGAGTATATCCGCCGCCTGTCCCCCGAGGAGTTCCTCGCCAAGGCTGAGCCCTGGATCGACAGTGCCGTCCATACCCCCATCAACAAGAAGCTGCTCTGTGCAAACCTGCAGCCCCGCTGCGAGGTCCTGGGCGAGATCCCCGAGCAGCTGGATTTCTTCGACGCCATGCCCGAGTATGACGTGAGCCTCTACGCCAACAAGAAGCAGAAGACCACCCCTGAGTCCGCAAAGGAGGCACTGGAAGCCCTGCTGCCCGTGCTGAGCGACGAGGCACTGGACTTCAATGACCGTGACACCGTCTTCGACGCCTGCAAGGCCAAGGCCGAGGAGCTGGGCAAGAAGAATGGCTGGCTGCTCTACCCGCTGGGCATCGCCCTCTCCGGCAAGCAGCGCACTCCCGGCGGCGGCACCGACCTCGCCTGCATGATGGGCCGCGAAACGACCCTCGAGCGGGTGAAGGCCGCTATCGAGAAGCTGAATGGCTGAAATACCTTATAATAAAAAGTGAGGAGGCAGTCTGTATGATGTATCCGTTTATGACGTTGGACGATAACACCGAGGTCGTCCATTCGGAGATGCTCCCGGATGGCCGCGTGAAGGTCTATTTTGAAAAGCCGGATGCAAAAGACTGCTTCCATTCTGCTGTCTGCTATCTTCCGGATTACAAATGGGAAGACATCAACGGCTTTACCCCGGAGGAAATTGCCCGGTATCAGGAGCTTGTGGAATCTACGGCTCATCTGATTCTGCAGTTCTCCAAAGAGGGAGGGGTCGAAAATGCCGCAGGTTTTTAAGATAGGCTCTTACTGGGTCTATTTCTGGGCCAATGAGAACGAGCCGCTGGAGCCTATCCATGTTCATGTGGCACAGGGCGCACCCAGCGCAAACGCCACCAAGATATGGATAACACGAGCCGGAAAGTGCTATCTGAGCAATAACAATTCGCAGATACCGCCCCGCATTCTGCGGAACATCATGGCCATCATTGAGGCGCGAAGTGCCGAGGTAGTCGCAAAATGGACGAGCTTTTTTGGCGAAGCGCACTACTTCTGCTGAGATTTTATCCCATCCCATCACCCCGCCAAAAACTGCGCGCACTCTGCGCTACAGTATACGCAGAAGGCGCGGGAAACAGAACAGCGTGATATTGCAAAAGATCCCCGCCGGAAAGCGGGGATTTTTTCATGCAGGTGTCTTTTCGGACGATACAGCTCACAGACGGGAAAAAGCGGGTGAACGGTGCGCTCCGGGCGCGGGCGGCAGTGCGGCCTGCCCTGCGGCAGGGGAGCGCGTTCCTGCTGGGGCTGGCCGGAGGCTGGGCCGTGCTGTACGGTGCGCTGATGCCTTTCGGGCTGGGGCTGACGCTGGGCTTTGCAGAGGACTGCTTCGCTGTGGGAGCCGCTGGGGCCGCACTGGGGGTGCTGGCCCGGAGTTTCGGAACGCTGACCGTGGAGAGCGTCTGCCTGCTCTGCGCACTGGGTGCGGCGGTAGCGGCACGGTGGCTCTGGCCCGGCCGATTCGTCCCGGCGGTGGCGGCTGGCTGCGGCACACTGGTGGGAAGCGCAGTCTGCTTCGCGGCGGGGGAGGAAAACGGCGTTCAGACCATCCTGTTCTGCGGCGGCGACGCCCTGTTGGCAGCGGCGGCGGGGTACGGCCTGCGGCGCTTCCCGCCCGAAAAACCGGGCATGGGCAGTCTGATCTTGTCTGCCGCTGTGGCCGCCGCACTGGGCGGGATGAGCTTTGGCCTCTTCCTGCCCGGGGTGATGGCCTGTGCGGCGGCAGAGCTGGCCCTCTGCTGCAAGGGCCTGCCGCTGGGGGCATTGGCTTTCAGCGGGGTGACGGGTGCGGCTCTGGCCGCGTCAGACCCTGCCCTTGCGCCTGCCGCCGCCGGGCTTGCCTGTGGGTGTGCCGCTGCGGCAGTGCTTGCCCCGGCGCGACGGGTGGAGGGGCTTGCGTCCTATGCGGGCGGCTGTGTGGCGGGGGTGCTCTGCATCCAGCCGCTGGCGGGGGCGTTCAGCTTTCTGCTCAGCGCCGGGGCGGGTGCGGGGCTTTGCACCCTGCTGCCTGCGGGCTGGCTGATGCCTGCCCTCAAAGAGGACGACCCGCCCGGCGACGAGCGGCCGCGCCTCTCTGCCGCCGCGACCCGGCTGGAAGCGGTGGCCGAAAGCCTCTCCTCGCTGGCGGAGACGGTGAACGAGGTGTACGACGCTTTTCCACGCCGGTGCGAGGGGTTCCGATGGGTCATCGACAACATCCACGACGGCCTTTGCGCCAACTGCGGACGGCGGGAAGTCTGCTGGAAGCAGGAGCACGCCTCCACGCTGGAAGGAATGGAGGCCCTGCGCCCCATTCTGGAAGAAAAAGGCCATCTGGAAGCGGCACTTCTGCCCGGTCAGCTGGCGCGGTGCATCCACCCGGCGGCGCTCTGCGCGGCGGGGGACAAGGCGTTTGCGCTCTACCGCAGCCGCCGGGAGGCCCGCGTCCACTCCGAGGCCATGCGGACGGCCCTCACTGAGCAGTACAGCGCTGTGGCCGATGCACTGGGCGTCCTCAGCGAACAGCTGGGCCGTCCCGGAAGCCCGGAGCCCTACAAGTCTGGCCGGGTGTCGGCGCTGTTCGCTCAGCTGGGGACGCCGCCGCTGGAATGTGCTGTGACGCTGGACGATTTGGGCCGCACCCGGGCGGCAGTGACGCTGCCCCGCACCCGCTTCAATGAAAAAGAGCTGGCCGCTCTGGCCGGGGAGGTGGGGCATATCTGCCGCCGCAGTCTCGAGCCGCCGCAGGTGCTCTCCTGCAAGGGGATGACCACCCTGCTCTTTGCCGAAAAGCCCCTGCTCCGGGCCGTATTCGGGACGGCGGGCGCGGCGGCGCGGGGCGAGATCTCCGGCGACGCAGTCCAGCAGTTCTGCAGTGCGGCAGCGGCCCAGATGATACTCTGCGACGGCATGGGAACGGGACGTCCGGCGGCAGTAGACGGCAACCTCGCCGCAGAGCTGACGGCACGCCTGCTCAAAGCGGGCTTTACCGCAGAGCTTGCGGCCCGGCTTGTGAACGTGGCGCTGGCGCTCAAGAGCGACGAGGAGAGCGGCGCGACCCTCGACCTCGTGAGCGTAGACCTCTATACCGGCACAGCCCGGCTCTTCAAGGCCGGTGCGGCCCCGGGCTTTCTCGTGCATGGGGGCAAGGCCCGGGCTGTGGGCGAAGCCAGCCTGCCGATGGGCATCCTCGGCGGCGTCAACGGACAGAGCCGGGTGGTGCATCTGGCGGCGGGGGACTATGTGGTGCTGGTGTCGGACGGCCTCTTGGTGGACGGCCCCGGCTGGGTGATGCAGCAGCTGGAACTCTCCGCTGCCAAGGCAGAACCGCCCGACGTTCTGGCGAAAAAGCTGGTGGAAGCCGCCCGCGCCCGAGCCGTCCAGCGGGGCCGTCCCGATGACATTACCGCCGCTGTCCTCCGGCTCGAAAACAGCTGAGTTGCTTTTTGGGCGGCGAGGGGGTATACTTGTCAGTATCTAGAACGATCATAGGAGAGACACATATGCTGACAGTTACAGTTGCACAGGACGGCAGCGGCGACTTCGCGTCCATCGCGGAGGCGGTGCTGGCCGTACCTTATGAGGAGGAAGCACTGGTGCAGGTCGGTCCCGGCATTTACCGGGAAAAGCTGGTCTGCGAAAAGCGCTGCATCACCCTGCGGGGGGCGGGTGCAGATAAGACAAAACTCGTGTGGGGCGACGGCGGCAAGCTGCCCCACAAGGACGGGCGGCCCACCCATACCTTCCGCAGCTACACCGCCTTTTTCAGCGGCGAAACGCTCTGCGTGGAGGACATGACGATTGAAAACGACGCCGGCCCGGGCGCGAAAGCCGGGCAGGCCGTCGCGGCCTATGTGGACAGCACCCGGGCGGTGTTCCGCCGGGTCAAGCTGCTGGGCAGTCAGGACACGCTTTTCTGCGCCCCGCTGCCCGAAAAGGAACGGGAGAAGGACGGCTTTCTCGGCCCGCGCGGTCTTGCGCCCCGCAAACCGACCGCCCAGTACTACTCCGACTGTGAGATCGCAGGCGACATTGATTTCATCTTCGGCGGCGGCGACGCCCTCTTCGAAAACTGTGTCATCCGCACGGTAGACAACCACATCCCCCACAGCTATGTCACAGCTCCTTCGGGCAAAGCCGATGGACTGGGCTTTGTGTTCTGGAACTGCGATTTCGTCTCCGACTGCCCGGCGGGCAGTGTCTATCTGGGGCGTCCGTGGCGTCCCGAAGGCAAGACGGCGGTGCTGGACTGCCGTCTCGGCGCCCACATCGCACCGGAAGGTTTTATCGCATGGAATGACCGCACCGATACCGGCCTTGCCAGCTTTGCGGAAGCTGACAGCGCCGGCCCGGGCGCAGCAGAGCGCCCGGCGTGGGTGAAACAGCTTTCCGGGCCGGAGGCGGCGGAACTGCTGGCCCACGCCCGCACCCTCTGCCGACCGAAAACCAACTGAGGATGTAACAAATGAAAAAACTGCCGAATTTTGTAAAGTGGCTCATCATTGCCGTGGTGCTGGCCGCAATGGCCGCGATGGTGGTGGCCGTGAACGATCGTGCCTCCCGGGTGGAGATGCCAATGCCGGACAACAGCCTGGGCATCTATCGCCAGACGCCTGCCACTGGAAAGTGAATCAGAAAAACGAGACGGGACTGCTGGAAAGCGGCCCCTCTTTGCTTCTTTGAGAAGTTTTTGTCGAATTCGCCCGTTTAGATTGACGAATGACTCAACTTTTTGTATACTGAACAGGCACGAAGTTGACAGAATTTTCCTGTTTTTCCTGCACAGGAACATTTTTTGCGTTGTGTCGGTGTAAACGACGCTCATTCTGCCATCTTTCCGGACACACTGAAAAGGAGAAATGAATATGAAAACAACTGGCATCGTTCGGGGCATCGATTCTCTGGGCCGCATCGTCCTCCCCAAGGAGCTGCGCACCAATATGCACATCGACAAGGACTCGAAGCTCGAGATCTTCGTGGAGGGCGATCAGATCATCCTCAAAAAGCACCGTCCCGCCGGAAGCTGCGATTTCTGCGGTGAGCTGGCGGCTGACATGGCCCAGTATGAGGGTTACTGCATCTGCCCCGCCTGCCGGGCCAAGATCGCTGCGCTGTAAACGGAAAAGGAGAATCACATGAGTCAGATGACCGATTTCACCCTGCCCTCCTGCGTACCGGGCCGGACGCTCCATGCATTCCGCTGTGTGCCGGAGGGCGAGGTGCGGGCCATCCTACAGCTCTCCCACGGCATGGTGGAGTTCATCGACCGGTACAAGCCTCTGGCCGAGTATCTGGCCGCCCGGGGCATCCTCGTCACCGGCCACGACCATCTGGGCCACGGCGGCTCCATCCGCACCAAGGCGGATTACGGCTATTTCGCCCAGCCCGACGGCAACCGCGCCGTCCTCGACGATCTCCACGCTGTCACCGCGCTGACGAAGCAGCTCTATCCCGGCGTCCCCTATTTTCTGCTGGGCCACAGCATGGGCTCGTTCTACGCCCGGCAGTACCTTTGCGAGTGGGGCGATGAGCTTGACGGAGCCATCATCATGGGTACCGGCTTCCAGCCCAAAGCGCTGGTCGCCACAGCCCGGGCGCTCTGCCGGGTGCTGGCCGTCTTTTTCGGCTGGGAGCACCGCAGCAAGCTGGTGGCGAACCTCTCCTTCCTCGGCTACAACAGGGGTCTTGAGGGCCGCACGCCTCAGGACTGGCTCAACCGTGACCAGGCCGAAGTGGACAAGTACCGCGCCGACGAGCGCTGCATGTTCACCTTCACCCTGAATGCCTACTACAGCATGTTCACAGGCATCCTGCGGCTGTACGACCCCGCTGTTCTGGCCGGGGTGCCAAAGGACCTGCCCCTTCTCTTCCTCGCCGGTGACGCCGACCCTGTGGGCGAGCGCACCGCCGGAGTCCGGCGGGCCATCCAGAGCCTCCGGGACGCCGGTGTCGGGAACATCGAGTCGAAATTCTACCCCGGCGCCCGCCACGAGCTGCTGGTGGAGACGAACAAAGCCGAGGTGTTTGCGGACATCGCCGGCTGGCTCGAAAAACAGCTGCATCTTTGAATCCAAAGCTCCTTCATCGGACTGCCGATGTGGGGGCTTTTTCTTCTGGACTATGGAAAAGCGCCCCGCCGGGCGGCCCGAAAGCCGCCTGACAGAGCGCTTATAGATCCATTTTTACTTTTTGGCTGCCCAGCCGTCCACGACAGCCACAAGGGCCTTGCCCCGGCGGCCCAGAATTTTAGGCAGCAGGATGCGGGCCATGGCCCAGACACCGGAGAAGTTGTACAGGATGATGAGGGCGGTGATGATGCCCGTCCAGAGGCCGTACAGCGGCGTCTCGGCCAGCAGCACGAAAGCCTCGAACACCAGCGCGGCGGCGTTGACGAGGACACGGCCCGGGTGGACATGCATCCCGATCATGCCGTGGGCATCCATGGCGCGGAGAGTGAACACCAGCCCGAGGCCGAGGAAGGACGCATAGGTCGCACCCACAGGACCCCACCACTTGATGAAGAAGTAGTTCATGAGGCAGTTGCTGATGGCACCGGCCATCATGGTGACCATGCTGCGCTGGGACTTCTTATTCACGACATAGACGCTGTTCATGAACTGGTTGAAGCAGCTGCAGGTAGACGCCAGCACGAGGAACGGCACGAAGTGCCATGCGTAATAGTAGTTGGACTTCATGACGTGCATGACCGGGCGGCAGAGCCAGATGATGCCCGCTGCACAGCAGAACAGCACGCTGGAATAGGTGCGGAAGATCTGGGTAAAGAACTTGGCCCTCCCCTCTTCCTCGGTGACAGCCGACAGCTGCCATGCGTCGTAGAAGATAAGGCCCAGCGTCGTGAGGATGGTGGGCAGGAAGTAGCCGGTGGAGAGCAGGCCGCTCCATGCGTCGCCGCTGTGGCCGTCGAGGCCGTCGCACATCTCACGCACAAAGAACAAGTCGGAGGCGTTGATGATCCAGAAGCTTATCTGGGCCGGTATCATGGGCAGCGAGAAGTGGAGCATCTGCTTCCAGAGGGTCTTGTTGATGCCCTTCAGCTCGATGAAATCCCAGAGCTTGCCGGTGAACATCAGGAAGAGCACGCTCACGAGGTCGCCGCTGATGATGGCCAGCAGATAGCCGTTGGCCCCCCACTTGAAACCCACCAGATAGAGCACATAAAACGCCATGGTCGCCACGGTGCAGAGCACACCGTCCACGGCCACCAGCTTGTTCCACTGGCGGCTGCGCACGAACTGGGTGCACAGGGTACGCAGGCAGCTCATGAGGACATAGATGTAGATGAGCAGGCCGTACTGTGCCATATCGGGCAAAAACTGCGCAATGGGCCAGCAGAGCACCAGAATGCCGAAACCGCCCAGAATGGTCAGCAGGCCGTTGGTGAACACCTGCTTTTCACTGTTGCCCCTGTCCAGGCCGAACCGGATGATGGCGTTGGACATGCCCATCGACACGAACGGGATGAGCAGGTTGGCGTACTGGCTCAGGATCTTCGAAAGGCCAAGGTCGGAGATCTCCGCCATGGCATAGGTCAGAAACGGCTGGACCAGCAGGGTCAGCAGCTTCGACGAAAAACTTGAGATTGCAAAAATGATGGTATTTCCGGCCAGCTTGGAATACTTGTCGCCGCCGGAGCTTTTTTCGTTTGCCACGTTTTTCAACTCCTGTACTATCCGCCCCTGTGCGCAGGGCCCGCTTGTTCTGGAGCCCGCAGGGCGATTCTCTGATACGTTCCCCCTCCACGAATACGAAACTGTGAGGGTTATTTCAGCAGCTCCCGCCGGGCCTTCCAGTCCGGGAGGATCTTTTCCACTTCCGCCCAGAACTTCGGGCTGTGGTCCAGCACAAGAAAGTGGCAGTACTCATGTACTACCACATAGATCTGTGCCGCTTCGGGCATGTTGTAAAGCTCCAATGCCAGCGTGATCTGCCGCTTGCCCGGTGTGCAGACGCCCCAGCGGCTCGTCATGCTCCGCACCTTCAGGATGGGCTTCTGCCCGCCCAGCACCTCGGCAAAGGCCGGGTAGACCTTGTCGCTCATGACCGCAAAATGGGCCAGCGCCGCGTCCTTTTCGGGCAGGGGCCGCCAGTAGGTGCGGGCCTCGCGGTCGGCCAGGTCCCTCTGCGCCTCCTGCACCCAGTCCCGATGCCGCAGCACAAAGCGGTCGGCCTCCTCCCACGAGGAGCGGAACGGGATGCTGACGGCCACGGTGCCGTCCGGATGCACCCGGATGTTCAGGTTCTTCACCTTCCGGCGGGTGGCCTTGTAGAGGATGCCGCCCGCCGTGCGCAGGGTCACTTCCGGCTTGCGCTTCGGCATTTCTGCCACTCCTCCACCGGCAGCTGGGCCAGCACCACCGCTGCAAAGATGAGCACACAGCCGGAGGCCTCCCGCACCGAGAGGTTCTGGTGCAGGATGAGCCAGCCGCCCAGAGCGCTGAACACGCTTTCCAGACACATGATGAGGCTCGCGACGGCGGGGTTCAGCTCTTTCTGCCCCAGGATCTGCAGCGTATAGCCGACGCCGCTGGACAGCACACCGCAGTAGACGATGGGCAGCCAGTTGGTGCCGAACTCGGCGAGGGTGGGCGTCTCAAACAGGAAGGCGGCGGCGGTGCTCTCCACCGCCACCACAACGAACTGCACCAGACTCAGCCGGACGCCGTCCACCAGCGGGGAAAAGTGGTCGATGGACATGATCTGGAAGCTGAAGAGCACGGCGCAGCTGAGCAGGACCCAGTCGCTGGATTCGATGCCGCCAAAGCCGTTCTTCATGCAGAGCAGATACAGCCCGCCCACGGCGATGACCATGCTCAACCAGAGCCGGGCACTGCCCCGCCGCCCCACGAACAGCCCGAACACCGGCACCATCACGACGTACATCGCCGTCAGGAACGCGGCCTTGGCCGTGGAAGGGTTCAGCGTGATGCCGATCTGCTGGGCCGCGCTGGCCGCGAACAGAAAGGTGCCGCAGACAAAGCCCGCTGTTCCCAGCGTTTTGCGGTCGGCAGCGGTCTGCGGCCTGCCGGTGGGTTCGCCCCGGCGGCGGCGAAGGGCGTCAAAGGCGTAAACGGTGGGCAGGAGCACCAGCACGGCCAGCCAGCTCCGCCCGGCCAGAAAGGAATAGGCCCCCATGCCGGAGCCTGCGCTCTGGGCCACAAAGGCCGTGCCCCAGATCAGGGCGCAGAGCATCAGCATCAGGGAATGCCGGGTCTGTGTATTCATCCGCCGATCCCCTCCACCTTGAGCAGTCCGTAGAGGTAATACTTGCTCGAATCATAGGAGATAGTCAGCCGGTAGCTGGCGTTGGGGTCCAGATTGCCGATGTCGCAGTGGTAGTTCTGGCCGTCGGTGACGAAGTAGTAGGTGGTGTTGTCCACATACTGTGCGCCGCCATCGACCTTCTTCCACAGCGAGATCTTGAACTTCTGCACACCCTCCGCCGTGCCGCAGCCGTAGACGGAGAGCAGCCCGTTCGGCGCGGTGAAGTAATCGGTCTGGCGGCTCCAGATGCCGTTGAAAACGATGTTCAGCGAGCCGTTGGCCACAGCCGTGGCGTATTTGGCGGAGGTGTCGGCAATGCCCTCGATCATCAGCGGGTCGCTGCTGGGGGCCGCCCACTGGGTGGTGTCCTCCTCCTGTACCTCGTCCGACGCGCCGGTCAGCTTGTGGGCGATGGACGTCAGTGTGCTTTTGCAGCCGGTGAGCATCAGCGCAGCCAGAAGCAGCGCCAGCGCAAAGGCAAAGATCCGTTTTGTTTTCTTCATGGTTTTTTATCCTCAAAAATCGCAGAAAAGTGTACTTTTGCAAGGCATGATACGGATATAGTATACCGCATTTTTTTCCTGCATACAAGACACTTCAGCGCGTTTCCCCATTCTGTGCCGTCAGGGCCGCGCATTCGGCGGCGGCAAGGTCGTTCCGGGCCGGGCCGAAGAGCGAATCGTACCGGTAGAGCGCCCAGCCCTGCGCGCCCCGGCTGCGCAGATCGGCCGTCTGCCGGGCCAGCGCGGAACCGGTGGCCCACTGGCTCGTGCTGTCGGCGTTGGCCCCGCCGTCACCCACGCCGATGCGGTAGGCCCCCAGCCCGAAATACAGCGCCACATCCCCGGCGCGGGCCATGCCCAGCCACTCCGGCACGATGTTCTCAAAGGCAAAGCGGGTGCTGCCCGATTGCAGCTGGTATCCATAGCCCCAGTACACCTGCGGGCAGAGGTAATCCACCACGGCGTCGGCCCCGCTGGCCGTCAGCCAGGTGTAGATGTCGCTGTACTGGGTGGCAAGATCGTTTTCCGGATTCCCCTGCGGACTGACGCCGAACCGCAGAGTCGGGTCTGCTGCCTTCACAGCATCGTGTGCAGCCTTGACCAGGCTCGTCACGTTCTGCTGCCGCCAGGATGCCAGATCCTTCTCACCGCTGGCCGCGAACTGCGCCGCGTCGAGAGAGGCTTCGGTCGTGGGATAAAAGTAATCGTCGAAGTGGATGCCGTCCACGGCGTAGCGCTCCACAAGCTCGGCCACTCCCTGCACCACATACGCAGCGGCCTCCGGGATGGCTGGATTCAGGTAGACCCCCTCGCCCACCGTGCAGCACCACTCCGGATGGGTGTGCATCAGATTCGTCTCCCCAATGCTGGGCGGCATGGCCGCAGAGCTTTTCAGCCGGTATGGATTGATCCAGGCTTCCAGCGAAAGCCCCCGCGCGTGTGCCTCGGTGATGAGCACATCCAGCGGGTCGAAACCGGGTGCCTGCCCCTGCGCACCGGTGCAGAGATGGCTCCACGGAAACAGGCTGCTCTCGTACAGCGCATCCCCGAAGGGCCGCACCTGCGCGAGAACGGTGTTCAGCCCCAGAGCGGCGCAGTTGTCCATCAGCGCGGCGATGTCCGCCCGGAACGCTGCCTCGGACGAAAAATTCATCCGCGCCCATTCCAGATAGCTCACCCAGACCGCCCGCCACTCACCGGAGGGCAGGGCCAGGTTCGGCGTCTCATCCGGTTGCAGCACTGCGGGCGGGTCTATTTTTTCTACGTTCCGGACAGAACGGTACAGAAAATACGCTCCGGCGGCACAGCCCAGCCCCGCCCCGCCAGGAACCGTCGGCGGCCGATCTTTTTCTTCCTGCGCGGTGCGCGCCGCTGCGGGCTCATGCGTCCTCCTGCATCTTATACAGGCTCAGTGCGGCCCAGCCGCGGGCGCAGGCCAGCAGCACCCAGAGCAGGTTCGCCCAGAAGCTCAGGCCCGCCATGCCGCCGTAGACCGTCAGCAGAACAAAGAGCAGATGGAGCACCTCTGCCGCGCCCACCAGCTGCAGCTGCCGCTGAATGGGTCTGCCCTTCTGGTATTCGTAGCCCAGCAGGCCGGGCCAGACCAGCGCCGAGCAGATGTATGCCGCCCAGCCCCGGCCCATGTAGCTGAGCATCAGCACCACGAAGAGGCCGAAGTAATTGCGCTTGTCTTTGGCCGAGCTGCCTTTTTCCGCCGCCAGGAACAGCAGGGTGATGCCGGTGATGCAGAATGCCACCATCTCCAAGAAGGAGAAGTCTATCCCGCCCAGCACGGCAAAGCCGTTCAGCATGGATGCCGCCGCTGCGCACAGCAGGAAAAAGTACCAGGTCTTGTGGGTGAATTTCAGTTTCATTGTGAGCCTCCCCGCCCATGAGACGGCATGGGCGACCGCAAATTTTAGAATTTTTCCAATATTATAACACAATTTCCTGCGGGTTGTGTTACAATAAGGAAAACTCTGATCAAAAAAGCCATTCAGGAGGGCTCCATGAACGCTGTCATTTCCATCATCCTGCTGGCGGTGGCGCTGGGCGTCATCGTTCTGCTGCTCACCCGGCGCGAGAACACCCGCCGCAGCCAGTACGGCCCAACCGGCCTGAGCGAGTTCCGCACCGACCTGCCGCTGGACGAGTGCTTCGACCGGCTCGACCTCCACAGCGAGACCGACGAGTTCGCTTACGAGTGCCGCCGCGAGAACGACGGCGGCTTCCTGCTCCACCTCACGCTCCATCAGCCCACCCAGCAGCCGCTGGATACCCTCTACACCCTCCGCCTCGACCCCGGCCGTCAGACCATCGTGACCCTCATCTTCATCCGGGAATCCTTCGGCTACAAAGAGCCGCTTTTCCCGCAGGAAATGCTGGACACCTTTATGATGCAGAAGCTCCAGGCCCACCGCACAAAATAATTTTGCCCGAAAACGCTTTTCATTTTCGCAGTTTTTTGCTATACTATCTGTTGCACCCTGCTTTTTCGCCGGGTGCCTCTGCGGGCCAGTAGCTCAGCTGGTCAGAGCTGGCGGCTCATAACCGCTTGGTCGCGGGTTCAAGTCCTGCCTGGCCCACCAAACAGTTCGTACTCGAACCCAATTCTCTATGAGAAAGGGTTCGGGTACGTTTTTTGTTTATCGGAAATTCTGCGGAAGGACTACACAGAGCGTTAAACGAGCAAAGGCAGGGTATCACTATGACGGTGGTATCCTGCCTTTTGCTTTGAGGAATCAAGTTCGCTTTGTGCGAACTTGATCGCCATCTATATGGCGCATTGATGGCAATTGCTGCGTACGTGCGTACCGGGAGCCTGTACACCTCTGGCAAGGTGTAACACACTAGACTTTGTTCCAAAGTCCGTGTGCTAAGGGGTCAAGCCCCTTAGAATCCCTGCGGATTGTGTACGCACGTACGCAGAAAAATGGCAAAATTTCACTATATCGGGCTGTTCTTTCATGGTGGAGTGTGGTATACTCGGCTTAGCCCAGTAAATCGGAAGTTATGGAGGTACTTTATGAACGAGAGAGAAAAAATTATCCGATTATGGTTTGATATGTGGATTAAG
>OLSG01002401.1_pt1 | contig 15996 bp, 13 predicted proteins | sample 1673041 | NCBI WGS metagenome assembly OLSG01 (sample SAMEA3136749, study PRJEB25190) | human gut metagenome | reverse complement strand
GATTCCCAACGGTTAGTGGAGAGTATGACTCAGGTGGTGAGGAGCTGGAAACGGCCGGAGGACGTTTCCTGAGGGGGAAATACCAGAAAAAGCTCAAAGCTTTTCTGGCATGAGATTTATTTAAGTGGTAAGCGCCACCAATGGATAAAAAAAAGGCAGGATGGATTGCCATCCTGCCTTTTCTTTATTCTTTTGTAGTGTTGGCATTGTCACCGCTCTTTCCGGTGATCCGGTCGAGGAGTTTATTGCCTGCTGCTTTGATATCCTTTGCTTTATCCGCTTTTTTCTTTTCTTCTTCTGCCTTCTTCTTCTCTTCTTCCGCCTTTGCTTTGGCGGCCTTTGCTTTGGCTGTTTCTGCACGGACGGAGGAAGGAATGTCGAAGCCTTTGGAGCGGTAGGAGGAGACAGCATTTCTCATGTAGTCTCTCCAGATAGCCGCCGGAATGGTGCCGCCGGTGTAGCCTGCATTCGTGTTGGTATCGTCACCGATCCAGACTGCAGTGACCAGTTCAGGAGTATAGCCGACGAACCATGCATCATGTTCATCATCGGTGGTACCTGTCTTGCCTGCTGCACTTCTTCCGATGTACGCATTGCCGCCGGTACCTTCAGAGATGACTTCTTCCAGAATGACGGTGAGACGGTGAACCGCACTTGCTTTCACTACCTGTTTGCTTTCCGGCTTGCCTGTATGGTCTTCCAGTACATTGCCATTTCTGTCAACTACTTTCAGAATGGCCATCGGTTCAACCAGTTTACCATCATTGGCAAATACGCTGTACGCTTTAGCCATGTCGTATACGGAAACGCCATTGGTGAGGCCGCCGATGGAAGCTGCCAGGTTGTTATCAGTCTGCTTTCCGCTGGTGACCAGAGTGGAAATACCGCAGTCTTCCGCAGTCTTCAGGATTTTACTCATGCCTACCCGGTTGGCCAAGTCGATGGTTGGTACGTTCATGGAATCGATGAGCGCTTCTTCGATAGTGACTTTGCCGCCATAGGTGCCGTCATAGTTCTTCGGTACCCATCCGCCGTAGTCCACCTTTTCATTGCTGATCAGATCAGAAGGGGAGAAACCGTTTTCAAAAGCAGTGAGGTATACAAATGGTTTGAATGCAGAACCAGGCTGACGGACCATCTGGGTCGCCCGGTTGAAATGGTCTTCGCCGCGGCCGCCTACCATAGCTTTGATATGGCCGGTGCCTACTTCCACAGACATGAGAGCTCCCTGAGGCTGAGTGAGCCCCTTGGAATCCTTGCTTCCTGCAGGAAGGTCGGATTTCAGTGCTTTTTCTGCATCTTTCTGCATATCCAGATCCAGGGTGGTGTAGACCTGAAGGCCTTCCTTGTAGATGGCATCAGAATCATACTTGTCGCTGATGAGCTGGATGACATAGCTTATGAAATAGGAAGCGGTGCTGTCTGTTCCATTGCTGGAAGACTGCGGTTTTGCCAGATGAAGATCTGCTTTCTTCGCCGCTTCTGCATCAGCTTCAGAAATATAACCATACTTGGCCATCTGGTCAAGCACGATACCCTGACGGTATTTTGCTGCTTCCAGAGAACGGAATGGCGAATAATAGTTAGGACTGTTTGGAAGCCCGGCGAGCAGTGCACACTGAGGAAGGGTGAGATCCTTCACGTCCTTGCCGAAGTATACCCTGGATGCAGTCTGGATGCCGTAACATCCCTGGCCGAAATAAATCTGGTTCATGTACATCTCAAGAATCTGTTTCTTGGTGTACTGTTTTTCGATCTGGAATGCGAGGACCACTTCCAGAAGCTTTCTCTTCAAAGTCTGTTCCTGGGTAAGGAACGCATTTCTTGCCAGCTGCTGGGTGATAGTGGAACCGCCCTGCCCTGTCGCATTTCCTGTAATCAGATTGGACCACATGGCACGGAGGATGCCCCGGGGATCGATGCCATGATGTTCATAGAAACGGACATCTTCTGCTGCTACGAAAGCGTTCTGCAGATTCTGCGGCACCTGAGTAATCGGTACGGGGATACGGTTTTCCTCCGCATGGACCATGGTAATCAGCCGTCCCTTGCTGTCATAAATGCGGGATGACGCATTCGGCTGGATATTGGCACTCACATCAGGCAGATACTTGGATACAGACACCATGAGACCGGCCGCTGTTCCTGCACCTGCTATCAGCACAATGACCATGAGAAATACAAAAATCCTTTTCACAAGGGAGGATTTCTTCCTTGGCCTTTCACGCCGTATATCAGAATTTTTCATCGATTGCACTCCTGTAATGTAACACTGTTTCCATGCAGACAAAGAAACATATAGTTGTTTACATTATAGCACACCATGTCCCTCTATTCATCCACGGGATGAACACCGTGGACCTCCTCTACCACCGGATGGAGATAAGCCTTCCCGAATACAGAAAGCGCCTCATAAAAACGCTTCTCTTCTTCCACCGTAGGGAAATGGGCATCAATCATGAAACTGTATCCCTTCAGCTCATAGCAGTGAAGGATGTGGAAATCGGTCTCGTGAACAAAATGTTTGAAATCTTCCACCTTGTCCTTTTCTCCATTCAGAATAAAAATCCCATGCACTGTATAACCGAAAGCCGGGCAGTTCAGATTCACCGTATACCGCTGAACCACCCCCATATCCTGCAGCCGCTCCAGCCGGTTCTTTGCCGCCTGGCTGGTGAGGAAAACCTTCTTCCCCAGTTCCGTCATGGAAATACGGCTGTTCTGCTTCAGCTCATTGATGATTTTCTTATCCACCTCATCAAGCTGTTCAATCACAAAATTCCCTCCTTTCCTCTGTTATTTTTTATTATTATAACATTAGAAAGAGAATGCATCCTTCCTTTCGGTTAAAATTTTATGAGAATCGGTAATTTATACATATTCCAACTGGCAGCAGCAGCCAAAATGGTATACAATATGAATGATAATAATTCGGGTCAAATCCACGAAAAGAGGGGAACTCATGAAGTATTTCTATCCTGCAGTGTTTACGTATAATGAAAAGGCAGACAAATTTGCTGCCATTTTCCCAGATCTGCCAGGTTGTCAGGCCTATGGACCCACCATGGAAAAAACAGCGAAGAAAGCAAGAGACGCTCTTGCCGCTTCCCTTCTGGAAATGGAAGAAAGGGAAATCCCTATCCCTTTCCCTTCTGATGAAAAACTCCTCCAGCAGAGAGAAAGACAGGGCAAAGTCTGTATCATCCTCGTAGACATGGAATCCTACCGTGCCTTCTGCGCATACAAAGTGAAACAGGCAGAAAAACAGTCTGCCGAATGGGCCGCCACCGCAAGAAAAGGCGGTGCCCTCCGCTTCCTCGCCAGAGTATTTGGAAGATAAGACAAGCCCCCAGAGGGCTTGAGCCTGGAGCACAGAGCGATGAGCGAAGGTGTCGGCCCTGCGACAAGCATAAAGAAAGCAGCTTTGAACAAAAATTCAGAGCTGCTTTTATTTTCATCAGCGAAGCCGCCTTCCTTCAGGCCTCGCACCGTTGACCGTTTTTCGCTATCCGTCCCTCGCAATTCCGCTATCGGAACCATGTGCATTCTAACATGTTCAATCTCGCTGCCCCCAGGAGTGCAGTGAACTGGTTTCGCAGGGAGACAAAGTCGACTGAGAAACCAGTGAATCGCCGAACTACGGAAATCGCATAGCGATTTTCGTTCGGGGGAAGTCATTTCTCCTGGAAGGAGAAATGGAAAGGGGTTCAGTTGGCTTATTTAAACCATAAGCGCCGCTAAAAAAAAGACAGATTGTGCTTTTGCACAGCCTGTCTTTTTCACACCTTTTTTACAATGCTCTTAAAATCGTTCCGCCACCGATGAGACGGTCTTCGTCGTAGAATACAACAGACTGTCCGGAGGTGACTGCTCTCTGAGGTTCATCAAATTTCACCACTGCTCTGCCGTCATCTTTCAGGGTGACGAGGCAGTCGTGGACCCGGATGCCGTAGCGGATCTTTGCCTGGCAGCGGAATTCCTTTGCCGGCGCCTCGCCGTCGGTGAATCTCAAATCGTCAGCCAGAAGGCGGGTACGGAAGAGGTCCTCATTGGAACCTACTACCACCTGATTCTTCTCCGGACGGAGAGCCACCACGTAGAGCGGGGTCCTGGCTGCAATGCCAAGGCCCTTTCTCTGGCCGATGGTGTAATAGGGAATGCCCCGGTGTTTTCCAAGCACTCTTCCCTTCATATCCACAATGTCGCCGGGACGGAAAGCTTCCGGCGCATGGTTCTGTAAAAATTCCGCGTAAGATTTCTCACTGGTAAGGAAGCAGATATCCTGAGACTCCGGCTTATTGTAGGTAGGAAGTCCCTTTTCCTGAGAAATACGGCGGGTATCTTGCTTGTAGGTTCTTCCCAGCGGGAAAATAATATGGGAAAGCTGGTCCTGGGTCAGATAATACATCATATAGGACTGGTCCTTCGCCAGATCTATGCCCTTTCTGACCTCATATTTCTGTCTTTCCGGATTATACACAATGCGGGCATAATGGCCGGTAGCAAAATAAGGGGCATCGAATTCTTTTCTCACTGCATCGTAGAAAAGACCGAACTTCACCATGAAATCACATTTCATACAGGGGTTTGGCGTCATCCCTTTGGCATAGGAATCGATGAAATAGGAGAGGACGAACTTATTGTACGCTTCCTTTACATCGATAGCCTTGAAGGGAATTCCGAGGAGCTCTGCCATCTTTCTGGCCTCTTCAATGCTTCCTTCCTGCCCGTCAAACTGGTACATCATAGCGCCATATACATCGTAGCCCTGCTCTAAGAGGAGCTTTGCGGTCAGGGTGCTGTCCACTCCGCCGGACATGGCGACCACTACTTTCTTTCTTTCTGACATAAATCTATCCTTTCTGTAAACCATCATTCCGGGGAAATCCCGAAAAAAATCACATCGGAGTGAAAGTCCGAAGGATGCTTATTCATTATACCATTACAGTGCAAGGATAGAAATGAATCTATATCTATTGAAATCAATCATCTTCTTCCATCTTTTTCTCGAAGAGGTACTGATTATATTTCTCCTGATAATATTCCGAAGCTTTCTTCTCCTGCCACCGCGCCCTGTCATCACAGATGGCCAGCATCTCATCAGCAATATCTTCAGCCTTCACCTCTCCGATCCGGGAAAGATATCCAATCATTCGGATCATCGCCTTTTCTGTTCCCAAAGAATCGGCAATCACCATCCCCAGTTCGGCCGGATGACCTTTCTCCTTTACAAGTGCTACGATTTCTTCTCTATACTCTTTCTCTCTCATATCATTCTCCTGCCATACATGTATGAGGCCGCCGGCAAAATCACTGATCAGGCTGCGCCTTATCCTCATTATCCTATCAATATGGGAGGATTCCTCAGATGATCAGATTTTCCATTCCTATGACTGCTGTCCTATACAAAGGAATCCCATGAAAAAAGCCTGCTTAAAAACTTTAAGGAGGCTTTCTTCAAAGTAGAACAGAGAGCGCCAATCCTTAAGTCAGTAAGGATTATCGGCTTTCTTGTTATTATTATATCATGGCCATGACAAAATTGTTCATATAACCAGAACATAAAATCAGCGGAATTAAATCTCTCCCATCATAACAATAATTATTTTTAATACTAGACAATAATTATTTTTAATACTAGTTTTCCTTGCCCGTCATCAATCCTCCTTTTATAATATAAATATTGTTAAAATTGTCGATTATGATAAAGAAAGGAGTCGGCATGATGAGAAAAAAGGTAAAATTGGCGATCCTTGCCTTCAGCCTCAGCACAAATGTTCTCGGGGGGGGACTATTGCCTTTGCGGAGTATGATCCTGTTACCAATACGGATACCTTGACCAACCAGATGGTCAGTAGCACAAATGGTGACATCAGTAGAGGGGACTTCAAGTCCTATGATCATCCGGACAGGGATCTTGTCATCAGGTGGACCAATGATTCCCGCCTTGATGGGGCGGCTATCCGTGATGCGGAAGTAAAGGCGAAGAATATTTCCATTGATACGAGTCCTCCTGATTATCGCTGGCCCCCCAATGTAAGTATCATCAGTGAGACTGCAACCCACATCACGGCGACAGGAGATATCACCATCATCTCCCAAGGTAATGCGGTCTCTACGGGGCCCGGAGGAACTACAAGAATCGAAGGGTTTAAGAATCTGAATATCAAAGTCACTGCCAGCAACAGCTACGGTCTTGTCGATAATGGCCGCGGCATTACGGTCAAAGGCGGAGAGGGGAGTACCGTTTCCATCGATGCTACAGCCGCCGATTTACCAGCCATCAGTAATTTCATTTGGGATGATGGCGGTGAAGGCATAACCGTTGAAGCGGACACGATTACGATCAAAGCAGGTAGGGATTCCATCTATGCTGGGTCTGGCAATAACGGGAAACCTTTTGGGGTTCATTTAACAGGCAGGGATGTGGATCTTTTGGGCACCATCTATGCCAGTCAGGGCGCTGTTGTCGTCGACGCCGCGGCAGATGGCAGCGCAAAGATTGCAGCGCCAAGTAAAGACGACGACGCCGTTACAGCGACTTATGGCGGAATAGTCACCCTCAATCTAAACGGCCGTGATTCCTCTATTGAAGGGAATGTGACTGCCACAAATAAGGGCACGGCTCGGCTAAGTCTCAGCGGCGACCATGCAATGCTTACGGGCAGCTTAAAAAATGGTCCTTTTTATCCAAAGGCCGATGACAATGCTTCCATTACGGCTGATTTTTCAGGGAAAGAGGCTGGCATGACCGGCAATATTGAATCCGCCACCAGCGGAAGCACCATTACAGCCACCTTTTCCGGTGAAAAGGCGCAGCTGAATGGTAACGTATCTTCCATAGGGTATCTTTATGCCTCAAAAGGTGCCGTCTATGACGGAAATACCGTCAATCTGACCCTATCCGGTGACCATGCATCCCATACAGGGGATCTTGCGGCACAGGGCGACAATACGCTGAATGCCATCTATTCAGGCTCCGCAAGTTCGTTTACGGGAAATGCCATAAATAGAGGCACCATGCATCTTTCCTTTACGAATGGCTCCACCATGACGGGCGACATGACCAATGAAAAAATAGAATACAAAGATAATGATGAAAGCCTCCTCAAAACTGTGGAAGGAAAGCTGACCGCCGAATTTGATAAAGCCTCCCTATGGCAGGGCAATCTTACCAGTACCGCAGGGACGGCTGAAGTTTCCTTGAAAAACGGCAGCAAATGGACAGGCGACCTTGAAGCACAGGCAAAAGACGGTGCCACCACAGTAAATCTTGAAAATGCAGGTGCCTGGGAAGGCAAAGCAAGTGGCAACGGGGATATTACCCTTTCTGGTGCTTCTCTTTGGCAGCTTACCGAAGACAGCAAGGCAGGCAGCATCTTACTTAACGACACGAGTACAGTTTCCCTTTCAGGAAAAGCTACAAAGCTTGAAACACAGCACCTGGGCGGATCAGGCGGACAGTTCCTGATGGATCTGCACTATCTTGGCGACGATGTGAACACCTACCGTGATGGGGCGGAAAGCGACTTCATTATTGCCCATGACAGAAACGGCAGTACGCACCATGTAACGATGACAGATAACGGCAGTGTAAATAGCATGAAGGAAGGCAGCAAGCTCTACTTTGCCTCTACCGCAGCGGACAGTTCTGCTTTTGCCGTCAATGATTCCGTACAGATCCACAACTACAGAAAGATCTATAACAAAAACCTTGTGGTGAAAAAAGAAACAGACACAGGGAATGAATCTTATGAAGGATACGACGACTGGTTCCTCACACCCGAAGCTATCATTGACAATCATACAGTTGGCAATTCCGATGGTAATACCATCAACCCCAACGGTACAGTGCCTGGCGCTGCCTACAATGCAGCTTTTGCTCTCTGGCGCGATGATGATACTCTTCTGAAACGGCTGGGCGAACTTCGCTACAACAAGGAAGACCAGGGCGTCTGGGCACGATTCATCAATAAGCGTCTGGAACGGGACGGCAGGCATAGTTTTGAAGGAAATTACAAGACCCTGCAAGCCGGTTTTGATCAGGCAAAGGTGACAGACGGAAACGGTACATGGTATTATGGCGGTGCCCTCTCCCATGTATGGGGCGACGCAACCTATAAAGATGGCCGCGGCGAGCAAAAGGCCACCGATATCTCCATTTACGGGACGAACGTACGTCCTCATGGTCATTATCTGGATCTTGTTGCCCGTCTGGGACGAATCGATTCAGACTATGATACAACATACGGCGACCATGGCGAATTTGAAAACTGGGTCACCAGCTTCAGCGCTGAATACGGCAGAAAGAAAGAGCTGACTCACGGATGGGCCATCGAACCGCAGGCACAGATAACCTACAGCTATCTGTGGGGCGACGATTATACCACACGAAACGGCGCAAAAGTCAAACAGGACGATGCAGACAGCCTGGTCGGACGTCTGGGATTCGTACTGAGCCGGGAATTTGACTCCAGAGAAAAGACTCCGAGCCGCCTGTATTTCAAAGCATCCGTACTGCATGATTTCCTCGGAAATACTCAGAGTCGCATCATGGATGATATGACCTTCACCGATAGAGATGATCTGGGTGATACATGGTATGTCCTTGGCGTCGGAACAAATATCCAGTTCTCCGATACCACACAGTTCTACTTTGATGCAGAGCGAAGCTTCCATTCTGATATCAGGATGAAGTACCGTTTCAATGCAGGCATCCGCTTTACCTTTTAACTGATAGCCTCCTCTTTCCTGAAAAAATGGAGTTTTGGAGGCATCTATAAATCGTACTGGATAAACTCTTTCGAGGACTTGCGATCCCACTGACCGTAAGTCCTCTTTTGATGCTTCTTTTGATGCTCATCATACTCCTTGCAAAGACTGTGGAATACTGTATGAGAAAAAAGCCCTCTCCCATCATCAACAGATTCCGATGACCGTATGAAGAAAATCAGTAAATACAGGACTTTTCTTCATCTAAAAACTGACACCTTCATGATACAAAGGAGATTTCCCATCTCTATTTCTTTCTGATATACTGGAGAAAAGGAGGAATTCTATGAAAACCATTATTTTTGTCTGCCACGGCAATATCTGTCGTTCTCCTATGGCGGAAATGATTATGAAAGATATGGTAAGAAAAGAAGGATGGGAAAAAGAATTTTCCATCCTTTCCAGAGCGGCCACCAGGGAAGAAATCGGAAATGATATCTATCCGCCTGCCAAAAGGACTCTGGACGCTCACCATATCCCCTACACAAAAAGAGGGGCTGCCCTTATTACGGACAAAGACTACGAAGAGGCGGACTACATCATCGCCATGGACCAGGAAAACCTGAACGACCTCGCCCGCCTCACCCATCACGACCCGGACCATAAAGTCTCCCTCCTCCTCTCCTGGGCCGGAGAAAAGAGAGACGTAGCAGACCCCTGGTACACCGGTGACTTCGAAACCACCTATGAGGACATCACCAGAGGCTGCCGGGCTGTTCTTGAAAAACTGAGATAAACGGAGCGCCCCGGGAGAGTACCGGCTTCGACATCAGACAAAAAGCCATGCTGACTGAATCATGTCAGCATGGTTTTTTTATTGGAAAAGCAAAACTACTGCAAACCATGTTCACTGCCACCCCGGGCGAAAAGCAAATCTTTTCTGAGGGAGCCCACATCTAAGAAGGCGGCTCCGATGATATATAATCTGCCGGCAGAACTGATACCTGTTCAGTCTGCCATCTGAAATCTGACGGTCTAACAGTCTTATATATTTTCCACTGATTCATTTCTGTCCGTAATAAGCATCAGGACCGTGTTTTCTTTCGTAATGTTTATCCAGTATGTAGTCTTCCATATTGGCCTTCGGCGAAAGGAGGAAGGTTTTGAATGCCATTTCTGCAATCTTTTCCAGTACGACTGCATGGTAGACTGCTTCTTTCGCATCTTTTCCCCAGGCGAAGGGGCCATGGTTCCGTACCAGTACGGCAGGCATGGAGAGAGGGTCCAGTTTCCTTCTTCTGAAGGTATCTATGATGACTTCCCCCGTATTTCCTTCATAATCTTCCCCTACTTCCTCTTCGGTCAGAGGACGGGTGCATGGAATGGGGCCGTAGAAATAGTCCGCATGGGTAGTTCCCAGCGGCGGGATGTCCCTTTCGGCCTGGGCAAAGACTACTGCATGGGTGGAATGGGTATGGACGACGCCGCCGATTTCCGGGAAATTCTTATAAAGGATAAGGTGGGTCTTCGTATCCGAAGAAGGACGGAGGTCCCCTTCTACCACATTCCCTTCCATGTCTACGACTACCATCTGGGAAGGAGTGAGGTTTTCGTAAGGCACACCGGAAGGTTTGATGACCATAAGGCCCTGCTCCCGGTCGATGCCGCTCACATTCCCCCATGTGTAAATAACTACATTCTGTTTAGGAAGTTCCATATTGGCAAGGTAAACTTCCTGTTTCAACTGTTCCAGCATATGAAATCCTTTCTAGGAATAAAGAGTTAAGAGTTGAGCTCAGAGAGTTGAGAGAAGGTTGTAAAGACTTTATTGTTTGTAATTATAAAGCCCTGCTGCCGTAAGCATCCCTGGTGACACATCATGAAATGAAAAGAAGATGTGAAAAAATGTAAAATAATTTCTTCACATCCCCCTTTAGTTTGTCTGGCAGCACCATATTAACTGCTTATGTATAGCGTATGATCAGAGAATTTTACAATCGCGGCGAAGCCGCCACCACCGCGGGGCTCTCTGCGCTCAACTCTCTGCGCTCAACTCGGGGCTCTTACAAAGGAGGCTGTGGTACACAGCCTCCTTCATTTTAGTTATCGATGACCCAGGCTTTGTCTGCACTGAAGTTGACGAATACCTGCCCGTCAAGGATGGTACGCCCGGGGTCGAACATGTCGACAATCCATTCTTTTCCAAGGCGGTCTGTAACGAAGTAGCGCACCTTTTCACCAAGGAACATCTTGTTATTGATGGTGGCTTCGATATTGACCATACCCGGTGTCTCTTCGGATACCAGTTTTGTACTTTCCGGACGGATAGATGCCACATATTTCTTGCCCGGAAGGATGGGATTGGCCGAATGGAAAGTGGTATTCCCATAGCCTACCCGATTGTCTTCTCTGCCATCCACATCAATGAGATTGGTAGTGCCAATGAAATCAGCCACGAACGGAGTCTTCGGTTCGAAGTAGATTTCCTGCGGTGTGCCTACCTGATGGACGATGCCGTCTTTCAGTACGACGATGCAGTCGGACATGGAGAGGGCTTCGGACTGGTCGTGGGTGACGTAGATGGTGGAAAGGCTCATCTTCTGCTGGATGGAACGGAGTTCCACGCGGACGCTTTCACGGAGTTTCGCATCCAGGTTGGAGAGCGGTTCGTCGAGAAGGAGAAGTTCCGGATTCATGACGAGGGCTCTGGCTACAGCGACACGCTGCTGCTGGCCGCCGGACATCTGGTTCGGGAAACGTTTTTCCATGCCTTTGAGCTGCATGAGGTCGAGAGCTTCTTTGACTCTCTTTTCGATTTCTTCCTTCGGTGCTTTCTTGACTCTGAGGCCGTAGGAAACGTTTTCAAAAACGTTCATATGCGGGAAGAGAGCGTATTCCTGGAATACCATTGCCGTATTTCTTCCATAGGGAGGCACTCGTTCGATGTTCTTGCCGTTGAGGAGGATTTCCCCTTCATCCGGTTCATAGAAACCGGCGATCATACGAAGAAGGGTGGTTTTGCCACAGCCGGAAGGTCCCAGGAAGGTGATGAAATGGCCTTTTTCGAAGGTAAGGTTTACGTTCTTGATAACATGGCTTTTGCCAAAGTATTTATTGATATCTTTTAACTGTAATACGTAGTCTGACATATCATATCCTGCTTTCTTTACAGATCAAAAATGTTGATTTTATCTCTCAGAATGAGTTTAACGATGCCGAAGGTCGCATAGATGACCAGCATGATGCCGACGGCGGTCGCACTGGCGGTAGGCAGGAAGCCCTGGTTCGCCAGACTCATGATGTTGATGGATGCCAGATTCCATTCCGGAGAAATCAGGAAAATGACAGTAGATAAGGTATTCATGCAGCGCATGAATGCATAGCCGAAGCTGACGGAAAGGGAATTCTTCAGCATTGGAAGAACGATTTTCCGGAAAGTGGTAAAACTGTTGGCACCAAGGTTGGTAGATGCCTGTTCCAGAGAGGCTTCGATCTGTTTCAGACCTGCCACTGCCTGACGATATCCTACAGGGAGCTGGCGGAGAGTCATACCGAGGATGATGATGCCAAGGGTACCGGTCAGTTCAAGGGGACCGTCATTGAATGCAAGGATCATAGCCAGACCGATGAAGGTACCAGGAAGGGATACAGGAAGCATAGCGAGGAAATCCATGACCGTTCTTCCCGGGAATTTCTTGCGGATCGTAAGGAAGGCAAGAGCGATACCAAGGACCGTGGTAATGGCGGCGGTAGACATGGAAGCTACCCAGGAATTGATCATAACATTGGACTGGATGACCCCTTCTCTGAAGTACTGGAGAGTGAAGGTGTAATCGTAGCCGAAGGAAACGGTGAATGCAAAGAGTACCACTACCCCGATAATCATGAGGATGATGAGGCAGAGGAACATGCAGAAGGACCAGAGGAACCACTTGGTCTTCGGTCCCGCAGTGACACGGATAAGGCCGGCTACCGGCTTACCGGTGACAGTGACGTAGGAATTCTTTTCCAGATAGTATCTCTGGACGAAGAATACGATGAGTGTCGGAATGACCAGGAATACAGAGAGGGTAGCGCCCATCGGAAGGTCCCATGCGCCAGTGACCTGAGCATATGCTTCCGTAGCCAGTACGTGGTAATTGCCGCCGACAAGCATGGGGTTACCGAAGTCTGCTAGAGAGTTGATGGCTACCAGCAGGAATGCGCTGGCAAGACCAGGAGTGGCCAGACGGAGGGTGACTGTCCTGAAAAGGTACCAGCCTCTTGCGCCCAGGTTCTGGGCTGCCAGTTCAAGGTTTGGACTGATGCTCTTCAATACTCCGGAAATGGTGATATAAGCCAGCGGGAAGAATGCAATGGTCTGAGCGACCCAGAGGCCGATCGGTCCGTAAAGGTCTACCTTCAGATGGAGGAGCTGCCAGGTGATGAAACCACGGCGGCCGAACAGCATAATGAAGGCAAGGCCGGTGACAACAGAAGGCGCCATGGTTGGAAGCAGTGCTACCACCTGGAAGAACCGCTTGCATGGCATATCCGTATAGTTGATGCCGTAAGCAAAGAGGAAACCGAAAACGATAGCGGTAGCTGTAGCGATAAGGGATGAGAATAAAGTATTTCCGAAAACGAGAATAAATTCCTTACCTGTAACAGCACGCATCCAGTCAGCTGCCGATGGCACCAGAAGGATTTTCACAAAGGGATAAATAATGAATACAGCGAAAAGCAGAAATACCGCTGCAATACTGATCAGGAGCGGCGGTTCCCGTAAAAGCACCTTTAATTCGGCACCTAAACCGGTATGTTCGTGCCCTGTATCTTTTTCGTTCATAATAACTCCTTACAATTTTTTTGAGATACACTCCCATTTTTTAAGAAAAATACACCTCCGCCAAGGATGGCGGAGGCATACATTCATCAAGCTTGATTATTCAGCGAAGAAAGTGTCGCAATTCTTCTGCTTATCAGCGCCGGCCTTTACAAGGTCGTATTTCTTAAAGAGCGGCAGCTCTTTCAGAGGTTTCATACCTTCTGGCGGAGCAACATCCGGGTTGCAGGCTACTGCATGGGTAGTCTTAACGAGGATTTCTCCTGCTTCCTTGGTCAGTACGAAATCAATGAATGCCTTTGCCACATCACTGTCAGCAGCGCCCTTGATCATACCAACCGGGCATGCGGTCCAGCCGGCATCCTGATAAATGGTGCTGACCAGTTTCTGGCCTTTTGCACTTACAAGGCTCTGGTCAGAGATGAAGTTCAGAGCGATCAGATATTCACCAGCGCCAGCTTTCTGTCCCGGTGTAAAGCCGGAAGGAGTAAACTGAGCAATCTGGCCTTTAAGCTGCTTGAGGTAAGCCCAGCCTTTTTCTTCGCCCATGGACTGAAGAACAGAACTGATAAAAGTATTGCCTGTACCGGATTTTCTCGGATCTGGCATAATGATTTCGCCCTTGAATTCCGGTTTGAGAAGGTCTTCGAGAGTAACCGGCGGTTTAATGCCCTTCGGTTCGAATTCTTCCTTGAAACGTTTTTCATTGTAGCCGATAGACATAACTTCCAGATATGTACCATACCAGTAGCCATCCTTATCCTGGTATTCCGGAAGAATCATCTTGGCATTTGGTGATTTGTAAGCTTCCAGCAGTCCTTCAGAAGCAGCCTTTGCATGAGCATCAGCGGTGCCGCCCAGCCAGATATCTGCCTTCGGAGCAGATTTTTCTGCCTGAATACGAGCTAATGCTTCACCAGTTGGAAGACGGATGAAACTTACATCAGCACCTGTCTTCTTCTTAAATAAATCAGCAAGCTCTTTTGCCGTGTCTTCATGGAAAGAAACATACATGACCAGTTTCTTGCCTTTCAGATTCTGACCCTGTGCAGCATCTGCCTTCTTATCTGCGGAGCCGCCGCAGCCTGCAGACACTAATGCTACCCCTGTCAATGCACATGCGGCAATAGCCTTCCAATTCATTACATACATCTCCTCTCAAAAAATAAATTATATACGCAACGGTTTCCGTTGTCATTTCTTTACCAATTCTACCATAAAGTAGACACTATTTATATAGCATTGCAAAACAAGCATAAGAAATCCTGTTATTAATTACCTATTATCATAGAACAAGGGTAAATTTACAAAATTTTCTTAAAATTTCTCTTTCATAGGTATATTATAATAGTAATATTATACACTTATTGCTATACTGAAAAACTTAAGTATCCCCGAAAACCGGAAAACTCCATGATTTTCACGCAAAACGGGACAAAAAAAGAGCGATGAGCGGTGGCAGCGATGCTTTTTACTTTTATACAATATAAAAGAACTCCCCATAAAGAAACTCCCCTGAGCCATTATTGACTCAAGGGAGTTTCCTATTTAATGAAAAGCCTGAGTTTTTTAACCTTCCTTCATCGCTCCACTTTCACATAAGTATCCCCGATTTCTTCTATCTTTGCCTTTCCACTGGTCAGATCAGTGAAGAAACGGAGATGGGATTCTGCTTTTTCCGGGAGGGTCAGGAATTCGATGGCCACGTCTTCCGCGAAAGCCCGGTCTTTGACTATGATGTCCGTATCTTTAATGTAATTTTCAAATCCGCCCACTGCGCTGTAGGGAATGAAGAGATGATAGACCTTGTAAGGCGTATAGACCACAATCTTCGCTTCCTTCACCGCATCAGCCAGAGATGAACTGTAAGCCCTCGTAAGCCCGCCGGCGCCCAGTTTAATACCGCCGAAATACCGGGTCACCACTGCCAGCACATTAGTGAATTTCTGCATCTGGAGCACATGGAGCATGGGATGACCAGCAGTCCCCTGGGGTTCCCCGTCATCTCCCGATTTCTCCAGCACCCTTTCCGTCCCGATGCGCCATGCATAACAGTTATGGGTGGCATCCCTGTACTTCTTCCGCAAATCCTGAAGGACAACTAAAGCCTCCTCTTCAGAAGACACAGGATAAAGATGGGCAATGAATGTGGATTTCTTGATTTCGATTTCTTTATTAAACGGCTCCGCCGGAGCTGCATAGGGAATCAGCATGGTAACCTTCCTTTCTTTTCCCTATTTTAACATAAAAGAGGGAAAAGAAAGAGTTAAGAGCCCCGCGCAGAGAGCCCCGAGGTGGTAAAAAAACATCAGGTTTTTTATTTTTATATTTCAGAGAAGCCGTTTCCTCAATGTAGCTTCCACCCCCCCGGGTGGCAAGGGAACCGACTCGCAAGGCGCCGCAGGCGACTGAGAATCGAGTGACACGCTTCTCCATAAATCTCTTTCGAGGCCTAACGG
>OLSG01002393.1_pt1 | contig 16029 bp, 10 predicted proteins | sample 1673041 | NCBI WGS metagenome assembly OLSG01 (sample SAMEA3136749, study PRJEB25190) | human gut metagenome | reverse complement strand
TAGCTTTACTTCCTTTTTTTTGTTTTTATCGAAAAACGTTTAGGACAACATTGCCCGTAATCCAAAAATGACTCCGCACCGGAGTAAAAGGAAGCCCTACCCCTAAAGGACGCATCAACAGGTTGGCCCACGAGCCTGCGGCATTCACGACAACCGGCGCCAGTACTTTTTCCCCGTCCGCCAACTCCACTCCTGTCGTCTTGTCTCCAACAGCCACAATGGCTTTTACTTTCGTATTCGGACGCAATTCCGCCCCAAGACTTCGTGCAGCACGTGCATAACCGGAACATAACAAAGCACAATCTATAAACGCATCCGTAGGCATGTAAAGTGCCTCTTCTACCGCCGAGACCTCCATCCAAGGAAGAAGTTCTTTCAAACGCCTCCGGTCGATACGTTCATTCGGTATTCCGAAACGTACGGCCGCTTCTTCCAATGCTTCGAGTTCTTTCAGCGATGCGTCGGACGAAGAGATGGTCACACTGCCGCACTGCTGCAGTTCGAGCGATTCCCCCAAAAGGTGCTCTATTTCATCAATGCAATCATACGTTTCCTGCACCATTTCCATCAAAGCCGGTTTGGTACGCGCCCGTGTCAACAGGCAGGCTGCACGGGACGAAGCCTGCGACGCTATCTCGTTGGCATCCAACAACAACACCTTCCCCGCCTTACGTTTGGCCAACTGGTAAGCCGTGGCGCATCCCAACAAACCGCCACCGATAATTATCACATCATAATCCTGTTTCATCGTCAAATCGCATTATATTGAGGATTCATATACAAAGTCGTACGCTCCGTCTGTTCTTTTCTACGCCCTTGAGCGGAATACCGTTTATAAATCAATACGGCAGCCACTGTGAACAAGACCGCACAAACCGCGCCGACCGCGCATGCCATGTGGTTGTAAAGCGAAAACCACTACATGTCGAAGTTCAAAAACTCCTTGGTGGAAAGCAGAGTCACCGTACCCATGTAGCCGATGAAGTCGATAATGGCGATGAAGAAACCCACGTTTCCCCTGATGCGGAAACAAGCGATGAAGCGATCGAAGAAAATCGTCTGAAAAGTCAGATAGGCAATGTAGAGGCACAGGCTCTGCACAAACAACCACACTACCGGCTGCCAATCCAATGCCTCATAATTCAGTGACACGTATGTCATGACCAAACAACCGGCAATGACCAGTCCCATCAAGCACATCAAAGCCCGAATATTGCTGCGGAAGAAGATGAAAGCGGCAAATATCCCGAGGATGACCAACGTAACAATCGTATCCACCTGGGCGAAAAGCCAAGAAGACTGATTGCTCATATCCAGGATATTGACCAGAAAATCTTCCTTGATATCGCGCAGCACCAGCAACATGAAGTTGCCCACGAACAACAAAGTAAGAATCGGAGCGTAACTTCGGAACAAGAGCTTACGTCCGTTTCCGTCCAATGTCACACGTTCGTTACGCAGCGCAATATCCTCTTCCGTAGGCTGTGGCAGACGCTTCAACATATACCCCATAAAAACGAGAAGAGGCAAAGCAAAAGCTCCAATCACGGCAGGCATCCAAAACTGTCCCACGTGCATCTCGTTCATGGCAAACAAGCCGAAACTCTTAGCCACACCGGAACTGAACACCATGCTTACCCCCAACAGACTGGCCAACATATCCGTCACCTTGCGTCCCTCGATAAAGCTGAATATCACGCCCCACATACAACCGAGCGACAAGCCGTTCAAAAACATGGCCGCCACATTGAACGGAGGAGCCAACAGGCCGAAGCCTACCAAAGCAGCCTCGGCTGCTACCGCCGAACAGACAAAAAACTTGAAACGACGCTCCTTCTTCAACTCCGAAATCAACTTGATGCCAAAGAACTTGGCTATCACATAACCTAAAATCTGAATCGTCGTCACCGCGACCTTGTAGTCCGTGCCGAAAAAATCAAACCCCTCGAACGAAGCCGCCGTATAAGGTTTGCGCAAGGCATACACCAAAGAGTAGGAAAGCAAGGCCGCACCGCCCGCCCACAGGATGAGCAACGCATCCGAAAATCTTTTGTTCTTTACGATTTGTTCCATAACCATAGTTTTGTTTTCGGCTGCAAAACTATCCCAAACCGCCATCTGAAAAAATTAATTCATTATATATCATACGTCCGTCCAAACCCGTATTTATAATGTAACATTCATCTCACGGTAATGAAGCACGAAAGCAACAGGTTTGTAACATGGAAAACGTACCTTTGCCCAAAAGAACATACGTATGGACAAATTGGTATCACTCTACGAACGAATGAAGAAACTGCGCGAAGCCGGTGTACGGATGAAGGACATCTCCGAAGAGACGGGCATAGCATCCAGCGTACTCTCCTCGCTCTATTCTTCCGTGCTCCCCACCTACATCAATCTGCTCTCCGGAGGATGCGGCACGGAAAGTGCGTTAGACCAAGGGCTGCAACAAGTCAACAACGTGTCGAAACGCAAACTGCAAGGTTGCCTCGACGAATTGTACGACAAAGTGAGCCACATCGAGCCACGTTTCGTTTCCAACAAAAACGGCGGACGACCTTTTCTGGACGACATCGAGAAAGAAGCCATCAAATACCTGCCCAATGCCGGCATCTATACCGGACTTTACCAGTCTTACAGTTCTTCGTCCTACTCCGACGGACTGAAAGTGGAGCCTTATATGATATCCTCTATCGTAGACGGTGACACCATGCCCAAAGTCTATTGCCAGAACCTGTCGGGCGACTATTATATTGGCGTGGGGCTGTTCTCGCCGTTTCAAATCGGTTATCTGATGTTCAACGAACAAAAACGCCTGCAACTTGCCCTGAAGGTGGTCTACCTGCAACTGCCCATCATCGAGTATCCCCAAATCATGAAAGGAATCTATCTGACACACGACTATAACCGCAATCCGATCGCCCGGCGCATTCTCTTTGTCCGGCAAGGCGACGAAATCCCACTGGAAGAGTTTGCCGACTTGTGCACAGAGGTGATACCCAAAGAACGACTGACCGGGGAACTGTTGGAATACTACAATTACACTTGCTGCAACGAGGATATCATACGGAGCATGATGCTGATATCACCGGACAAGGATACCAAAGAACTCCAACGCGAAAAGCAGCTCCTGAAAATCCTCAGTACACAAGAGGCTCCCTGAAGATACGGCACCCGCCATGCGAAAGGCCGCAGAAGGACATATCCTTCTGCGGCCTTTCGCATAAAACCTTACTTTCATTCTTCCGTCAGACGAATTGCAAAGCCACCTCCACGAGCCATATCCAACGTCAGTTTCGTATTCCGGTCCACATTCATCGTCTCGCAGGCGTACGTTGTCGGATGGTCGCCCGACTCCGGTTTATCCTTGAAAACCACAGCGCGGTAGGTCTTCCCGCGTTTCAGGAAACCGAAGTCCACCGTCACGCTGCGCGGTGTCCAGTTCGTCATGCCGCCCACGTACCAATCCTTACCGGTTTGTTTGGCCATCACGATGTACTCGCCCAAACGGGCATCGAGCGGAAGGGTCTTGTCCCATACCGAAGGAACTTTCGACAGGTAATCCAAGATGTCGGGATATTTGTTATATTCCGAAGGCGCGTCGCACAGGTAACCGATCCAATGGTCGAATATGACATACATGGACAAGACATGCGAACGCGTCCCCATATTCATCGGAGGGATGCTGTCCCGGTCACGCGGTTGGAACTCTTCGGGCGTCACGTTGCGCATGCCGCCCGGCGTGTAATCTTCCGGTCCGGCCAATGAACGGATGAAGGGGAAACGTGTATGGTATTCGGGCGTGATGGTCTTTTCCCAGAAATTGCATTCAGCCCCTCTCACGGCCTCATAATTCATCACGTTGGGGTAAGTACGGTTCAAGCCCACCGGTACGGGACAACCGTGGAAGATGGCCACCATCCGGTACTGTGCCAACCGTTCGGCAAATTCGCGCCCCCAGCGCATGGCAATCTGGTCGTTGCGTTCGAAGAAATCAATCTTGGCACCCGCCACCCCGCACTCGTGCATCTGCTTGATCCAATCGTTCGGATTCTCCAGCGGACAACTGGCCCAAGTCCAAACCAATATCTTCACGTTCTTCCCCCGGGCATAGTCGCACAATTCCTTGATGTACTCCATTTTCCATCCGGCATCGAGCGTCATGTACTCTATACCGTTCTCCGAAGCCCAGTCTACATAGTATTTATAAAGTTGCAACGAAAGATGTTTGTTCCCCACCGGGAAGTCCACGCCTTCCACCACGGCTTTGTGCCACCATTCCCAAGCACTCTTTCCGGGTTGTATCCACGAGGTATCCTCAATCTTGCAAGGTTCGGCCAGCATGTAGACCAGCTCATTGTTCAACAACGTCCTGTCGTCGTCGGACACGATCATGACGCGCCACGGGAACGTGCGGTCGCCTCCCGTCCTTGCAATGTAATCCTCACGTGAAATCACCAGATGGTTGGAATACCAACGGTAAGGGTTCGACGGGTCCCCATCCATCACTTCTTTGGGGTAGGCCGCCCACTTTCCGCGCATGGCATTCTGCCCGGCGGCTTCCATATACAAGCCGGGATAATCGTAAGTGTCCGATTCCGTCACCACCACCTTGTAGGGCTTGCCGGGAAACTCGAAGAGCACCGGAGAAACGGAAAAACGGCCGGCCGGAATCTCACCCGGCGAACGATACACCTTGTAAAGCCGCTCGAAATTACGGTAGCCCTGATGAATCTGGTGCACCTTGCCCGACTGTTCACGCTCGGGTGCGGTATTGCTGTCGCACTCCGGGAAATACACCGTAGGGGTAAAAGCGAAATTGAACACGGCATCTTCGCTGTTGATAATGATTTCCTTGTCCCAGTGCGTCACGAAACGGTAAGCCCACCCTTCGTTGTAGGCTCTCACGACCAGGTCGTAGTCCGTGCCGTAAGACAGCACGATTTCATTGTACGCCTCTTTCAGGGTCTTGTTTTTCCCCGCCACGACGTCTATCTTGCGGTTCACACGGTCTTTCTTCACAGAGGTCACGAGGTCGCCTCCCACGTGACGCCCGTCGGACAGGTTCATCCCTATCACCGAAGGTTCCACCAACTTCACCTTATCGTACCACACTTCAAATTCCGTACGCCCCTCCACACGGAGCTTCACCTCCAGTCTCTTGTCGGGCGAAGACAATTTGTACTCTTCCGCTTTCAGGGCAAACGTCCAGCAAAAGAATACCGCCAAAGATAACATGATTTTTTGAGCCATATCGCCATATAGATTTAAGAATGATTATTCGTCTGCAAAGTAAGTCCGTTTCACTAAAAGCCGAAATGGAGAGAATCACTTATCACATGGACAATTTTGCGATTCTCTCCATTCCTATATGACTTGCCGTACGGCCGCTCATTCCACACCCCACTGCTTGTTCGGCGTGCGCCCCAACACGAAGTGCAACTCACCGCCACGGACGATATCCTCGTGGTCGATGTAGCAACGGTTGTAAGGCTTGCCGTTCAGCGTGGCCGACTGGATGTAACAGGCGTCGGGCGCATTCCCCTCCGTAGTGACTACAAACTTACGGCCTTTGGCATAACGGCGGTCGAGCGCGATTTCCACGCGGTCGAACACAGGGGCTGTCAACTCATAACGCGTCTCGCCCGGACAAAGCGGATGGAACCCCGCAGAAGCCAAGATATACCAGGCCGACATCTGCCCCACATCCTCATTGCCGCACAGCCCGGCCAGACTGTTCTTGTAAGCGTCGGCACAAATCACACGCGTCCAGTACTGCGTGAGCCACGGCGCCCCCAAGCGGTTGAAGAGGAAAGGCACGTGGTGCACGGGTTCATTGGCATGATTATAATAGGGATTCCAATAGAATTCGCGCGGCGTGTTTTCAAAAAAGGATTCCAGATCGGCCAGCACTTTGTCGCGACCGCCCATGATTTCCACCATGCCGGACACGTCGTGCGGCACGAACCAACCCTGTTGGTAGGGATTGCACTCCATGCAACCGTACCACTCCTGCAAGCGTCCTTTTTCCGGCCAGTCCGCCCACGAGCCGTCGGCGTTGCGCACGCGGAACCATCCCTTTTCCTTGTCGAAGATTTTACGGTATGCCTGTCCGCGCCGGTGATAGATGCCGGCATCCTCCGTCTTGTCTAAAGCCTCGGCCCATTCGCCCACACACCAATCGAAGTATCCGTATTCCAACGTTTCCGATATGCCGCTGCCGCCGGGCGAATATCCCAGTTCCGGATGGTGCCCGATGCGGTCGGCTGTCTGACGGGCAAAGCGGTAAGCTTTCTCCACGTCGTATCCACGTATGCCTTTCATATAGGCATCGACGATGACGGCTATGGCCGGATTACCCAACATGCAGCCGCTGTAAGCGTTCAGGAACTCCCAACGTTCGTACACTCCCGTACCGTTTTCCTCGGCCAGAGTGACAAACGAGTTGATCATGTCGTTCACCACCTCCGGATTGATAAGGTTTTGCAGGGGGAACTGACTGCGGAACACATCCCAACCGCTGAACACCGTACGCTTCTTGAATGCGTCGGTCTTGTGCACCTGCCGGTCTCCTCCCACGTATTCACCCGTCACGTCGCGATAGTCGCGCGGGTCTATCATCGTGTGGTACAGCGAAGTATAAAAAATCGTGCGCTCATCCTCCGTCCCCCCGGAGATTTTGATTTTCGACAAGGCCTCGTCCCACAGCGCAGCCGCCTTTTCGCAATACCGTTCGAAGTCCTTTCCCTTCAATTCGGCTTTGAAGTTCGCCTCCGCTCCTTCCAGACTGACAAAGGAGATGGCCGTGCGCATCAGCACCTGTTCGCCTTCGCGCGTGGGGAACTCCGTATAAAATCCCAAATGGTCTCCCTCCATGCGGTCGGGACGGTCCGTCACCTTCGCCCGGCGCACCGCCTCGGCAAATTCCGGCGAGGTCACGTTTTCCAACTTGCGCCCCATACCCTCAGGAAACTCGGCCGACCATACGCCGTAACGCTCCAACGGCTTGCTGAAACGGGTGTAAAAGTAGACCGTATAATCGGCCTTCCCTCCCCCGTTGCCCCAACCGCCTCCGTCGGGCGTGCAACGCATCCATCCGCGGATAGCATAGTCATCCACACGCTCCACGTACTGCCGGACAGACGTACCGCCCACACGGCGGGCCAAGTCGATTTGAATGCGCGAACATTCGTTTTCCGGATAAGTGAAACGCATGACCCCACCGTGAGGCGTGGCCGTCAGTTCCGCCCGGATGTCATAATCGGTCAGGCGGACAGCGTAATATCCTGCACGTGCCGTCTCGCTCTCCTTATCGTAACGCGAACGGTAGCCCTCCTCCGGACGTTCCGCCTCGCCGCGATACGTATGCAAAGGTCCCGTGGTGGGCATCACTAAATAATTCCCAAAATCGCCATACCATCCGATACCGCTCATCTGGGTCAAGGCAAAGCCCTCGATGGTCGTATGTTCATAACTGTACCCCGAACCGTTGTCGCCTCCGGTAATGGTATTGGGGCTGACCTGCGTCATGCCCCACGGCGTGGCCACACCGGGAAAGGTCTTTCCCAACCCATGTTCGGCCTTGGCCATTTGTGTGTTCGTCGTAGCCCCGATAAACGGGTTCACATACTCCGACAAGCGTTTTCCTCCACGAGCCTGCACGCTCAAAGCCGCCATGGCCGCTATGGCCAGTACTCCGGCCTGCTTCAAATTCAACTTTATTTCCATGATATTTTGTATGATATTCAAGTAGTATAACTCAGCATACAAAAGTACGAAAAGAAAACCTTGCCTCTGTCCGAAATTCTCGTCAAAAACAAACAAATTCGCTCCAAAGTCAATATTTTTTAGAGTAGAAGCCCAATAGGATCTCCATCAATAACACACTATGATACAACGATTTATGATTTACAAAATTTTCTCCTGAGAACGATTCGCCGTTCTGCGCCAAACGATTTTCCGTTCTCAAGAGATTGATTTTCCGTTCTGCGCCAAACGATTCGCCTTCCTCCCTTTGTCAAAATAAGCCACTGCGTCGCCCATACCCCGAACCGTCGCCCGGCCACACAAAAACACCCCACCGCAAAATTGTCCATATCATAAGTGATTCTATCCATTTCCGGAACCGCAAAAACCGCGTTACTTTGCACCCAGAAAATATTTCTTAAACCATTTCTACAATCATGAAGACAAAAACAAATCTTTACCTGTTTCTGATTGCGCTGATTTCCGCCATGGGCGGTTTCCTTTTCGGTTACGACTGGGTCGTGATTGGTGGCGCCAAACCTTTTTATGAACAATACTTCCAGATTGCCGACAGCCCTTCGCTTCAAGGGTGGGCCATGAGCAGTGCGTTGATCGGCTGCCTCATCGGCGCGTTGAGCGCGGGCAAGCTGAGCGACAAATTAGGCCGTAAACCCATATTGATACTGGCCGCCGGACTATTCATCTGTACGGCCGTGGGCACGGGTGCCGCCGACACGTTCGGACTGTTCAACGTGTTCCGCCTCATCGGCGGATTCGCCATCGGCATCGCTTCGAGCCTTTCTCCTATGTATATAGCGGAAATCGCCCCGGCCCACTTGCGCGGACGTTTCGTGTCCATCAACCAGTTGACGGTAGTACTGGGAATCCTTAGCGCACAAATCGTCAACTGGCAGATTGCCGAACCGGTGGCCGACCACGCCACAGCCGAGATGATACGCCTGTCGTGGAACGGACAAATGGGATGGCGGTGGATGTTCTGGGCCATGGTCGTACCCGCAGCCCTTTTCTTCGTCTTCAGTTTCGTCCTGCCCGAAAGCCCGCGCTGGCTGGCCTCATCGGGGTACAAGGAGAAAGCCTTCGGCATCTTCGCGAAGATAGGCGGCGAGGCCCATGCCCGTGAAGAACTGGCAGCCATAGAAGCCGCCGCAGGAGAGAAAACCGTGGAAGGCGGATTCAAACAACTGCTCCACCCCTCGATGCGCAAAATCCTGCTCATCGGCGTGGTGATGGCCGTGTTGCAACAATGGTGCGGCATCAATGTCATCTTCAACTATGCACAGGAAATCTTCATGGCCGCCGGTTACGGCGTGTCCGATGTATTGATGAACATCGTGGTGACGGGAGTGACCAACGTGATTTTCACCGTCTTAGCCATGTGTGTGGTAGACCGTTGGGGACGCAAAGCCCTGACCCTCTTCGGGGCGTTCGGCCTGACACTGATTTACGCCTTCATGGGCGCGGCCTACTGGTTCCATATCAGCGGAGTCATGCTGCTCGTCATCGTGGTGGCCGCCATCGCCTGCTACGCCATGACACTGGCTACGACCATGTGGGTCATCATCTCCGAAATATTCCCCAACCGCATACGGGGCGTGGCCATGTCGGTATGCACCTTCGCCCTTTGGACCGCCTGCTTCATCCTGACGTACACCTTCCCAGTGCTGAACAGCGGATTGGGCGCAGCCGGGACGTTCTGGCTCTATGGCATCATCTGCCTCGCCGGCGGCATCTTCGTATGGCGCCGCCTGCCTGAAACGAAAGGCAAGAGTCTGGAAGAAATCGAACACGAACTTATCCAATAACTTCATACATCATGGAAAAAATCACATCCTATTTGATTCAAAGCACGGTGAACACCTCCGAGGTGCGTGCATGGGAAGAGGACATCCTGCTCCCCACCTACGAAATCGGCAAGGAAGAAAAGAATCCGATCTTCTTGGAGAAACGTGTCTACCAAGGCAGCAGCGGCGCGGTCTATCCTTATCCCGTGGTAGAGAAAATCTCCGACGAGAAGAAAGACAAGCTTTACCATGCGCTCTTCATCGAGAACGAATATATCAAGGTGATGATACTCCCGGAATTGGGCGGACGCATCCACATGGCCTACGACAAGGTGAAGCAACGCCACTTCGTGTACTACAACCAAGTGGTGAAGCCCGCGCTCGTCGGGTTGACCGGCCCGTGGATTTCGGGCGGTATCGAGTTCAACTGGCCGCAACACCACCGCCCGTCCACTTTCCTGCCCACAGACTTCTCCATCGAGGAGCATGCCGACGGCAGCAAGACGGTATGGTGCAACGAAGTGGAACGCATGTTCCGCACCAAAGGGATGCAGGGCTTTACGCTCTATCCGGGCAAGTCGTACATCGAAATCAACGTGAAGATTTACAACCGTACGTCTTTCCCGCAGACGTTCCTGTGGTGGGCCAACCCGGCCGTGGTGGTCAACGACCACTACCACTCGGTGTTCCCGCCCGACGTGAACGCCGTGTTCGACCATGGCAAGCGTGACGTGTCGTCGTTCCCCATCGCCACGGGCACTTACTACAAACAAGACTACTCTGCCGGTGTGGACATTTCGAAATACAAGAATATCCCCGTGCCGACATCCTACATGGCCATTCAATCGAAATTCGACTTCGTGGGCGGATATGAAGAGGACGTGAAAGGCGGATTGCTCCACGTGGCCGATCATCATGTGTCGCCGGGAAAGAAGCAATGGACATGGGGCAACGGCGACTTCGGACGCGCATGGGACCGCAACCTGACGGACGAGGACGGCCCGTACATCGAACTGATGACAGGCATGTACACCGACAACCAGCCGGACTTCACGTGGTTGCAACCCTACGAGGAAAAGTCGTGGAAACAGTACTTCATGCCCTACGCCGAGGTGGGTTACGTGAAGAACGCCACCAAGGACGCGTTGCTGAACATGGAAGTCAAGGAGGAAAAAGGCAAAGTCATCCTGTACACCACCGGAGTGAACAAGGACGTGCATGTGTTCGTCAAGGATAACGTGGGCGGCGGCACCCTTTTCGACAAAGTCATTTCCATCTCTCCGGCAGAACCGTTCCAAGCAGAATTTGCAGCCGAGGGCTTGAAAGACGAAGACATCTTGGTTGAAATCCGCAACCACGAGGGCCGCATTTTGGTAAACTACCAAGCCGACAAACCGGAAATCAAGCCCGTACCGGATCCGGCCAAGGCCGCCAAAGACCCGAAGGACATCGCGTCCATCGAGCAACTTTTCCTGACGGGACTGCACTTGGAGCAATACCGCCACGCGACTTACAACCCGATGGACTACTATGAGGAGGCGTTGCGCCGCGAACCGGGCGATGTGCGTTGCAACAACGCCATGGGGTTGCTCCTGATGCGTAAGGGACAATTCGCCAAAGCCGAAGGCTATTTCCGTAAAGCCGTCGAAACCCTGACGGAACGCAATCCGAACCCTTACGACGGTGAACCGTATTACAATCTGGGTTGGAGCTGTCTGATGCAGGACAAAACGGACGAGGCATACGACGCGTTCTTCAAATCGGCTTGGAATGCCGCTTGGCAGGATGCCGCCTACTACAACTTGGCCGCCATCGACTGCCGCCGGGGCAACTTCGAGAAAGCCCTTGACCTGATAGACCGCTCGCTCGTACGCAACTGGCACCACCATAAGGCACGCCAACTGAAAGTCTCCATCCTGCGCCACTTGGGACGTAAGGAAGAAGCCCTCGAACTGATAGCGGAATCGCTCAAGATAGACCGCTTCAATATGGGATGCCGCTTCGAGCAATATCTCCTCACGGACGACGACAACGTACTGAAGGAAATGCAGCAACTGATGCGCGGCGCAGCCCACGTCTACATCGAATACGCACTCGATTTCGCACAGGCCGGACTTTACGACGAGGCCATCAACCTGTTGGAGGGTTACGCCGCCACACAAAGCTCAGTTTACCCGATGGTACATTACGCGTTGGGTTACTGCCACTCGCGTAAAGGCGACACGGGCAAGGCGCTCGAATATTACAAGAAAGCCGAACAGGATGACCATTCTTACTGCTTCCCCAACCGCATCGAAGAAGTATTGGTGTTGCAGGATGCAATGAAAGAGAACCACGAAGCCTGTGCCAAAGCGGCCTACGCCCTCGGCAACTTCTGGTATGCCGCACGGCAATACGACAACGCTATCGCATGTTGGGAGGCATCGGCCGCTATCGCCCCGGCGTTCCCTACCGTATGGCGCAACCTCTCGCTGGCTTACTACAACAAACGCAACGATCCGCAGAAGGCGGTGGAAACACTGGAAAAGGCTTACCGCCTCGACGAAAGCGACGCCCGCATTCTGATGGAATTGGACCAGCTCTACAAACGGCTCGGACGTCCGCAAACGGAACGTCTCGCATTCCTCGAAGCCCATCCGGCCGAAACGGAAAGCCGCGACGACCTGTCCATCGAGCGCATCACGCTCTACAACCAATTAGGACGCTATGAAGAAGCCAAGGCACTGATTGCCGCCCGCAAATTCCATCCGTGGGAAGGCGGTGAAGGAAAAATCACGGGGCAATACACCATCTGCCATGTGGAACTGGCCAAAATCGCCCTGCGCGAACACCGCTACGCCGACGCTTTGGCTTTGTTGCAGGCCACAGACCAATACCCGTACAACTTGGGCGAAGGCAAACTCATCAATGCAGAAGAAAACGACATCTGGTATTACAAAGGACTGGCCTACCGCGGACTGGGAGACGAAGAAAACGCCAAGCTTTGGTTGCACAAGGCCACCCAAGGTTCTGCCGAACCGCAACAGGCGTTTTTCTACAACGACGCGCAACCGGACAAGATTTTCTATCAGGGACTGGCTTGGCGCGCGTTAGGCGAGGAAGGCAAGGCACGCGGACGCTTCAACAAGCTCATCAAGCATGGTGAGAAACACTTGTTCGACCACTGCCGCATAGACTACTTTGCCGTATCGTTGCCCGACTTGGCCATCTGGGAGGACAATCTGGACAAGCGCAACGCCATCCACTGCAACTATGTCATGGGATTGGGCTATTTAGGATTGGAAGACCGCGTACACGCCATCGAGTACTTGGACAAGGCACGCGCTTTGGACATCAACCACCAAGGCGCACAAATCCATCGTGAATTATGCGAATAAACACACAAATTATTTGTAATATGCCGACGGGCACCCCGGTCTACGGCTTTCGGGTGACGAACTCAACCGGAGCCGTGGTTGAACAGACCAACTGGGGTGCCCGTTGGCTTTCTGCCATCGTGCCGGACAAACACGGAGAGATGGCGAATGTGCTCGTCAGCCCGACCGACTTGCTGTCGGACGAGTTCTACATGGGAGCCATCGTGGGCCGTTTTGCCAACCGCATCGGAGACGCACGCCTCTGCATCGACGGGCAAACCTACGAACTGGAAAAAAACGACGGGCAGAACACCAACCATGGCGGCTTCTCCGGTTTCGACCGCAGGCTGTGGGACTGGAAAGTTTTGGACGACGGCGTGCGCTTCACGCGGCTTTCCCCCGATGGAGAAGGCGGTTATCCGGGCAACGTGCGTATCACGGTGGAATACCGTTGGAACGATGACAACGAGCTGTCCATCCGCTACTCTGGAACAACAGACAGGGCGACCTACCTTAACCTGACGAACCATGCCTACTTCAATTTGGGTGGCAAAGGAGAGAAAATCACGGGACACATGTTGCGCATCCCTTCACATACGATGTTGGACACCACCCCGCAGTTCATTCCCACAGGCAAACGGGTGAAGGTGGGCAGCACGCCTTTCGATTTCACTTCTGCCAAACCCATCGGACAGGACTTATATGCCGACCATGAGCAACTGAAATGGAACAAAGGTTACAACCACTGTTACGTACTGAAAACGGAAAAGTCTCCCGACATGGTGGAGGCCGCCCGGTTGTCCGAGCCCACCACGGGCCGCAGCCTGACGGTAAAAACCGACCTGCCCTCCGTACTGCTCTACACAGCCGGTTATTACGTCCATCCCGACACCGCCGTCTGCCTCGAAGCGCAATACTATCCCGACACACCATCGCATCCCGATTTCCCCTCCTGCCTGTTGCGTCCTGGGGAGGAATACCGGCAAACTACGGTGTTCCGGTTCGATATGGAATAAGACTTTACATCACCAACACGCCCAAAAATGCGTGTTGGCTTTTTCCAAACGCCATAAAATCATCAGATATAAACAACCGACTTTCTGCCTTCATACAATATGCCCCAAACCTCATTCAACCTATATTTTACAGGTGTCAATGATTTGGGTTATCCACCTATTGAATCTCGGACATTTTTCAAGCATACTCATTATCCCCACCTCCAGTGCTATTAAGTTTCCCTCCAACACTTTATTATAATCAGATTTCAAGGCCAACAATCTTTTAGAAGGTGCTCCCTCTGGAGATGAATTTATATCTTCCGGATTTTCATACGAGGAAACAATATTATTTGTTTTTTTAGCACATTCTTCTGAGAAGTAGTACTCAAAACCATTATTATTAGAAAACAAAAGAGCCTCAAATTCATGTAACTGGATATAAGAAAAGAAACGTCTATCTCCGATATGTTCATTCATAGCGCTTTCCAGTGCTTTGACACGCTCTATTTTACTGGCTTTCGCCATACATTCTTCATACCTCGGCATGGTGTTAGGTATCCTGAAAAAGTCGATGAATGTAGTCACAACAAAATCATTCCTTGAAGATCCCAAAAGCGATTTGACGGTATTCCATAAATGCTGGTAATTCACCATTCCACCTCTCCCGTTCCTACTGGTCCGGATTAGAACCGGAGTAATATTGAATACGCCAAATTCTTGTAAATAAGGAGAAATAACAGTATTGACGAATTCCTGCTCAGTTTGTCCTTCCACAACAATATATACACGTCTCATAACTGTCCTCCTATCATATTCTTCTCCCACAAATCACTAATTGACAAATCGTATTCATCCATCCATGTCGCCAAATCCTCCTCTGACAAATGCCTAAAAACAGATTGGCTTTCAATCCTATCCACAACTATAATATCTTTCACATCAAAGCAATTCACTAAATTTGTAGATTGTGTGGATAAGATAATCTGACTCTTATTGGATGCACGTTTGACAAGTTCGGCAAACTTATTTATAGCAGCAGGATGCAAACCAAGCTCGGGCTCATCAATCACAATAACCTCTGGGGTTTTTGATTGCAACAGTAAAGTGGCTAAAGCAATAAAACGTAAAGTCCCATCCGAAAAACTGTATCCGTTAAGATACATATCAGTCTCCTTTTCTTCCCATTCCAAGCGTATTCTTTCCTTATCATTTACATCCGGACGTAACTTGAAACACTTAAAATAGGGCGCAATCGAACTTACCACTCCTTCTATCAACCGAAAATTAGTTTCATCATTTTGCATCATAGAATAGAGAAATGCCGCTAAATTAGAACCATTGTCACGAAGGCATTCGTTATCATTGATATTACAATCTCCACGCATAGGAGAACTTGCACTGGTATCATGAAAATGATATACCGTAAAGCTACTCAAATATTTCTTTAAATAACCGGCCCTCCATTTGAGATTTTGGATTAAAGAAGATTCTTCAACAGCGGAATCCCATAGCGTCTTATTCCATTCCGTATAATCCTTACCTTCTGTATGGAAATTATTGAAATAATCCCCCGTTTTTTCTATAAATCCCTTATTGGATTGCGCGGGTTTTATTTCAAAAAAGAAAGCATTATTATTGTCGAAATCCAACAATCCATGGATGGAAGGAGATACCTTCCTTCCACGATACAACAAGCTGTCAATACCACCTTTTGACAAAGTATAACTTCCGAACCGTTGCTCATATATGGCTTTCGTCAATTCAAAAAATGAGATAAAATTACTTTTACCCACACCGTTTGAACCAATGAGCACATTCAATCGGTTTAAGGGTAAAGACAAATCCCTTATCGACTTATAATTCTTTATTACAACCTGCTCTATCATATCATACTGTTTTTATTATTTCAATCAGTCCCATAAACTCAAAACACATCTCACAAAGCCATGAAACCTCTTCATCCCATTTTGATTTATCATCCATATCAAAAGAGCATGCTTTTATCTTTCATTACTTGTACTCCACACAAATATACTATATTCACACAACTCCAACAATCATATTATGGATTAAAGATAAAGTATTAACGATATTTTATGGCACATATCAAGACTTTACACGGCT
>OLSG01002371.1_pt1 | contig 16167 bp, 13 predicted proteins | sample 1673041 | NCBI WGS metagenome assembly OLSG01 (sample SAMEA3136749, study PRJEB25190) | human gut metagenome | reverse complement strand
GAGTTCCGCAGCGAACGAAACAGCCCAGTGGGCTGTTTCGCCGAGCGAGGACTGTCTGAGCGAATCAGAATACCCCGTGGTCCCGACCGGCGGAGAGCCACAAAGCGAATCAAGGTACCCCGTAGCTCCGCTTTTGGGCGACTATCTACCCGAGTGTCTCATCCTCGAAGTTCACGTACACAAGGTTCACGTTCAGCACTCCCGGAATCTGAATGAACCGGCTCGAAATCTCGTGCGAGGCGCCGGTGGAGGGAGCCTCGATGGTGACGACGATCTTGTACCCGCTCACCTCGTGCACCTCCACCCCCTCCATGGCCGAAAGCGCCCGCGCCACCTCGTCCACCGATTCCGGCCGCGCCTCCACCACCAGTGAGGAGATGACCACCTTCTCGTCTTCCATCCCCTACTCCTGGGCCACCGGATGGCAGGTGATGCACTCGGCGCGGGGGCCGTCGATCTCGTGAGTGGACGCATCCCCGCCCACGTAGTGGTCGGCAGGCAGCGGCGTGGCGGCCGCCAGGAACACCTCCACCTCGTCGCTGCCGCCGTGGCAGCCGAAGCAGCCGGCTGCGCCCAGGCTCTCGTAGCGGCCCTCGTGGCTCGCCGTCATGAGCGGCGGCTCCCCGGGATTGTAGGTGGCACCGGTGTCGGCCATCTCTTGGGCGCACCCGGCCAGCGCCGCGGCCCCCAGCACGCCGGTCAGCACGGCGGCGCAGATCATCTTCGACTTCTTCATGGTCCGCATGGGTACCCCTCCTTAAATCTTCTCGATGGAAACGCAGGTCTTCTTGAAATCGGGCTCTTTCGAAAGCGGGCAGTAGGTGTCCTGCACCACGAGGTTGATCAGCGTCTCCTCCGCGAAGAACGGCGCGAACACCATGCCCGCGGGCGGACGGGTGCGGCCGGCCGTGGACACCGTGATGTCGCAGGTGCCGAAACGCGAGGTGAGGCGCACGCGATCGCCGTCGGTCACGCCGAGGCGCTCGCAGTCGGCCGGGTTCATGTCCAGCAGCGCCTCGGGCAGCGCGCGATTGAGCTCGGGCACGCGGCGGGTCATCGATCCGGTGTGCCAGTGCTCCAGCAGACGGCCCGTGCAGAACCAGAACGGATACTCGTCGCTGGGTTCCTCCGCCGGCGGCTCGTAGGGACGGAACACCGCCGAGGGCTTCTTGTCGGCGGATTTGTAGAAGCTCACGCCGCCGGCCTTGTCGTGCTCGCCGTAGGTTTCCACGCCGTACTCATCGAAGCCGTCCTCCTGGGGGCCGTCGCAGAAGCGCCACAGCGTCGGCAGCCACTTCCCGTCCACCTCGCGCACGGGCCAGGTGAGGCCATGGTTGTAGATGTACTCCTCGTAGGGGGCCAGCTGCTTGGCCTCCATCTTCAGCTTCGCCTCGGCGTTGATGGCCTCGGCGTCCGGGTTCAGGCTCGGGTTGCTGAAGGTGCGGTACTCCTCCCAGATGCTCGAGCACACCTCGCGGTCGGTACCCTTGAAAGCGCCGGCCTCGGCGTCGTACCAGGCGCCGAACAGGTGGTCGAAGGCGTCCTCGCCGCCGATCTGCTCGCCGGCCAGCACGCGCTTGGCCACTTCCATGAGCATCCAGAGATCCCACTTGGCCTCGCCCGGGGCGTCCACGGCCTTCTCGAACACGGCCGTGCGGCGCTCGCCGTTGCCGAAGGCGCCCTCGCGCTCGACCCACATGGCCGCCGGCAGCACCACGTCGGCGTACTGGCAGGACAGCGTCGGGTACACCTCGGACACGCAGATGAAGGCGTCGTTGATGCCCGTGAGGTCGCCGCGTCCGAGGAAGCGAGTGAGGTTGGGCATCGACACGGCCCAGTTGTTGTGGGCGCTCCAGAGGAAATCGATACCGCCCTTGGAAAGCTCGCGGAACATCTTCACCGTGTGGTAGCCGGGTTTCTCGATGGCGTCCAGGTATCCGTTGGGCAAGTCCCAGATGGCCTCGGTGTAGCGGCGGTGATCCGGGTTCTTCACCACCAGGTCGGCGGGAAGGCGGTGCGAGAAGGTGCCCACCTCGCGGGCCGTTCCGCAGGCCGTGGGCTGGCCGGTCAGCGAGAAGGCGCCGTCGCCGGGACGGGCGTAGCGACCGGTGAGCAAGTGGATGTTGTAAATGCAGTGGTTCATCCAGGTGCCGCGGTTGTGCTGGTTCACGCCCATGGTCCAAAGCGAGAGCACCTTGCGGCTCTTGTCGGCGAACACCTCGGCCAGCTCCTGGATATCCTCGGCCGGCACGCCGGAAAGCTCGGAGGCGTACTCCAGGGTGTAGGGGGCCAGACGCGCGGCGAAGGCTTCGAAAGTGATGGGCTCCACATTGTCGACGGCCTGGCCGATGTCGCTCTTGTCGTAGCCGTCGTCGGTGGCGTTGCCGATGTTCTCGGTGCCCTGCTTGAACTGCACGTGGTCGGCCACGAAGTCGTGGTCGTACTTGTCGTTCACGATGAGGTAGTTCGCGATGGCGTTGGCGATGGCGATGTCGCTGCCCGGGCGGAAGGTGAGCACCTTGTCGGCCGAGGCCGAGGCGCGAGTGGTCATGGTGGTCACGTCGTAGTGGCGCACGGCCTCGTCGGCGAGCTTGCGGGCCGTCAGGCGCGAGTACAGCATGGGATGGGCCTCGGCCATGTTGGCGCCCCAGGTGACGAAGACGTCGGTCTCGTCGATGTCGGCGTAGCAGCCGGCCGGCTCGTCGGTCTGGAAGACGTTCATGAAGCCCACGACGGCCGAGGCCATGCACAGACGCGCGTTGGGGTCGATGTTGTTGGAGAGCAGGCCCGCCTTCCAGAACTTCGCCGTGCAGTAGCCCTCCACGATGGGCTGCTGGCCGCTTCCCCAGAACGCCAGGCGGCTCTTGTCGGCCTTCCACGTGTCGCGGAGCTTGCCCGCCACCAGATCGAGCGCCTCGTCCCAGGTGGCCTCGCGCAGGCCGTCGGGCGTGCCCTTGGTGGACTTGTCGTCACGGATGAGCGGGGTGGTCAGGCGATCCTCGCCGTACAGCGCGCCGGCCAAGTAGTAGCCCTTCACGCAGTTCAGGCCACGGCTCGAGCCGTTCTCCGGGTCGCCCGTGACCGAGATCACCTTGCCGTCCTTGGCCTCCACGATGACGCCGCAGCCGCAGCCGCAGAAACGGCACACGCCCACGGTCTTCACGGAGTCGCCGCCCGAGGTTGCCGCGTCCCCGCCGGTGCCGGCGAGCGACGAGCAGCCGGCCATGGTGCCGGCAGCGGCCGCCGAGGCGAGGGCCACGGCGGTGCTCTTAACGAAGGTGCGTCGAGTCAGTTCCATCTTGTTCCTCCCTTTCGGTCGAGGGCGCCGGACGCCCCGCCTTCGCGTATCTGCTAGGCCGCGCCGTTGCGGCGGGCCACGTAGGTTTCCTCTTGGGCGCCGGTGGGCACCACCACAATGGCGGGCGCGGGGTCGCTCACCGGGCAGCGCTGCTCGCACAGGCCGCAACCCGGGCACCCATCGGGCACCACCTGCGGCGCGAACACCGCGTGGATGTCGTCGCCCTCGCGGGGCCGGTAGTCGATGGTGATGGCCTCGTCGATGAGCGGGCAGGCGCGGTAGCACACCTCGCAGCGCATGCCCTGAAACGACAGGCAGGTGTCCTCGTTGATAACGGCCACACCCATACCGGCACCGCGGCGCTCGGCAGGCACCTCCAAAGCGCCCGTGGGGCAGACTGCCGCGCAGGGAAATTCCACGCACAGGCGGCAGGCCTGGGACCGCGCGTTCACAAAGGGCGTGGAAGCCTCGCGCCCCGCGTTCAGAGGGGCCGCATGAATGGCCTGGTAGGGGCACGCCTCAAGACAGCGGCCGCAACGCACGCAGCGCGCGGCGAAGTGCTCGGGCGCGCCGGCGCCGGGCGGCCGCAGCAAGGGCAATGGCGACGGCGCAGCAGAGGCGACCGCGCTCGCCGCGAAGACGCCCGCGGCGGCCAAGGCGGCGATTCCCGTCAAACGCATAGCCAAACCCTCTCTGTTGCTCGTGCGACCGACGCGCGGGCGGCGCAGTGTCGCGCCCTTCTCGCAGCGCCCCGGCGGTACCCTGCGGCATCCTTTCCGCAGCAATCTCACCGGCACTCGAGCGGCACCCTCCCGCAAGCCGGATTACTTCGGCGCACAGTCTAGATGGCAACCGTCCCCATCGCGAAGGGACAGTTGCCCGTTATTTCATGGGGACGGTTGAAAAACCCGGATGGGGACGCCTCCATGGGGCTTTCACATTTGCTAAGCTGTTGAGTCAGGAAATGAAGAACCGTCTGAGCAAATCAGAATGCTCGCGATCACGCCAAGAGGCGATTCGCAACCGGGAGGCCCCATGCACTTGGACGAGCACAGCGACACCCCCTTCTACCGCCAGCTGGAGGCCCAGCTGCGGGAAGGCATCGAGAGCGGCACCTACCCCACCGGCTCGCGCCTCCCCTCCATCCGAGGGCTGGCGTCCGATCTGGGCTGCGCGCGCAACACCGTCGAGCAGGCCTACCATCTGCTCGTGCAGGAAGGCTACGTGGCGAGCCGCCCCGGCAGCGGGTACGTCGTGCAGAACGTGACCTACCTGCAGCCGGACGCCTCAGCGCCCTCCTGCGCCGTGCTGCTGGGAGGCCCCCGGCGCAAAGCCCGCTACGACTTCACCTACGGCAACCTGGAGCCCGGCACCTTCCCCGCCGCCGCCTGGCGGGCCATCACCGACGACATCTTGCTGTCGGTGGAAGCCGCCGGCTGCGACGCCTACAACGACCCGTTCGGGGAGGAGAGCCTGCGCGCGGCCATTGCGTGGCGGCTGGTCACGCAGCGCGACATCGATTGCACCCCCGAGCAAATCGTCGTGCAGGGCGGCACGCAGACCAGCGTTCAGAACCTACTGACCCTCTTCGATGCCGCCCGGGACACCGTGGCCATGGAAGACCCCGGCTACGACGGCGTGCGCTCGGTCATCGAACGGGCGCGCTTCGCCATCAAGCCCTGCCGGGTGACCGACGACGTCCGCGTGTTCCTCTCCGACCTCGAGTCCTCGGGGGCGCGGCTGGCCTACCTCACCCCCTCGAGCCAGTTCCCCACCTGCCGCATCATGCCCACGGACATACGCGAGCGGGTGCTCGATTGGGCCGAGCGCACCGACGCCTACATCCTGGAGGACGACTACTGCCGCGATTTCCGCTACCGGGAACGGTCGCTGCCGCCCCTAGCCTCCATGGACACCCGCGGGCGCGTCATCTACATGGGCACGTTCTCGAAGTCGCTCTCGCCGGCCTTGCGCATGAACTACCTGGTGCTGCCGGAGCCCTTGCTGGCCCGCTGGCGCGAGCTGTTCGCCAACTCCTATTCGCCGGTGCCGTGGCTGAACCAGAAGGTGCTGGCCCGCTTCATGACCGACGGCTCGTGGGACAGGCACCTGCGCCGAGTGCAGGCGAAGAACCGCCGCAAGTACGACGCCCTCACCGCCGCGCTGCGGGAGTGCATGGGTGAGCGCGTGGAGGTGCTGGAGTGCGGCACCGGCCTGCACCTCTTGGTGCGCGTGCGCGACGGTCGCGGCCAGGACGAGCTCATCGCCGCGGCCGCGGCGGCAGACGTGGCCGTGTATCCCACGAAGAAGTACTGGGCCGACCCCGCCCACCGCCCCGGCGGCATCGTGCTCGTCGGCTTCAGCTCCATCCGCGAGGAAGACATCCGCCCCGGCATAGAAGCCCTGGCAAGAGCCTGGTTCGGGTAGGGCCCGCAAGGCGCGGCGAAGCTGACAAACAGCAGGTTGGCATCGGGAACGTTTCAAGTTGGGGCCTTTCTCGGGAGGCCGCGCCGGCATTCCTACAATGGAGTTCGACTGGGCATACATCGAACGCGAGGAATGACATCATGGGCGCGAATGCGGACGAGCACACGTCGGACGGGGCCGTGCACGGCCGCCGGCTGGCATTCATATTCACAGGGCTTCTGCTGGCGATGTTCGTGAACTCGCTGTCCGAGACCATCGCCGCCACGGCGCTGCCCACCATCGTGGGCGATTTGGGCGGCGTGGAGATGATGCAGTGGATTTCCACCGCCTACATCCTGGTGAGCACCGTGGTCATGCCCGTCTACGGCAAGATCAGCGACCTGTACAACCGCAAGCACGTCATCATGGTGGCCCTGGCGCTGTACGCCCTGGGCAAGGCGGTGTGCGGCCTGGCCGTGTCCATGGAGATGCTTATCTGCGGCCGCTGCCTGTCGGGCCTGGGCGGAGGCGGCCTGGGCATTCTGGCCTACGCCATCATCTCGGATGTGGTGCCCCCGCGGAAACTCGGCGCCTACATGGGCATCATGGGCGCCGTCTTCACCACCTCCAACGTGCTGGGCCCGGTGCTCGGCGGCTGGTTCGTGCAGGTGCCGGGCTGGCGGTGGATCTTCTGGTTCACCATTCCGCTCGCGGGCCTCGCCCTGGCGGCCCTCGGCGCGTTCCTCCCCCGACGCACCGCCCAGAAGAAACGCGCCGTCATCGACTACGCGGGCGCGGCGCTGTTGGGCCTGTCCGTCACCTCGCTCGTGCTGGCCAGCGCCTGGGGCGGCGCCCTGTACGCCTGGGACAGCTGGGAGATCATCGGGCTGTTTGCCCTGTGCGTCGCCTCGGCCGTGGCCTTCGTGCTGGTGGAGCGCCGGGCCACCGAACCGGTCATGCCGCTCTCGCTCTTCCGCAACCGCAACTTCGTGCTCTGCGCCGTCACGAGCCTCATCATCGACGTGGCGTTCATGGGCACGGTCACCTACCTGCCCACCTACTTCCAAATCGTCGACGAGATGAGCCCCGAGCTCGCGGGCCTCATGTGCGTGCCCATGAGCATCGGCATCTTCATCACGTCCACGGCCAGCGGCTTCATTGCGGCCCGCACGGGGAAGTACAAGTGGATGCTCGTCGCCTCGAGCGCCATCGCCGCCGTGGGCTTCTTCCTCATGTCCACCCTGCAGGTGCACGAGGCGTTCTGGCTGCCGCTCGTGTTCCTGTTCATCCTGGGCTTCGGCATCGGCTTCGGCATGCAGATCCTCACCCTGGTGGTGCAAAACGAGTTCCCCCACGCCATGGTGGGCGCGGCCACGGCGGCCTACAACTTCTTCAGCGAGATCGGCTCGGTGCTGGGGGCGTCGCTCATCGGCACCCTGTTCACCTCGCGCCTGACCGCCGCGCTTTCCGCCACGCTGCCGGCCACCGACAACATCTCCGTGGCCCACATCACCCCGGCCCTCATGGACAAGCTGCCCGCCTCCGCCCAGGCCGTCATCGCCCAGGGCTACTCCGACGCGCTCGTGCCCCTGTTTTTGTGGTTCGTGCCCATGGTGGCCGTCACGGTGGTGATGATGGCCCTCGTCAAGCAGCACCCCCTCGCCACAACCATCAACCACGGCGGCACGAAGCCCTTGCGACGACCCAGCTCGAGCAGGCAGGACACTAACCGTCCCCTTCCTCCCGATTCACCAACTCGATAAGTTCTTGTTTTGCATGCACGCCCAGCTTCGCGTAAATGCGCTTGGTGTGGGACTGCACGGTGCCGGGCGCCACGAAGAGTTTCTCGGCAATGGCCTTGCTCGAGTAGCCGAGGGATATATAGTAGAGAATCTCCCCCTCGCGCCGAGTGAGGTCGTGTTGTTCCGCGAGAGCATCGCAGGCTTCCCTGCGCCCCTCCTTTTCCGCAGCGGGACGCGCAGCCGACAAGGGCCGCGCCGCTTTCACCATGAAAAGGGTCAGAAACGCGACGATGGCCAGAGCCAGTACCGCGGCAATGACCAGCGACGCCGGGCCGAGCAGCGTGCCGGCGTCGAGGGCGTGGCCGGCGGTGGCGAGGGGAAGCAGCACGTAGGCGAACGTCGTCGGCAGCCAGAAGAGCGCCAGCAGATACACGGCCGCCGTGCGCACCAGATTCGACCCCTTCAAAAACGCGCTCACGAACATGGCGACGAGCAGAAGGACATCGAACACGCGGATGAGCGCCAGCACCACGCCGGCGGCCGCGGAGAAATCGCCGTGGGTAAGCGAAGAGAAGCTCACAGCCACAAGCCCCAAGAACAGCACCGCGAAAAGCCCGTTGCCGAACAGGCACACCGCACGCAGGTACCGCGATGCCTTCGAAGACGTCGCGAGCATGGGCACGCTGAGCGCGAACAGGAGCAAAAACGTCACCCCGCGGGACAGCGGCGCATCGCCCAAATATTCCAGCGCCGGATCGGCCACATAGAGCAGACCGCGCACGAGCACCGTCGCGAAAAAGATGACGTAGAAGAAGCGCCACCCGTTTCCATAGAGGTCGGCGTCGCACGGGGAAGGAACTTCTCCCCCGTCCGCCGCGGCAGACGCGGGGACGGCCAAAAGCCCGAAGCAAAGCTGGGCGATGCCGCTCAAGCTGAGACCGGCCACGGCGATAAACGCGTAGAAGGGCGCAGGCGCCGAGTACGCGAATGCCACATGGCCGCAGAGCGCTGCCAAAACCACGAGTGCCAGAACTGCCTTCAAGCCCTCCCGTCGCGCAAGAACGCCGAGCATGAGGAACATCCGGGCTCCGAGGGCCACCAGACCGAGGGCGTAACAGCCGGCGCCCAAAGCACCCCATATCAGCGCCGCATCGGAACCCACTGAGGGAGCAAACCAAAGCATCACCGTACCGCCTGTTGCCACGACGGACGCCGCGGCGGCAACGCTGAGGGGGCGAAGAATTCGCCCAATGCGTTCGCAGCCCACGATGCAGCCAATCAGCCCAGCGGCAAAAATCAGGGAGAAAAGGGCGAAAACGACGAACTGCTGCGCCCCGAATCCGGAGAACAACGTCGTGTGGTAGAGGTTGTGCTGCAAGTACGGAACGGTGAAGAGCACGCTGAAGAAGCACGCCGCCATCCGCCGCACGCTGTCAAGCGATGGGATCCGCTTTTTCGTTCCTTCGCGCATCGCCCCTCCCCCATCCTGCGACGAATGCCGCATATCGCCTGATCATCTTCATATTTGCCCAATTTTTGGGCAAAGCATCCATGGAGCCAATGCTCGAAATTACCCTAAAACGGGAGTTTCGCCCGAAGCATTTTCCCTCCATGATCGAGCCACTGCATGGTAGCAAATTCTCCGCATCCATGCAGCGAAGGAGAACCTATCGGAAGGGAGATTATCATGGCAATGGCACAGAGCCGCCGGTCCTTCGTGAAGACCGCGGGAACGACGCTTCTCGTTGCGGGGCTGACGGGCATGGGCCTGGCAGGTTGCAGCTCGAAAGGCGGCGCCTCCGAGAGCGCACCAGCCGCAGACGGCGACTTCGCCTGGGACGAGGAAACCGACGTGCTCGTCGTGGGCGCGGGCCTGGCCGGCGTGGCCGCGGCCGTCACCGTGGGCAAGGAGAGCCCCGATGCCTCGTGCCTGCTCATCGAGAAGGGCACAAGCCCCCTCGGCAACGGCAACAGCCCGTTTTCCAGCGGCTGGTTCATGTACACGAGCGCCGACCGCGAGCAAGCGGCCCTCGACTATCTGAAGGAGCTGCGCCACAGCGACACGGGCACGCCCGACGACGTGCTCGCCGCCTTCGCGACCGAACTGACCCGCAATCTCGATTGGATCAAGGAGCTCGGCGCCGCCGACACCGATCTGACCATCGTCCCCGGCACCACCGACTACGCCTGCTTCCCCGAATACCCCGAGCTGGAGCATTCCGCGGCCATCGACTACGCCGCATTCACCGCCGAGGACAGCAAGTGGGACCACGTCACCAAGTTCATGAACGAGGTGGTGGGCGGCCTGCCTTCCGTCACGCTGAAGACCGAGTGCCCGCTCGTGGCCCTGGTGCAAGATCCGACCACCAAAGCGGTGCTCGGCGGCATCTACAACGACGGCAAGAACGACGTGCGCGTAAAGGCGAACAAGGGCGTCATCATGACCTGCGGCGGCTTCGAGAGCAACCCCGATATGATGGCCAACTATTTCTCCCAGCCCACGGTGACTCCCATCGCCGCCCAAGAGAACACCGGCGACGGCCACCGCATCTGCGCCCTGCTGAACGTCGCCGAGTGGCACATGAATTCCGGCGCCGGCTTCTGGAACACCATCCGCAAGCTCGACGATTCGGGATGGGGCAAGTACAACGGCTCGGGCAGCCCGCTCAAGAACCTCGGCATTACCGTAGGCGACAACGGACGGCGCTTCTACATGGATTGGGACGCCTGCTGCACCTTCGATTGGGACCAGTTCTACGCGGGCGTGCCCATGAACGCCGCGGTGGGTTCGCGCCACGGCCACATGCAGTTCGGCGGCAACTGGCACCTTTTGCCCATGCCCGAAATCAGCTGGTTCGTCTGCGACCAGGCCGCCATGGACGCCGGCGCCTACGCCTTCCAAGGCACCGACCCGGTCGCCGAGGGCTTCGGCTACAAGGCCGACACGCTGGAGGATCTGGCAGCCCAGGCGAACCTGCCCGTCGACGAGTTCGTCGAAACCGTGACCGTGTGGAACGGCTACTGCGAGAACGGCAAGGACCTCTCCTTCTTCCGGCCGCCGAGCACGCTGACCCCGGTGAAGCCCCCGCCGTTCTACATCATGATGCAGCGGCCGCAGATGCTGAACACCGACGGCGGCCCCGTGCGCAACGCCAAGGGCGAGATCATCGACATCGAGGGCAACGTCATTCCGCACCTCTATTCCGCCGGCGAGTTCGGCTCGGTGTGGTCGGGCCATTACCAGGGCGGCGGCAACCTGGGCGAGTGCCTGGCCTTCGGCCGCATCGCCGCCCGCAGCGCGCTCGCCAACGAGTAGACCGCTCGACCCGCGGTCGACTGCGCCCGCGGGCACCCGCATCGCGCCATTCCCCCAGCCCCGCCGACCCCTCCCCCGGCGGGGCTTTTCATCGGGGATGGCTTGCGCAAAGCAGGGAGAGCATGGAGCCGGCCCCGTTCGCAACCTTACGCCGCATACCCGCAGAGGGGAAACGGAAATCATCCCGAGAAATTTGGCAAAAACTCAAGTTAGTAGGGTGGGGATTTGAGAAAACGCTCGTCTGCCGACCCTTATTGCCCCCAGGTTGCCGTTTCGGAAGGTGCCGACGCTTCGCAAACCCTACCAAACTCGCTTTTTTGCGAAAATCAGCTTGAGATTTTTGAAAGTGCCCGCAAACCGTGCTCAGTCACCACTTCGTCCACTGGCATGTCATAGTCCTCGTGCGGGAGGTGGTCGGCGAGCTGGGCGGCGCGGCAGAGGCCCATGGAGGTGCCGGGGAACGTGGGCAGGAAGGTGTCGTAGAAGCCGCCGCCGTAGCCGAGGCGGTAGCCCTCGCGGTCGAAGGCGAGCCCGGGCACGAGGGCAACAGGGGTGTGGAAGTCGCGCGGCGTCACCTCGCGGGCCGGGTCAGCTGGCGGCTCTTCCACGCCGAAGGAGCTGCGCTCAAGGCAGTCCAGGGAATCCACCGCGTACCACCGCATCTGGCGCGTACCGGGCACCACCCGCGGCAGGGCCACGGCCTTCCCCACTGTCCAGGCGCATTCTATGAGAATCCGCGTGTCCACTTCCGCCCCGAAGCTCAAATACGTGAACACCCCGTCGGCTTCCGCGAACTCAGGCAACCCCGCCACATTCCCCGCAATGGCCGCGTCAATCGCCCGACGCTCCCCTTCCAGCAGCCCGGCCCGCACCGCCTTGAAGTGCCGGCGCAGTTGGTTTTTATCCGACGGCAGTTCCACGAAAACCCTCCCCCCTTTATATCAAGCCGGTATTTTGGCAATGAGAGCGCATCGCTCGATCCGGCAGTCGCCCAGGCAATGCGACTCTCTGTCGGTGAACCACCTGTTTTTGTATCCAAATTTGCAGTTATCAGCATATCAGAGGCTCTTCTACGGCGCATATTTTGTCATCGGAGCGCAAAACACCAGGTCAAAAATAACTGGAAGATGCTACCAGTTCAATAGAGGTAACACTGATAACTGCAAATTTGATGTCATATCCGCGCACGAACGCAAAACGGGCCCCGATCATCTCGGGGCCCGCATGGTTTCCGTGGTGGAGATGATGGGATTCGAACCCACGACCCCCACGTTGCGAACGTGATGCTCTCCCAGCTGAGCTACATCCCCACGAAGGTGTGCGCTTTCGCGCAAGGCAGTAGTTTGCCCGATTTGGCAGCGGTTGTCAAGCGCTGCCCTTAAGAGACCACGCGCTCTTCCATAACGTAGTCGATCAGCTCCATGGACTCGTCCACAAAGGGGGCGAACAGGGGCTCGCCGTTCTGGGACAGCTCAACCATGCCGGTGAGCACGTCGACGTACTGGTAAGACTGGCGAGCGGTGCGGCCGCGCTTGCGGTCGACCTCCATGATGAACAGCTGCGGATGAACCTGCGTCAGCACGCCTTCGCTTTCGACGATCTTCGAACGGCCCATGTTGGCGCGCACTTTCAGTCGTTGACCGACGAAATCATTCAAGGTATCATGAATGCCATCGACGATCTTTGCCTGCTTGGCCAAATCCATTGACTAACTTCCTCACATGTTGGCGGTACAAGTACAGCCCCATATCATACCACGATTGTCAAGCCCCGCAACTTTTTTCGGTCGCGGGAAGACCGACACCGCCTAACGGATTCCCCGCTTGGAGGCCACTTCAAGAGCCTTGCCGACCACGGGAGCGCAATGCTTCACGATGCCGCCGCCCCGCCCGCACCAACGGCGAAGGGGCGCACCCTGCGGTGTGGGCGCCCCTTCGCCGCTGAAATGCCTCCGTGCCACGGCCTGAACAGCCGCGCGGCAGCCCTACGAGTGCTTGTGGATGCCACCGTCTACCATGTAGGACTGGCCGGTAAAGTAGCCGCCCTCGTCGCTGACGAGCAGCACGATGAGCGGGGCACAGTCCTTTTCGGTGGTACCGATATAGCCCAGCGGGGTTTTCGACTCCAGGTTCCGCAACGCCTCGGCTTGGGTCTCGCGGAAGAAGTCAGTGGCGATGATAGGCAAAAACACGTTCACCGTGATGCCGTAGCGGCCCCACTCGTTGGCCGCCGTGCGGGTGATGGCGCGGATGGCCTCCTTGGCCATGCCGTAGGCGCCGAAGCCCGCGTTGCCGTCGTAACCGGCCGCGGAGGCGGTGTTGATGATGCGCCCGTGACCGCTCTCCTTCAAGTAGGGGAAGCACGCCTTCATGAACATCATGGAAGCGAGCGGGCCGCTCTCGAAGGCTTCCAGAGTGTAGGCCTCGTCCACGTCGTTGATCTCGCGGTACTGCATGGCGCCCTGGGCGCAGTTGATGAGGATATCGATGCCGCCGAAGCGCTCGACGCACTGGACGACCACATGGTTGATCTGCTCGACGTCGGTCACATCGCAGGCCACGGGCAGCACTTCGCCACCGAAACCCTCCACTTCCGCCTTCAGCTCTTCCAGCTTCTCCACGCGGCGGGCGCAGGCGCAGATCTTCGCGCCGTTCTCGGCGAGCACCTTGGCAAGCCCGCGGCCCACGCCGGAGCTGGCCCCGGTCACAATGGCCACGCGTCCCTCGAGTTTCTTCATGTTCGACTCCCATCGACTCAATTGACCTTGTATCCCCGACGGCGACCATCGTACAGGCATGCGGATCGAAAGGCACCCGTGCAAACGACCCTCGGGCCTGTAAGTATAAAGATGTTGCGCGATCGGTACCGCGCGAAATGGGCGCGAGGGCTACAATGGGCCCTGAAACGGAACGGTCGGAAAACGGGAGGAACCATGGCCACCATTGTGATGTCGGACTTCGATTTCGACGATTGCGCTTTCGAGCGGAAGATGGTGGAGGCAGCGGGCATTCAGTTCCGCAGCTTCAGCGACGCGCGCAACCGCACGCCCGACGAGATTATCGAGCACTTGAAGGACGCCGACGGGGCCATCACCTCCTACGGGCGCTACACGGCCGAGGTGTTCGATGCACTACCGTCGTTGAAGGTGGTGTCGAAGACGGGCACGGGTGTGGACAACATCGATGTGGCCGCTGCCACGGCCAACGGTACCACCGTGTGCAACGTGGTGGGCTACGGCACCGAGGTGGTGAGCGACCACGCGCTGGCACTCACGCTTGCGGTCTTGCGGCGCATCAACGAGATCGACGCCGATATGAGGGCCGGCGTGTGGGACTTCCATCGCCGGCGCCCCTTGGGCCAGGTGCACGGCCGCACCTTCGGCGTCGTGGGCTACGGACACATCGGTCGGGCGGCGGCGCGCAAGGCTCGCGGCCTCGGATTCAACGTGGTGGTGTGGGACCATGAGGGGCACCCTGGTCGCTTCACCCCCGAGGGCTTCCCATACGTGGCCTTCGAAGACCTGCTGAAGACCGTCGACGTGGTGAGCTTCCACGTGGCCCTCGTGCCGGCCACGCGCCATTTGCTGAACGCCGACAATCTGAAACTCATGAAGAAGGACGCCATCGTGGTGAACACCTCCCGCGGGGCCGTCATCGACACCGACGCCGTGGCGGCCGCGCTCACCGCCGGTAAGCTCTGGGGCGCCGGCATCGACGTGTTCGAGTCCGAGCCCGTGAGCCCCGATGCGCCCATCATGCATGCGCCCCACACGGTGCTCACGTCCCATGCCGCCTACTGGTCCGAGGAGTCCGCCGTCGAGCTGCGGCGCCGCTGCACCCAAAACGCCATCGACGTCGTGCTCGGCCGCATCCCCGAGAACTGCGTGAACCCGGAGGTGCTCCCCCGCGCCCTGGCGAAGTAGAGATGCCGGGTAGCGTTGCCCCGAGATAGAGAGCTGTCGCGAAAAAGGCCCGGCCGCGCAGCTTGCGCAGTCGGGCCTTCCGCAAATGCATTGCCGGGGAAGCGCGATGCCTATGCCGCCAGGCGCTTGGCGATGGCCTGGATGAATTCGCCGGTGGAAAGCGTCGTGGGATTCGGCAGCGTGGTGATGCGGGCGAGGTCGCCGGTCATCTCGCCGGCCTCAATGGTGGCCAGGGTAGCCGCTTCCAAGCGGTCGGCGAAAGCCACGAGGTCGGGCAGCTCGTCCAATTCGCCGCGCTTGCGCAGGGCGCCGGACCAGGCGAAGATGGTGGCTACGGAGTTCGTGGAGGTCTCCTTGCCTTCCAAATGCTTGTAGTAGTGACGCTGCACCGTGCCGTGAGCCGCCTCGTACTCGTAGACGCCCGCCGGGCTCACGAGCACCGAGGTCATCATGGCCAGCGACCCGAAGGCGCTCGACACCATGTCGCTCATCACGTCGCCGTCGTAGTTCTTGCAGGCCCAGATGAAACCGCCCTCGGCCTTCATGACGCGGGCCACGGCGTCGTCGATGAGCGTGTAGAAGTACTCGATGCCGGCCTCCTCGAAGCGGGCCGCGTACTTATCGTCGTAGATCTCCTGGAAGATGTCCTTGAAGCGGTGGTCGTACTTCTTGGAGATGGTGTCCTTGGTGGCGAACCACAGGTCCTGCTTGGTGTCCAGGGCGAACTCGAAGCAGCTCATGGCGAAACTCGCGATGGAGGCGTCCAGGTTGTGCATGCCCTGGGCCACGCCGGCGCCGTCGTACTCGTGCACCAGCTCGCGGATCTCCGTGCCGTCGTCGCCGGTGTACACAAGCTCCACCTTGCCGGGGCCGGGCACGCGGATCTCGGCGTTCTTGTACACGTCACCATAGGCATGACGGGCGATGGTGATGGGTTTCACCCAGTTGCGCACGCAGGGCTCGATGCCCTTCACGATAATGGGCGTGCGGAACACCGTGCCGTCGAGCATCGCGCGGATGGTGCCGTTGGGGCTCTTCCACATCTGCTTCAGGTCGTACTCCTCCACCCGAGCAGCGTTCGGCGTAATGGTGGCGCACTTTACGGCCACGCCCAAACGCTTGGTGGCCTCGGCGGACTCGAAGGTGACCATATCGTCGGTGGCGTTGCGGTTCTCGAGGCCCAAGTCGTAGTACTCGGTCTTCAAGTCGACGAAGGGACAGATCAGCTCGTCTTTGATCATCTGCCAGATGATGCGGGTCATCTCGTCGCCGTCCATCTCCACCAGCGGCGTGGTCATTTGAATCTTGGTCATGGTGCTCCTAACGACAGAAATCGGTTGCGACCATGCTACCGCGAAATGTGAGCAATTCGCCCCGCAATTCGCCTAGAAACAAGGTTGTAACGGGCAGGGGCTGTCCGGGTTCGAGCGGGCGGAGATGACCCGTGCTCAAGCAATGGCTCGCTCGGCGGAACAGCCCACTG
>OLSG01002356.1_pt1 | contig 16253 bp, 10 predicted proteins | sample 1673041 | NCBI WGS metagenome assembly OLSG01 (sample SAMEA3136749, study PRJEB25190) | human gut metagenome | reverse complement strand
AAGGACTTTATGCGAATTGGAATGAGTTTTGCCAATCTTGTTTTACAAAAATATTAGAGGAATGTCTTGGTAAATATGATAAAAAAGATTCGTATATAGAGGTTGATACTCTAAACCTAAACATTGGCTCTATTGAGCAAAAGGACTTCTATTCTGAGTTTCCTAAGCGTTTGCGTACTGAACTTGAAAGGATAATACTGTCAATTTCTTTAAATGATAATCCTTCTTCTGTCCAAAGGAAACGTTTGGACAATCTGATTCATTACTTAAAATATGGATTCTGTCTTCCAGAATGGAGTATGCATGATTTTGACCTTTTTGAAGATCTTATGCTTTTCAAAAATGAAGAATCAGTATTTGGATTATGCTTTAGCGCATCCTATTGTTTTGAGCGGTTAACAAGACAGCTTGACAAGTGGCAGTTAAATAGATTACTTACTCATTGGTTTGTCGGAAAAGATAGTGAACACAATCAAAATATAGTAGTTTGGACTATTCGGAATTTTGATTGTATGCGTTTTCTGCAGGGATATGTTACGGACAATCCATTATTGGCAAGGCATATACCACGTCAGTTTGTTGATGAGAATGAGAAAACTGGATGGAATCTGATTTTGTCTTGGTTGAAATCTACAGCATTTGGATATTACGAGAAACAAAGATGTCTTGCTGTGGTTTTAGACACAAGCCCCCAGCTTGTTCTTCGCTTCATTCGTGAAACGACAGAAGACAATATAAAGGATTTGGCATTATTGCTTGATTCAGAGAGTGTTCATAGTATTATTGTTGCAGAAACGGAAAGTCATGCTGATGTTGATATTCCAGAATATTGGCATCATCTATATTTGTGGTTAATAGAATATTATCCATTCAATGGCGTGGCAATGTTTGGTGACAAGCAACATTTTATCATACACTTACATGAACGATTCTTGTTTTTTATCCGCAAGCGTTCTGTATATGCATACCTTTCAAAAGGAGAACTTACCATGCGCTTTTTATTGGAAGTGTTTGGTACTGATTATTGTTATGACGTATTGAACTTGCTATATCATAATCAAGCGTTGAACGAGGATGGCTCACCAATTAACTCTGATTATTTCAGTCGTGAGATTTACGAGATTCTACTAAAGTTGTCGCTTTTAAAAAGTGAGGAGAACTACAATAAAGAAATTACAGATAATTATAATGAATTAGATAAAAACGATGTTTTTGTTGATGTAGGTGACTTCTTGAAAATGATAAAGCCATTTGAGACCTGGTTAATGGACAACATGATTAGCATAGTCCAGAAAAGAGAATTCTTGACATTGTTAATTATGACGCAACCGCAGCAGGTGCTTTGTTGTCTAAAAGAAGTCAAAAACATAAACGTCTTAGAATTTTTACTACAGGTTGTGAGCACAGAAAATGTGTTCACATTGGTTTCTGTTGTATCATATAATGAATATTCATTGCTTTCGTCCATATATTCATCCCTTAATGAAGTAGCAAAAGAAATACCATGGATGTGCAAGATCGGTATTGTAGATTTAAAGAATATTTACAAGAATTTGGTTGCACATTGGCTTGTTTCAGACAATTCTATTCGTGGAATGGAATTGGTAATGGAAATCGTATGCAATATCTACACAGTTATCTATAAAGGCGTAAGCTTTGATGGATGGAATAAAACAAGAAAAGACAAAGACACTTCTTATGCAATATCTGAAGTGCTTACTGTATTGGCGAGAAAAAATATAATAGATGTAGCTTATACTGAATATATTCCTACATTTTTCACATACGACACATCTAATGATGTCAAGGTTATCGTTGCCAATATACATGCTATCATAGAGAACACCTCCTTGTCTATATTAGCAAAACGCAATCTTTTATTATTGTGCTTAGATGCATATACTGGCAAAGCGGAGATTATATTCAGAACGTTAAATGAAAAGGGAATATTGACGCAGGTCATTGAGTTGCTTGACACAACAGTGTTGAGAACGATAATTGTGGAAATGGCAGAAGACGTAATAAAGATTGGGTTCTCATCATCATTCGTACTCTTTGTTGATTGGCTTGTTTTGCATGTTTCTGATGTGGCATCAATTTGTTCTATTTCAAAAACAGTTCTCATTCAAAGAATTATAGAGCAATTAATCAAAAGTGAATGGCACATTGAAACAATAGAAGAACTTGTGCCGTTTACTAAGGATAAGCTTATTCCTAATGGTCAAAATAAAGATATTACTTTTTCTTTGACATTTATAGCAAATATTGCTTGTGTTGAAAATGCTCACAATGTGATGGAAAAGATAATACGTTTGTATAATGCGACAAATGTGTATTCTCTTTTATCATTAGGGAATAACAATACAATTGCTGTATTGTTTGCTCGTATGCAGGAGTATTTAAGAGGGCTGAATATTTGTATTGATACATCATATAATGCCGCTCGAATAGCATTTGAAAAAAGTTTGAACGATAAGTATTTACTGACTGAGTGGCTACAAAGTTCAGATTACAATGTTTCTATGAAACGGCAGGTGTTGGCTTGGTTAGCAGAGAATGCACCACAAACCTTTATGAGTTTGTGGCAAATGTCTCTGACTGAGAATACCTTTTCTATTTGGAACGACATTGTTGATTTCCAAATGCTAAAGGAAGTGTTCGTATCGGTAGATATAAAAATAGCTAAGGCATTTGTTCATATCGGAAATGTAATCTATCAATGGGTAAATAAAAACGCATTATTAGCAGGGTCTTTGTCAGCAGAGAGTCTGTTAACATTGCTGATGCTTCAATATGTGAATGAATGCTTACTTGTTGGTAAATTCTTGACAAACTTTAAAGATATTGCAGGATTCGTCATATCTTGTTTGGAAAAGAATATCATTATGCAAAGTGGTCTTGCAGGTATAGAAGCAAGGGTTCTAAAAGATTTAGAGAAACATCTTGTTGATACTAAGAGTTACGAAAAGCAGGTGACATTAAGAGCAAATGCAGATTGCTTAAATGAAAATATAGTATTATCGAGAAACGTCTCTTATGAGGGAAAGGCTAATATTGAATTGGACAATATTAATCATTTTGCGACTAAGTGCCTTATTCTTTGCAATGGAGATTTTGAAATGTTGGCAAAATGGTTGTCATCTTCAGAAGTGAGTGACACAGAAAAGAGACACCTATTGCGTCATTATACTCATTGGCAACAATTTGTCTTTTGGGATTTTATTGAATATATGTATGCTTCCGATACTTTTGAGGTGCAGAAGCTTACTGAATGGATAGATATTGAAGATTGGCTAATACTTATAGCCCGAATATCCTATTCTTGGGCTGAAAGTTTGAAACAGTTGACTGAGAAATTGCAAATATCTGATATGGTATCAGAAAAACTAATCTCTCATGCTTTTGTCTTATTTGTAGCAAGACATAGCAAGGATGATTGGTATAATTACAAGATTATGGATATTGCGAAAGATTATATCGTTGGATTGAAGGATGTTGCTGAACGCAACGGACTTAAAGAAGAGTCAGTCGTCTTGGAACAAGTTGTAACAAACATCCTTTCAGAATTAAAGATTAGCGATATTGAAGAAGTCGATTTAGAATCAATGCCAAAACCAAATTATTTACCAATAGGTAATGCTGGCTTGTGTTTATTCGCTCCATGGCTACTGCGTTTGTTCGGCATGCTTGACTTATTAAATGAGAAAAAAAATGAGTTTAAGAATATAGATGCTAAAGTTCGAGCAATATTTATACTGCAACGACTTGTTACTGCGGAAGAGCGACTCTATAAAGAAACAGAGTTAGCTTTCAATCGGCTTTTAGTTGCTTGTCCTTTCAATGTTCCTTTGCCAAAGAATATTGAATTGACACAAAAAGAAGTTGAGACGATAGAATCAATGTTATCTGGGGTAAAAGCCAATTGGATAAAGTTAAAGAATACTTCTGTCGGTGGATTCCAAAGGAGTTTTATTGAAAGAGACGGATTTTTGGAACAACAAGATAAGAAGTGGGTGTTGACTGTTGATAACAAAGCTTATGACATATTGCTGGACTCACTACCGTGGTCGTATAAGACAATACGCCTACCATGGTTGAAAAAGCCAATCTATGTTAAGTGGCGGAATAAAGAAGAATTTGATAATGAAAAATAAGTATTAATCTGTAAAATAAGAAGTTATGAAAGCAGAAAGAATATATAAGAAACAAGCGCCTCGTACTCTTGTGCAGAAAAAGAACAGAACAGGAGTATGCCAAACATTAAACTATCAATTGGGTAATATTCTTGAGAAAAATGGTCCTCTACAGATGAAAACCAAACTCATGCAGCATGAAACTGGTAATTTCTACGATGATTTATTCTCACAAACAGGAGAGGATGTAGGAACTCGTGTTGATGTTCTTTTAGACCCACACGATATTCAATATGGGTCAGAGCCTGGGGCTGATTTGAATAGAACGATGAATGCTATTAATAATAAATGGAATACGAATTGGATAAAAGGTCATTTACTAAACCACCATTTAGGTGGACCTGGAATAGCTTCTAACTTGTATCCCATATCGAGAAGTGCTAATAGTTATCATTGTAGCTATGTTGAGAATAAAGTGATAAATAGGTTGGGAAATCTTTCTGGAAAACAAGGAATTTATTACTCTGTTAAAGTAACAGAAGCCAATCATAAAGTTTCAAATCCAAATTCAAAACTTACTTGTGAAGCTTATATTGTTGACGATGTTGATAATCCTCAAACAAGAAATGCAATATTTAAAGGTATCAATATATTGTCAGAAGTAAACGCTAAACCTCAGCCTGTTTGGGCTAACGGTTTCAAAATCGATCCAAAAGAAAACCTGAGACCTGAAAAAAGATCAAATTCAGGTTGGGAATATGTATCAAATGGTAAATATGTGTGGAATTCATACAATTGGTAATTATGAGAATAAAAAAAGTGAAGCAACTCCATAGAAATAGGAGAATTCAAGAATTAAAAAATGGAATTGTAACGAAAATGGTTGATAATAGAAATAATGTTCAAAGAAATGTCAAACCGACTAATTCCAATTTTCGAAATCAAACAGGGCTTCCCAATAATTTAAAATTGGGAATAGAGAACTTGTCTGGCTATTCTATGGATGATGTTCGCGTGCATTATGGTTCAAGCAAGCCTGCTGCTGTTCAAGCCTATGCCTATACCCAAGGCACGGACATTTATGTGGCACCAGGACAAGAACGTCATCTTCCACATGAGGCATGGCATGTGGCGCAACAGATGGCAGGGCGTGTGGCACCTACGACAGAGATAAACGGAATGCCTGTAAATGATAATGCTGCTCTTGAACATGAAGCTGATGTTATGGGAGCTAAGGCAAATAGTTATTAAAACATATTGGTATGAATGAACATATAGAATGGTTTGAAGCCGTATTAAACGTTGCTATTGGGGTATATTTTCAACACCAAGGTTTTGAAAATCTGTCAATGGACTGCGTAAAACAACCTACAGGGAAGTGGTTGGAGAAAATGACAAATCATCCAAATATAACATTTGAGGAAAGAGTAATCATTATGCTTGCCTTGATGCCACATATCAAACCACAAGCACTTGATTGCTTTTTTCTCCAAAATGGAGCATTGGATAGACCATTTACCCAATTCGGTGGTTGGAAGGGATTGTCACATGGTGGATTCCTTCCAACTGGGGAAACTGCGGTTTTTATAATTGCAGGTGATGATCCTGTTAAACGTTGTAATGTCATTCGTATGTTTCAACGTGATTATTGGTTCTACACATCTAATATATTACGATTAGAAGGAGCTAATGATGGAGAACCATTTCTTAGTGGACAACTACGAGTTTCGGACGAATTTCTAAGTTTGGTACTTCTCGGTAGAGAGTATAAGCCAGATTATAGTATCGGATTTCCTGCAAAACGTATAAGCACATCTTTAGATTGGGATGATATGTTTTTGGATTATAATACATTAGAATCTTTGAATGGAATAAACTCATGGATAGAGCATCAACACACTATCATGGAAACTTGGGGTATGAAGCGTATCCTCAAAGCAGGTTATCGTGCTTTGTTTTATGGGCCACCAGGAACAGGCAAGACTCTTGCGGCAACACTACTTGGGAAAAAGAACAACATGGATGTTTATCGGGTAGATTTGTCGATGATTGTGTCAAAATACATTGGCGAGACAGAAAAGAATCTTGCTGGGCTTTTTGACCTTGCAGAAAATAGAAACTGGATTTTGTTTTTCGATGAAGCAGATGCCCTCTTTGGAAAACGTTCATCTTCTAATTCTTCCAACGACCGACATGCCAATCAAGAGGTTGCGTATCTTTTACAGCGCATAGAAGATTTTCCTGGTACTATTATCTTGGCGACAAATTTAAAGTCAAACATAGATGAAGCTTTCTTGCGTCGATTTCAATCTGTAGTATATTTCCCAATTCCTACGGAAGAATTACGCTCCGCTATATGGCAATCTGTGTTGCCGAAAGAATGGCTTGGTGAAGATGCAGAAGGAACTATTGCAACTGCGGCTCAAATCGAACTTTCAGGTGGTATGATAGTTAATATAGTAAGACAAGCGGCAATACTCTTAGCAGGAAGAAAAATAGAACATGTAAATAGTAAAGTTTTAGCTTCTTTGATTGAGAAAATCCAAAGTTAAAAACAAAAATAAAAATGTAAATAATAGTAGTAAACAACATGGAACGCAAAGAACAGACCGGGCATATCTGTAGATGGATGGCTTTAGGCATCATGACTGCCATCGTCATCGTAGGATGTACCATTGTAATCGGCCTATTTGAATGGCGCGACAGAAAGGAGATTGAGTGTAGAAATGCAGAACTGCATCAGTGGCGAAAGAATGTGCATGACTTAAACTTGCACATAACGGAATTGTCACTGCTTGGTGAAATGGTTGCGGATTGGGACTCAACAGATGTAAATGAGTATCATTCGCTTCGATTGGAAGTGGACAGTATGCTTCAAGGCATCGCAGGTATTTGTCCGAAAGAAGATTCTGATACAATCTGCCATCTTCTTGCAGAAAAGGAACAGCTCCTTCTGGATATAAAGGATGCCATGCAGGATTTGAATGCCACTCAAGAAAAGCTGACCGCAGAAGTTCCAAGAATTGTAGAGCAGAATAAAACTGAAAGCAAAAGACTTTCAGCTATGCCACAGCAGGCAAAGCCAAAGAAGCGAGGTTTCTTCAGCAGATTGTTCGGCAAGAAAGAAAATGCAGTAACAACAGGCAACCGTTTAACCCAAACTGAAAAGATGCTCACCAACCTAAACCAAACGGTTGTTGCTAAACATCACCAGCAAAGCCGTAAGGTAGTGGAGATATTGGATAGTCTTGGAAACAGAAATGAAGGTATCAATAAGCAGTTGCAAAGAGTAATCAGCATAGCTGATGAGAATGTGGATAAAGGCATAAAAGTTCGTGAGCGACAAATCGCAGACTTGGAAGGCAATTATACCTATTATTATATAGGGATGATAGGCTTGTTGATATTGGTATTTTTCGTATTATTCCTATTGGTGTGGCGATTCGCATTCAAGACACGTAAGAGCAAGGAAGAAACAAGAAAGGTGATGCTGACAGTAACGCATGAGATGCGCAGTCCTTTGTCTGCCATCAAGGATTATGCTCGCAAGATTAGCGGACTTGAAGATGCTACGGATGAAAGCAAACGGTATGCCGACTTGATTGTTGACACATCGAAAGGCTTGACTTCTATGATAGACAGTTTTCTGGTTTACTCCAAATTAGCGAATGGAAAGGCGACCGTCAAGGAACGCCCTTTCCGTATAATGGACATTGCCGAGCAATTAAAGATGGAGTATGAACCCTTTGCTGCAAAGAAGCAACTGGAATTGAGCGTCAGCAATAAGGCAGATGGTGTTGTCAATGGAGATAAGGAAAAGGTGCTTACAATAGGACGCAATCTGCTTTCCAATGCCATCAAATATACGGGAAAGGGTGAGATTGTATTGTCCACAACCTATAAAGATGGTGTGTTCATGCTAAAGGTTAAGGATACGGGAACAGGATTGGACGACAAGCAACAAAAACAAATTTTCAAGGAATTTGCAAGATTGGGAAATGCGGTCACCCAACCGGGATTTGGCTTGGGACTTTCCATTGTCAAGAACCTCGTTTCACTGATGAAAGGAAAAATCGATGTGTCCAGTCACCAAGGGCTTGGAAGTATCTTTACCATTAGTCTTCCTATGGCTGCAGCCGAAAAGCAGAATGTGGAACCAATCCATTATAGAACGAAACGACAAGATTCGTTTACTGTCATTGCCATTGATGATAGCCATGTGCAACTGAGTACCATCCGTGAGGCGTTTGCATCAAACGGCATCGTATGTGACACTTGTAATAATGCCACGGATTTATTGGATATGATGCGCAAAAAATCTTATGATCTGCTGATAACGGATTTGAAGATGGCTGAAGTGAATGGTATCGAGATTCTGGAAATGATGCGTATGGTGAACGTGCGTAACTCCAAGACCATTCCTGTTGTCGTTATGACAGCAGCACCAAATGTGAGTGAGCAAGAACTGCTTGATGCAGGATTTGTCGCTTGCCTGTTCAAGCCGATGTCTGACAAGGATTTGATAAACACTGCAAGAAAGTGTGTGAACGGTAAAATAGCAGAAAAACAAATAGACTTCTCTATGTTGCTGACCTACGGCAATGAAAAAGAGACTTTGGAGAATTTCGTAAAGGAAATGACTGACACATTGGGCAGTATCCGTAATGCTGCCCAAGAGGAGAACCGCAAGAAAATGTCCGATGCCATTCACCACGCAAGAAGCTCGTGGATGATGGTACAATCTGACGAGTCTTTGAACCATCTCTTTGACCTGATTGAAGATTCTACATCATCAGACGACGTTATCAACCAAGCGGTTGAGGATGTTTTCGCACATGGTGAGGCAATCATCAAAGCCGCACAAAAGAAAATTGAGGAGGTAACAGCATGAAGAAAGTAATAATCATTGAAGACAGCCCGACATTTTGCAATATGTTGGGCAAGAAGTTGGAAGCGAAGGGATGGAAAACAATCTTATGCTACAATTACAGAGATGGTCTGAAAGCTGTGAGGGAATCCTCTGAATGGGATGTTGTCATTTCGGATATGCGCTTGGGGAATGATAACGGCATCGACCTGTTGGAATGGATGCGTAGTAACGGCTACCAGAATCCATTTATCATCATGACATCTTACGATGAAAGCATGAGTGCCGTGAGGACTATGAAGTTGGGAGCGGAAGACTATATACCGAAGAAATTGTTGCTTGATGTAGTTTATGAACGTTTGGAAGAAATCATAGACAAGCAGAAACGACTCGTCGAGTTGAATAACAAGATTGTTTACCGCAAAAGTGAGAAGTTTCTCCGTATATACAAAATGGCAGAATTGTTTGCCAAAAGCGACATGGCTGTTATGATATTGGGCGACAACGGAACAGGCAAAGAACATATAGCGGAAAAGATACATCTGCAAAGCAAAAGAGCCGACAAACCATTTGAGGTAGTAGATTGCGGTACGCTTTCTGCGGAACTTGCCGTTTCCGCTCTCTTCGGGCATGAGAAAGGTGCATTCACAAGTGCGGACGCAGCAAGAAAAGGTTACTTTGAATTGGCTGCTGGAGGTACGCTGTTCTTGGACGAGATAGGCAACCTGCCGAAAGACGTACAGGCGATGTTGCTGCGTGTGTTGCAATCCAAGAGCTATCGTCCACTGGGAGCAACAAAAGACAAAGTGGCTGATGTGCGCATTATTGCCGCCACCAACCGTAATCTCGAGGACATGGTTCATCAGCATTTGTTCCGCGAAGATTTGTACTACCGTCTCAATGTATTCCCCGTGCTGATTGATCCGCTGCGCAAGCGGCAGGAGGATATCATCCCGCTGACCAACTTCTTTATTCAAAAATACAATCAGGAATTCGGCCTGCACAAAAGCATCAGCCCCGCAGCGCTGAACCTGCTTTCCGTCCAGCCATTGCAGGGCAACGTGCGCGAACTGCAGAATATCATTCAGCATGCCATGATCAACACAACCTTCGACGAGATCAAATCCTCAGACATCCTCCACACCTTCACCTGCGTTTCGCGGCGCACGGCCGCCGCGCCGCATACCGGCGGCGCACAGCAGCAGCCCCGGCGCCCCGCCTCCCTGAAACAGATGCTTGAGGAAAAAGAGCGGGAAATCCTGCTGGATTACTCCCGCTATTACCGAACCACCCAGCAGCTGGCCGACGCACTGCACACCAGCCAGCCCACCATTGTGCGCAAACTTCAGAAATATCGAATCCGTAGCGACGAAGGATAAGCGGCCGCCCCATCGGAACAGCTGCTTATCCCGGCTGCAAAAATTTGAATTTCAGCCCATGCGCAAGGGAGTGTGAAAAGGCTTTTGTACTGCAATCAGACTCACAAAAGCAACGATCCGAGAAAAGTACGATGGACCGGCGGCCTCAGCGAGCAAGGGTAAGGCGGAAGCCCTGCGCCGGTGCGCGCGGAACACCCCCGCAACCTGAACGGTCCGCCCGACGTGAATGGGGCAACATTGGCAGAAACGAGCACGAAGGGTGGCCTGCGCAATGGCGCGCAGGTAAATTCGGCAGCACCGCGGGTATGACAGCTATTCGTCCTAAATTGGGATGAATGCTGTCTTTTCTTGCACCCTTTTTGCCAGTAAGAGTGCACAAACAAAAAACGCCCGGCACCGCCGCCTCCAGCGCCCGCGTGCTGAAAAACCACAGCGCCGGCAGATTCTGCATCCAGGCAAAAAGCGGGTGGAAGGTACAATACCGTCCACCCGCTTCTTTTTTTCCATTCCAATCTGCCGCAGCAGGCCTTTTCCTGAAAAGGCCGCCTGTTTTTCACAGTTCCCGCTTTTGGTAAATCCGTACCGAAAGAACATAGGAAAGCAGCAGCACAACCGCCGCAGCAATCGCGGCAACCCCCGCCACCGGGAACATCCCTTTCCATTGCACATGTTCGATGCCGTCCAACCAACCCGTCACATCGACGAGGCTCAGCACCGTAAAGCCGATGGCCACAATCGCACCGAGCACGCCGAAAAAGAGGATGCGCGCCCGCTCGGCGCCAAAACGGTACAGCAGAGGAAGCAAAATCGCATTGAGCAGCACGCTGAAGCCCAGCGCGCCGATGGCGCTGCTGAGATACAGACCCCAGTCCTCCATCTGGCCCAACGCCGCCATCGCTGCCCCAAATAAACCACACAGCACCGCAGAAAACGCCAGCGCCAGCAGCACGGTGAGATACCGCGCCAGCACGATCCGGCTGCGCCGCAGGGGCAGGGACAGGCCGTACAACTCCCATTTCGCTATATTGTCATAGGAAAAACAGCTGTAGGGCAGCATGCTGATCAGCACCGCCAGAACGGTGGACAAAATCGTGCCGTCCCAAACCCCGGCCACGGTCAGCAGCCCGTAGATCGCCACCACAAACAGATAGCTGGCCGCGCTTTTGCGCAGGCATAAAAGATCCTTATATACCAAGCCAATCATGCTTCCGCCTCCCGCTCTTTTTCCGCCCGGTTGATAAACACCATAATATCGTCCAGCCCGACGCGCTCCACAGTCAAATGCGGGTAGGCCGCGGCAAAGCGCGCCCGATGTTTCACCAGCGCTTCGCAGGAAAATTTCCCGCGGCGCACGCCCGCCAGAAACGAGGCGTCGACCACGCTCAATTCGGCTTCGGAACACGCCAGACGTCCATACTCTTCCAGAAGGCGGTCCTTTTCCTCACACAGCAGCAGCTTCCCCTGATGGAGATAGGCAATATAGTCCGCCGCCTTTTCCAGATCCGAAGTAATGTGGCTGGAGATGAGGATGCTGTGCTGCTCGTCGCAGGCAAACGCCAGAAACTCATCCAGAATTTCATCCCGCACCACCGGATCCAGCCCTGCGGTGGCTTCGTCCAGCAGCAGGAGCCGCGGGCGGTGTGCCAGCGCTGCCGCCAGGGACAGTTTCATCCGCATGCCCCGGGACAGTGCCCGGATGCTCTTTTTATCTGCCAGGCCGAATTGGTTGAGGTACGACTCAAACAGCGCCCCGTCCCAAGTGGGATACACACCGCCGAGCACTCGGCCCACATCCCGTGGGTGCAGCCCTTCGTAGAAAAAGCAGTCCTCCAGCACCACACCAATGTCTGCTTTGGCCTGTTCCGCCTCCCGTCCCAGCAGACGCACGGTACCGCCGTCCGGCCGGGCCACGCCCAGCATGGTTTTTATCAACGTAGTCTTTCCCGCACCGTTTTCACCGATCAGGCCCAAAATGGCACCGCCGGGCAGCGTCAGATTGACAGGGCCCAGCGTGAAATCCGCATAGCGCTTCGTCAATCCGGAAAGTTCGATTGCATTGTGTTCCATAAGCACTCCTTATGCTCCCTCGTTGTATAGTGTCTGCAGCATTTCTTCCATCTCCGCCAGCGATACCGCACCGACGCGGGCTTCCTCTACAGCCTTTGTCAAATGCTCCTCCACCCGGCACAGCACGACCTCCTTTCGGGTCTCCTGATCCTGATGGGCCACAAAGCAGCCCTTGCCCGGCACAGTGGTCACAAACCCGCTGCGCTCCAGCTCCTCATAAGCCCGCTTTGTGGTAATGACGGAAATGCGCAGATCCCTGGCCAGCAGGCGGATGGATGGCAGCGCTTCACCCTCGCTCACCTGACCGGACAGAATCGCCCCCTTGATCTGGCGGACGATCTGTTCATAAATCGGCACGCCGGAGGCATTGCTGATAATAATATCCATGGATGCACCTCTGTTATTACTGTGTATACACTGTATCTACAGTATATATTCAATATACACAGTTGTCAAGTCCCTTTTCTTTCCTTTACCCAAAAAGCGGAGAACGGTTCTGCAGGAACCGTTCTCCGCCTCAAAAGAGCACAGCAGTCGTTCACAAACGCTCCTCCGGAAGGTGATCCGCCTGGCCGCGCATGGGACGATAGACTGTGAAATACATGGTCAGGATGCAAACCGTGCCGCCGATCAACTGAGACACCGCTTCAGCGGCAAAAACGCCAGTGATGCCCATCCACAGGGGCAGAAGCACCGTCAGCGGCGCGTTGATCACCGCTTTTCGCAGCAGGGAGAAAAAGATGGCATAACGAGACCGGCCCAAGCTGACAAATACACACTGCCCCGCCATCTGCAGCGATAAGAGGACATACAGGCAAAAGTAGATGCGCAGAGCCGGAATGCCGGCCGCAATTACATTTGCCTCCCCGCTGAACACGCGGATCAGCAGCCCCGGCAGCAGCATGGCCGCAGCCCAGAAAGCCGCCGAATACAGCACAGTGAGCGATACGCTGAAACGGATGGAGCGGCGCACCCGGCTGTACAGCCCCGCACCGTAATTGTAGCCGATGACTGGCTGCGCGCCGTTGTTCAGGCCCTGGATCGGCATGGTGAACACTTCCCGCAGGGAATTGATAATGGTCATCACACCAACATACAGATCCCCGCCGTAGCGCTGCAGCGTAGCGTTGCATACCACCTGCACCAGGCTGTTGGTCAAATTCATACAAAAGCCGGACAGCCCCAACGCAACAATGCGCCGCACACGGCCGGCATGCAGATGCAAGAATCTGCGGCGCAGGCGCAGCAGGGCTTTTGGCCCGGTAAGAAACCGCAGCACCCAGAGCGCAGAACAGGCCTGCGCGATCACCGTGGCCAAGGCCGCCCCCCGCACTCCCATATTCAGCCCAAAAATAAACACCGGATCCAGCACAATGTTTACAAGAGCTCCCAGCCCTACAGTCATCATCCCAGTGCGTCCAAACCCCTGCATGCTGATAAATGGATTCATACCAAGCCCGATCATAACAAAAATCGAACCAAGCAGGTAAATGGTCATATAAGCGCTGGCATACGGGTAAGTGGCGTCGCTGGCGCCGAACAAATACAGAATTGGCCGTTGAAAGGCCAGAAACACTACGGTGACCGCCGCACCGAACAGCAGCAGGAGCGTGAAGGAATTCCCCATAATCCGCTCCGCCTCTTCGTCGTCCCCCCGGCCCCGGCAGATGGAACACAGCGGCGCGCCGCCGGTGCCGCACAAATTGGCAAATCCCATAATAATCGAGACGACCGGCAAAGTCAGCCCTACCCCGGTTAACGCAAGATGGCCCGGCAAGCGGCCCAGATACATCCGATCCACCACACTGTAGAGCACGTTGATCAGCTGCGCCGCCGTCATGGGGGCAGCCAGATAAAGAATATTGCGGGCAACGCTGCCCTTGGAAAAATCATGCTGCTGTGTCACGTTGAATATCCCTTTCTATCCGCTGTTTCCTGCTTTGCACCCTCACTGCTGCTTCGCCCATTCCTTCCTCCGGCGCAGATCCGCCGTACCCAACGGCAGAGCGTGAACGATCAGATACGGAACCGCTTCCATAGCGTTCATGGCCGCCTCTTTCCCTTTTGCTTTTTTGACCGCAGGCATACGCCCAGGTCCGTTATCAAAAATATTGTGGCACGAATGGCACGGAAAAGCAAGACAAATGCGCAAATCGGTGGTATACTGGCAGTGATACTTTTGGAAATCAGGTGATTTTTTATGGCGTATACCTTTGGTTTTATCGGCTGTGGCAATATGGGCGGCGCACTGTCCGCCGCTGCAGCGAAAACGCTGCCGGGCTGCGACATCCTGTTGGCAGATCACGACAACGCCAGAGCCGAAGCTCTGGCGGGCGAATTGGGCGCATGCAGCGGCAGCAACGAAACCGCCGCGGCCGAGAGCCACTTTCTCTTTCTGGGTGTAAAACCCCAGATGATGGAAGATTTGCTCACCTCCATCGCGCCTGTGCTGAGCGCACGCACCGCCCCGTTCGTCCTCGTCACCATGGCAGCGGGCATGACCATCGCCCGGATCCAGGAACTGGCCGGCGGGGCCTATCCCACTATTCGCATTATGCCCAACACCCCGGTCTCCGTGGGATCAGGCATGATCCTGTATACCGCCAGCGCGAATGTAACGGCAGAGGACAAAACCGCGTTCCTGCAGAACATGGCCGCCGCAGGCGTGCTGGACGAACTGCACGAAGAACTGATCGACGCCGGCTGCGCCATTTCCGGCTGCGGACCCGCTTTTGTGGATCTGTTTCTGGAGGCGCTTGCCGACGGCGGCGTGGAATGTGGCCTTCCCCGGGATAAGGCGCTGCTGTACGCCGCGCAGATGGTACTGGGCAGCGCCAGGCTGGCCCTGGAGAGCGACACACATCCCGCCGTGCTGAAGGATCGGGTATGCAGTCCCGGCGGCAGCACCATCGTTGGCGTGCATGCCCTGGAAGACGGCGCGTTCCGCGCCACCGTCATGGGTGCAGTAAGTGCCGCTTATGCCAAAACCATGGAATTGGGGAAAAAATAAACCGGCAAATCAACAGGCCCTGCGGCGCTGCCGCAGGGCCTGTTGCAATGAATTACAGAAACGTTTCCACCGCTGCCCGGCGGGCAAAGCCTTCTTCCAGTTCGTGCTGGTGATACAGATAGCCCGGGTCCGTGTAAAACTTTGCCCCTGTGGGACACTTTTTCACACAGGCACAGCATTTGATGCAGATACCCTTCACCTGGGAAACATCCACCGGATCGATACTGCCCATGGGGCACAGCGCTGCGCACAATCCGCAGCCGCTGCACTTGTCCAGATCGGTGAGCGGCTTGACCTTCAGGATATTCACCGCTTTGCCCTGCCGGTCCCGGGGCGTATAATAGGGCCGCAGCGGTTCCTCCCCCCGTACGGCCACCGCTGTTTCCGGCAGTGCCGACAGCGCGGCGATCTTCTCCGCCGCAGCGCGGGCAAAATCTTCTGCCCGCGCCAGATCCTGTTTGTCCGGCCGCCCGGCGGCCAGCGTTCGGGAAAAGGAATGTTCTCCCACAAAGGCCGCGCCAGCCACCGCACGCAGCCCGTCCTGTTCCAAAATATTCCGCAGCTCAATCAATCCGTCATCGAAGTTGCGGTTGCCAAACAATACCACAGGAATGGCAAGAGCGCCGCTGCCGCGCAGCTTTCCCGTCAAATACTTCAGCAGCACATTGGGCACCCGGCCGGCATACACCGGCGTACCTATCACAGCCAGTTCGCCGGGACCGAAGCGCTGCTCCGCTTCCCGCGCCTCCGGTCGGGTAAAATCAAACCGTTCCACTGATGCACCCAAATACCGTCCC
>OLSG01002344.1_pt1 | contig 16364 bp, 12 predicted proteins | sample 1673041 | NCBI WGS metagenome assembly OLSG01 (sample SAMEA3136749, study PRJEB25190) | human gut metagenome | reverse complement strand
CGATGAGTTCGCCCGCCTCCCTTCTTTTTTCTAACAGCTCCATCAGGAGGTATATCATGCAAAAAGCCATCAGCAAATATTGGCCGGTGTTTGTGCTGCCTACTCTGGTCGCCTTTATCATCGGCTTCATCTGGCCCTTTATCTGGGGCACATATCTGTCCTTCCAGCGATTCACCACCGTGTCCAAGACCACCTTTGTGGGCATCCAGAACTACATTTCCGTGTTCCAGGATTCCACCTTCCTCCATGCCTTTGGCTTTACGGCGGTCTTTACTGTGGTGAGCACCGTGCTCATCAACGTGTGCGCCTTTGCCATTGCTCTGGTGCTCACCCGCGGCATCAAGGGCACCAACCTGTTCCGTACCGTGTACTTTATGCCCAACCTGATCGGCGGCATCCTGCTGGGCTACATCTGGCAGATCCTGCTGAACGGCCTGCTGGCCAACCTCCAGAAGCCTCTGCTGGCCCTGGACGCCAAGGCTGGTTTTGTGGGCCTGGTCATCCTGATGTGCTGGCAGCAGATCGGTTACATGATGATCATCTATGTGGCCGGCCTGCAGAGCGTGCCCGGCGACCTGATCGAGGCGGCCAAGATCGACGGTGCCAACGACCGCGAGATCCTGTTCAAGATCAAGATCCCCATGGTCATGCCCAGTGTGACCATCTGCACCTTCCTCACCCTGACCAACAGCTTCAAGCTGTTTGACCAGAACGTGGCCCTGACCGCCGGTGAACCCGCCAACGCCAGTGAAATGCTGGCCCTGAACATCTACAACACCTTCTACGGCCGCTCCGGTGCCCAGTGGAAGGGCATTGGTCAGGCAAAGGCTGTGGTGTTCTTCCTGATCGTGGTGGTCATCTCGCTCATCCAGCTCCACTTTACCCGCTCCAAGGAGGTGCAGCAGTAATGCCTAAACAGAAAAAGATGTGGGATAACATCCTCACCGTCATCATGAGTGTGCTGTGCCTGCTGTGGATCTACCCCATCGTGCTGATCCTGCTGAACAGCCTGAAAAAAGAGGGCACCTTTACCACCTCCACGGTGTTCCAGCTGCCCACGAAAGAGACCTTTGCGGGCCTGTCCAACTACGTTTACGGTGTGACCAAGATGGGCTTTCTGTCCAGCCTGGGCTACAGCCTTCTGATCACCATTACCAGTGTGTTCCTGATCCTGCTGTGCTGCTCCATGACCGGCTGGTACCTCACCCGCGTGAACAACAAGCTGAGCAAATTCATGAACCTGCTGATCGTGTTCTCCATGGTCGTGCCCTTCCAGATGGTCATGTTCACCCTGTCCAAGACCGCTGACCAGCTGAAGCTGAACACCCCGTGGAACATCTGCATCATCTACCTGGGCTTTGGTGCCGGTCTGGCCGTGTTCATGTTCACCGGCTTCATGAAGAGCGTGCCCATGGAGATCGAGGAAGCCGCCATGATCGACGGCTGCAACCCCATCCAGATCTTCTTTAAGGTCGTGTTCCCCATCCTCAAGCCCACCATGATCTCCACCGCCATTCTGGAAACCATGTGGGTGTGGAACGACTACCTGCTGCCCACCCTGGTGCTGGACATCAAAAAGTACCGCACCATCCCCATGGCCATCCAATACTTCCGCGGTGGCTACGGTCGTGTGGAGCTGGCCCCCATGATGGCCTGCATCATCATTGCCATCATCCCCATCATCATCCTGTACATGACCTGCCAGAAGTACATCATTGAGGGCGTTGTGGCAGGTGCTGTCAAGGGCTAAGGAGGTGCGCACCATGCGTGCAAGCGGCATTCTGATGCCCGTGTTCAGCCTGCCGGGGCCCTTTGGCATCGGCACGCTGGGCAAAGAGGCCTTCGCATTTGTCGATTTCCTTGCCGAGGCAAAACAGACCTACTGGCAGATTTTGCCCATCGGCCCCACCGGCTACGGTGACAGCCCTTACCAGAGTTTTTCCGCCTTTGCCGGCAACCCCTACTTCATTGACTACCGCCTGCTGGCCGACACCGGTCTGCTGACGGCCGATGAAGTGCCCGCCGCACGGCCTGTAGGCCCCATCGACTACGGCGCACTGTACAACGAGCGGCCTGTGATCCTGAAAAAGGCAGCCGACCGCCTGCTGGCAGCCCCCTCCCCCGCCTATGAAGCCTTCTGCGAGGCGCAGAGCTTCTGGCTGGAGGATTACGCCCTGTTCATGGCTGTCAAGGCCGAACAGGGGCAGGCAGGCCTTGCCGACTGGCCGGATGACCTGCGCTGCCGCAAACCGGAAGCCATTGCTGCCGCAAAACACCGCCTTGCCGACGCGGTGGATTACTACAAGGCGGTGCAATTCTTCTTCTACACCCAGTGGAACGCCCTGAAGGCTTACGCCAACGGCAAGGGCGTCCGTCTGGTGGGCGATATTCCCATCTATGTCAGCCCGGATTCCAGCGACCTGTGGACCCACCCGGAGCTGTTCCAGACCGACGGAGAAATGCATCTGACCCAGGTGGCCGGATGCCCGCCGGACGCCTTTGCAGCAGACGGCCAGCTGTGGGGCAACCCCCTGTATGACTGGCCCACGCACAAAGCCACCGGCTTTGCCTGGTGGAAACGCCGGATGCAGCACGCCACCTCCATTTACGATGTGGTGCGCATCGACCATTTCCGCGGTTTTGAGAGCTACTACTCCATCCCCGCCGGAAACAAGACCGCAGCGGGCGGCCACTGGGAAAAGGGCCCGGACCGTGATTTTATCCACGCCATGCACGAAGCTTTGGGCGAAGGCGGCATCATTGCCGAGGACCTGGGCTACCTGACCCCGGAGGTCAAGGCCATGCTGGCAGAGAGCGGCTACCCCGGCATGAAGATCATGCAGTTTGCCTTTGACAGCCGGGAGTCCGGCAATTACCTGCCTCATACCTACCCCCGCAACAGCGTGGTGTACACCGGCACCCATGACAACGTGACCACCGAAGGCTGGCGCACCAATGCCAGCCCGGAAGATGTGGCCTATGCCTGCCGCTACCTGCGCTGCAAGCCGGAGGATCTGACCGAGGCCATGATCTGCGCCTGCCTTGCCAGTGTGTCGGACATGGCGATCATTCCGCTGGCCGACTGGCTGCATCTGGGCAGTGAGGCCCGCATCAACACCCCCAGCACCCAGGGTGCCAACTGGCAGTGGCGGCTCGGCAGCCCTATGCCCGGCAGCCTTGCAGCACACATCGCACAGCTGACTGCACTGTACGAGCGCACCCCCTGCGGCGAATAAGCGTTTTCTCCCCCTTTTGGCATCCGCAGCTTCCGGCTGCGGATGCCTTTTTTTTTGCGTTTTGCGGAACATTTTTTCAGCGGCCGAAAGCGCCGCATTCACACTGTTTCCATCGTCTGTTCGCAGTTATTCTCTCGTCCGTTCACGGTTTGTTCACAAAGGTATCATCTTTTTTTTCGCCGCATCCCTTGTTATTTTTATACAGATATGCTACAATTCAGATAACATATCGTCTGCCTTTGGGCGGATTTCACGAGTGAAAGGAGCCTTTCCATTATGGATCATACATATCAGAGCACCATGCTGATGCCCGCCTCCTATGCGGTTCTCTCGGAAGAAGAAATGACCTACCTCGACGGCGGTGCCGACTACAGCTTCAACGTCGGTGACTACACCGTTACCTTACACCCGGAAGTTTTGGTCACCTATGCCATGAATGTGGTGGTGAACGGCGTTTATATGCTGAGCCAGGGTTCCTTCCAGTACTTTATCAATACCTTCAAAGAGGGTCTGTCCGACGGCCTAAGCCTGACCGGTGTGGTCAAACACAATTGGAACCGTATGAATACCTGGAGCCGCGTTGCCACCGTCGGCATGGCAGGACTGGCCGGTTACTACGCTTATGCACAGGTGCGCAGCATGTACCTGTCGCTGAAGAACCTGTTCGGCTCTATGTTTGGCACCACCACGAATACCGACACACAGGATCCTTCCGTGGCCGCAGGTCTGGCCGCCTGAGTGTTTCGGATTTCTGCCTGAAAGGAGTGTTCGTTCATGAAAAAGCTCCAACTGCCTTCGTCGTATGCTGTGCTTTCGGAGGAAGAACAGCGGACCGTTTCGGGCGGCGGCGAACTCAAGGATTCTCTGGATGAGTTTTTGGGCAGCCTTCATCTGCACGATTTTACACTGGGCGAAGGGCTTGTTTCCTTCTCTGTCACCTTCGTGCCGATGCTGCTGTTCACAGCGGTCAAGAACGTGGTGCTGTTTGGCTACCGTGTCTACAACAAGCTGCTGGCATCCTCCATTTTCCGGCTGGGCACCTCGACCTCGGAAACGGTCCAGCATCTTGCAGCCCAGCAGGAGACCAATTCCTTCCCGCTGCGCTGAGTCCATTTGAATCAAAAATTGAAAAGGGTCTGCTGCAAATTTGCAGCAGACCCTTTTTTGTTGCTTCTGCAGTTACAGCACTTGTCTTGCGCCCTGTTCCCGCAGCCGGAGCACATAGCAGCTGCCCGGGCCGAACACCCGCTCCATGGCGGTATGGTAGCGCTGCAGCAACGTTTCCGGCACATAGGCCTGAATGGTGCCCGCAAAGCCGCCGCCCTGCATCCGCCATGCGCCGCTGCTGCCCTGCAGGATGCTCTGGCTCAACGCAAGCGCCACCGACAGCCCCTGATGCCGGACATCCGTGGCGCAGTACACATTCTGGCACAGTGCAAAGGAGGCGCGCCCGCTTTCCAGCACCAGCGCGGCAAAATCGGCAAAGCGTTTTTCCAGCAAAGCCCGGCGCTGGGCCAGCGTGCGGGCATTTTCTTCGTAATAGTGGATGGCGCGCAGCACCGCGCGGTCACCGCAGGCGGTACGCAACCGGGGCAGTGCTGCCCAAAAATCGGTTTCCGGCACCTGACCCAACACCTTGCAGCCCAGGCAGGCCGCCACAGCCTCCATCTCCTGCCGGATGGCCGCGAACTCCCCGGTCAGCTCGCTGTGGCTGCCCCGGGTGTCGGTCACGCACAGGGTCATGCCGGGCGGCAGCAGGCCGTCTGCGTGGATCTTTTCCACCTGCGGGGCGGCCGGGTCTGCGAAGTCGGCAAAAATGACGCCGCCCACCGCGCTGGCCAGCTGGTCCAGCTGACCGCTGGGTTTGCCAAAGTAAGTATTCTCCGCATACTGGCAGATGCCGGCCAGTGCCCGGGCATCCAGCCCACAGGCGTACTCCCCGTTCCAGATGCAGGCCATGCCCATCTCAAAGGCCGCAGAGCTGGAAAGGCCGCTGCCCCGCAGCACGTCGCTGGCCGTGTAAGCATCAAAGCCGCCAATAGTCTTTCCCGCCGTACGGAAGCCCTCGGCAATGCCCCGGATCAGGCTGGCCGAGTGGGTGCTCTCCCCTTCCTGCGGCTCTGCCGTGGCCAGGTCGATCACATCCAGCTTGTTGAACCCGCGGGACTTGACCCGCACATAGCCGTCCGTGTTCCGGGCCGCTACCGCCACCAGATCCAGCGTGACCGCCGCCGCCAGCCCGTAGCCGTGCTGGTGGTCGGTGTGGTTGCCGCCCAGCTCCGCACGCCCCGGGGCCGAGTACACCTGCACCTCCCGCCCCGGGCCAAAATACAGCTCGAACTGCTCCAGCGCCGCGCAGTACCGCGCCCGCTGCCGGGCCAGTTCCTGCGGGGCGGTGCCGTAAAGCGCGGCAAGGGGTCCGTCCCACCTCCCTGCCGCGATCTGTTCCCTGAGTTGTGCGCTGGTTGCCATCCGCGATCCCTCCCTGAAACATTCAAACAGTGTTTGTAGGTTTGTTAGGTCTATTGTAATGCATCCCTTCTGTTTTTTCAATTTCTATCGAAGAAAAAGCGCGAAATTTGGCGTCCGGTTCAAAGAATAAGATGTACTTTTGTTGAATTTGCAGGCGGTTCTGTGGTATACTGGTCGAAAGACGTGACAACGAGGGAGGTCAAGCCGCCATGGCAGACGTTTACAAGCAATCCTTCAAACAGAACTACACGAACAACATCGAACTTTCCATCTTCAACTGCGGCATTGAGCGCTGCGCCCCGTCCAAGACCTGGGGTCCTGGCATCCGTGACCATTACCTGATCCACCTGGTGCTCTCGGGCAAGGGCGAATTCGAGGTAGGCGGCCGAACCTGGCAAGTCAGCACCGGAGATCTGTTCTTTGCGCGCCCCAGCCAGCTCATCCGCTACACCGCCGATGAGCAGTACCCCTGGGAGTACAGTTGGGTGGGCTTCAACGGTGCCTGCGCCCACAAGCTGGCAGCCCAGCTGCCCTTTACCGACGACGCCCCCGTACACCACACCAGCGACCCGGACGGCATGCGCGCCGCCCTGGCGAACATCTACTCCTCCCGCGGGCTGCAGCCCCAGGACGAGGCCGCCATGGTGGGTTACCTTTATTTGTTCATTGCCGCTCTGATGAAGGAAACCATCGCCGGTAAGCCGCACTCCACCTCGTCCTCCAGCCAGTATGTGCTCAACGCCATCAAATACATCCAGTTCAACTACTCCCACGACATCTCCATTGACGATGTCGCCAAGAGCGTGGGCGTTTCCCGCAGCCACCTGTACCGGGTGTTCATGCTCAATGTGGGCAAAAGCCCCATCGACTACCTCACCGAATACCGCATCAACGAAGCCTGCAAGCTGCTGCGTGCCGGTCACCTTTCCATTGCAGAGGTGGCCGTGTCAGTAGGCTTCTTCGACCAGTTCTATTTTTCGCGGGTGTTCAAGCGCGCCAAGGGCGTGCCGCCCAGCAAGTATTTTGCCACCCAGGCAGATGCTGCCCCCGCCGAACCGCAGCCGTGACCCGGCGCATTTCCACTACCAAAGGAGACTATGACCCATGCCCTTACAGAAGAACCAGATCCTGACCCTGCGCATCGAGCGGCTTTCCAGCGACGGCAGCGGTGTGGCCCACAGCCCGGACGGCGAGACCATTTTTGTGTCGGGTGCCGCCCCCGGTGACGAAGCCGATGTGCGCATCGTAAAGGACTGCAAGCGCTACGCCTTTGGCATTCTGGACCATCTGCGCACCCCCTCGCCGGACCGCATTCCGGTGGACTGTGCCGTGGCGGGACCCTGCGGCGGCTGCAGCCTGCGGCATCTGGATTACACCGCCGAGCTGCGTGCCAAGCAGGAGAATGTGACCGATGCCTTCCGCCGCATCGGTGGGCTGGACGTGCCGGTGCTGGACATCTGCCCTTCCCCCGAAGTGGACCGCTACCGCAACAAGGTCCAGTTCCCGGTAGGGCTGGACAAGAACGGTAACCCCTGCATCGGCTTCTACGCCGGGCGCACTCACCGCATCGTGCCCTGCCCGGACTGCAAATTGCAGCCCGGCGTGCTCAACGACATTGGCAATGCACTGTGCAGGTTCTTTGCCGAAAACGGCATCCAGCCCTACAACGAAGAGACCGGCCGGGGCCTGGTGCGGCACATCTTCCTGCGGCGGGGCGCGCACAGCGGACAGATCATGGTGTGTCTGGTGTGCACCCGCCCGAACCTCCCCCACGCCGATGCGCTGTGCACCCGTCTGCGGGAGCAGTTTGCGGACATTGCCACCATCCTGCTCAATGTCAACAGCAAAAACACCAACGTGATCCTGGGCACCGAGACCCACACCCTGTACGGGCCGGGCTACATCGAAGATACGCTCTGCGGGGTTCCGGTGCAGCTGGGGCCGCTGTCGTTCTACCAGGTGAACACGCTGGCCGCCGAGCGGCTGTACGGCATTGCCGCACAGTACGCCCAGCTGACCCCGGATGACCTGTTGCTGGACCTCTACTGCGGCATGGGTACCATCGGCCTTTCCATGGTGGACCACTGCCGGGAGCTGGTGGGCGTGGAGATCGTGCCCGAAGCCATCGAGAGCGCCAAGTCCAACGCCGCCCGCATGGGGGATGCTGTGGCCGCAAAGAGCTGCTTCTTCTGTGCCGACGCCGGGCAGGCGGCCACCCGGCTGGCCGCCGAGGGCCTGCACCCGGACGTGGTGATGCTAGACCCGCCCCGCAAGGGCTGCGACGAGGCCACCCTCTCCGCCGTGGTGCGCATGGCTCCCCGCCGGGTGGTCTACGTCAGCTGCAACCCCGCCACCGCCGCCCGCGATGCCGCCTGGCTGGAGCAGAACGGCTATCACGCCGAGAAGGTGCAGCCCGTGGATCTGTTCCCGAGGACGAAGCATTGCGAAGCGGTTCTCCTTTTGACCAAACTCCATGTCGAGCGGCACATTGAAGTGGACGTTAACATGGAGGAGCTGGATGTGACTGCTGCGGAAAGCAAGGCGACTTACAACGAGATTCGGGATTATGTGTGGGAACATCATCAGTTGAGGGTTTCCAACCTCTATATCGCACAGGTGAAGCAGAAACACGGCATCATCGAGCGAGAGAATTACCATAAAGCGAAAAATGAAAATACGAAGCAGCCCAAATGTCCGAAGGAAAAAGAGGATGCGATTGTGGAGGCATTAAAGCATTTTCAGATGATTTGATTTACAGTATGTCCGTCTGATTTTCAGGCGGGCATTTTCTTTTGTTGGAATCTGGTGTTTCTATTTTTATCGTGGTACAATATCTTAAAGACTTTTTGATTTCGGAGGAAGCCGTCATGATCGATCTTGCAAAACTGGAGCCTGTTTTGGGCGGATACCAGACCTATTTCCCGAAGCATTGGCCTCATGTTGAAGATTTCAAATGGGAAGCCGCGCAGCATTTCCACGACCATTGGAATATTGACGCGGCAGATTTTGGTGAAATGTTCAAGGAAGCCACTGCAAAGGTCTTTTCGCTTCTGGATACCGGCTATGCCTATCCCCGTGCGATGATCCTGAATTTCGCAGCAGCGGACTGTGAAGCAACACGCGCAATGTTCCGCAGCTTGTTTGATGAATCCACCGAACTTTCCCAGCGCATTATTGCATTTCAGGCTGCCACCGAAGAAATACGCACAAAATACAACGACGGCAGTTGGAATAACCACTACCAGAACACCAGTGCCATCAGCGTCTATCTGTGGCTCCGATATCCGGATCAATATTATATCTACCGCTATTCCGTTGCCCGTGACATCTCGGATGCGCTGAACTTCGATGCTCCGCCCAAGCGGGATGGTTCCGTAGAATCGCTGCTAAACAGCTACCGCCTTTATGATGAGCTGCGGGTGGCACTGAGCCAAAATGCTGCCATCACCCAGATGATCCGCAGTGCCATTGAAGCAGCCCCTGCCGGAAAATACTGGCCAGACACACACTGGAATATCGCTGCCATTGATCTGGGCTTTTATCTGAGCCGTTTCTACCTTGCCGAACAAAAGACATCACAGATACAGGCCGGATGGTTTCCTGCTGAAAGTGAGTATGATCCGGGCATTACAACCGCACAGTGGAGTGCTTTGCTGCAAGACACCTCGGTTTTTACCTCGGAGGCTTTGCGGGTGATGAAATGTATGCTGGATTACGGCGGGCAGGCCACCTGCAAACAGCTTGCCATTAAATACGGTGAAACCAGCAACTTCTACATCTCCAACTCCTACCATCTTGCACAGCGGGTGGCAGAAAAGACTGGCTGCCGCTGCATGCCCCGCGACAGCGAAAATATGCGTTGGTGGCCCATTTTATATGTGGGCAAAAATGCCAGCACAAAGGCGGATGGCACTTACATCTGGCGCTTGCGAGATGAGCTTTTACAGGCTCTGAAAAAAGCCGACCTCTCGAAAGTACCGGCTGCCGCTACCGCCTGTGAAGCACCTTCACGCCACTACTGGTGGCTGACTGCCAATCCTAAGATCTGGAGTTATTCCAGTCTGCGGGTCGGCGAAGAGCAGACCTATACGCTGTACAATGACAACGGGAACAAGCGCAGGATTTTCCAGAATTTCCTCGATGCAAAAGCCGGGGATCTTGTGATCGGCTATGAGGCCAATCCGGTAAAGCGGGTGGTAGCTCTGGCCAAGATCACACAGGAAAGCAACGGCAAAGAGATTTATTTTGAAAAGACCGAGAGCCTGACTTCCCCCATTGACTATGCTGTACTGAAGGCTTTCCCTGAGCTGGAGAAAATGGAGTTCTTCGTACAGCCGAACGGAAGCCTGTTCAAGCTCTCGGAGGGTGAGTACAACTTTATTCTGGATCTGATCCGGGATGAAAACCCTGCTCCCGTCCGGCAGGCATCTGCCGACAGCTACACCAGAGTTGATTTTCTGCACGATGTTTTTCTGAGTGAGCAACGCTATGAAGTGTTGGTTTCTTTGCTACGTCACAAGAAAAATATCATTCTGCAGGGTGCACCCGGCGTTGGAAAGACCTATGCTGCCAAACGGCTGGCGTACTCTATAATGGGTCAAGCTGATTCCTCCCGGGTTGAGTTTGTTCAGTTCCACCAGAATTACTCCTACGAGGATATCATGCTGGGCTACCGGCCGGACGGCTCCGGCTTCAAGCTGACAGAGGGTGTATTTTACCGCTTCTGCCAGAAGGCTTCCAACGACCCCGACCGAGAATACTTTTTCCTGATCGATGAGATCAACCGGGGCAACCTGAGCAAGATCTTCGGCGAGCTGATGATGCTAATTGAAAGCGACCATCGGGGCGAAAAGATCACACTGGCCTATAACGGGATGCCCTTCTATGTCCCGGAAAATTTGTACATTATCGGTATGATGAATACTGCCGACCGCAGCCTGGCCATGATCGACTATGCGCTGCGCAGACGCTTCAGTTTCTTCGAGATCGAACCGGCGTTCACCTCCGATGGATTCCAGAAATATCAATCTGCGCTTGACAATGAAACCTTCAATGCTCTGGTGGAACAGATCAAGGCATTGAACCGGGAAATTACCACAGATGCCTCCCTCGGTCCCGGATTTCGTGTTGGACACAGTTACTTTTGTCTGGCCGACCCTGCCGCCTGCACCACTGACTGGATGCGCTCTGTGGTGGAGTTTGACCTTCTGCCTACGCTGGCAGAATACTGGTTCGACGCGCCCGACAAACTGCACCGTTGGGAAAAGAATCTGCGTGGTGTTTTCAATGACGACTGACAAAGGGATCTTTATCCAGAACATCTACTACATGCTCTCCTACGCCTATCAGGTGCTGCAGCAGCAGGATTATCAGTGCATCGCCTCGGAAAAGTTTGAGCGTATCGACGATTTGTTTGCTGCCATCCTTGCAAAGGGTGTTTCCCGGCAGCTGAAGCAGGGGCTCTATCGAGAATATGTTTCCCGAAGCGAGACCCGGTCAGTTTTGCGTGGAAAGCTGGATCTTCCGCAGACCATTAAGACCCGTATCCAGCACAAGCCACAGGTCGCCTGTACCTTTGACGAGCTTTCCGAGGATAACCTGTATAACCAGATTCTGAAAACCACCCTGCATGTGCTGCTTCGGGATAAGAATGTTTCTACTGAGCGCAAAGTGGAATTGAAGAAAGCGCTTCTGTTTCTGGACACGGTTTCTGCACTGCTTCCCTCTCAAATCCCATGGAAGCAGTTACATTATCAGCGGAGCAACCAGAATTACGAGATGCTGTTGAATCTCTGCTATTTCGTGCTGCACGATATGCTGCAGACTACCGAAAACGGCAGCTATAAAATGACAGCATTTTCGGATGAACGCATGGCAAAGCTGTACGAACGCTTTATTCTGGAGTATTACCGACAAAATCATCCCTACCTTACTGAGGTCAAGGCTGCGCAGGTCAAATGGGATCTTGTGGGAGAGCACGATGCTGCCATGCTGCGGTTTCTCCCTGCCATGCAAACCGATATTTTTCTGCGTTTTCGCGAAAAAGTTCTCATTCTGGATGCCAAGTATTACAGCCAGACATTGCAGCAGCAGTTTAATAAAGAGACCCTGCATTCTGCCAACCTCTACCAGATCTACACCTACGTTAAAAATCAGGATGCTGCCCATACTGGAAACGTTTCCGGGCTGCTAGTCTACGCCAAAACGCAGGAAGCCATCACGCCGAATTGTCTCTTCAACTTAGGCGGCAATCAGATCGGTGCACGCACATTGGATCTGAATCAGGATTTTCGGCAAATCACCGCACAGCTGGATGGAATTGCCCAGCAGTTTTTCGGGAAGCATCCGCTTTGATCTTTTCCATGTCGATTTACCCGCCTTCACACCCGCCCGTCTGTTTTTTCAAACTTTCTCCTCCTAAGTGTCCGAAGGAGAAAGAGGATGCGATTGTGGAGGCATTGCGGCATTTTCAGATGATTTGATACGCAATCACCCCAGAGAGAATAGCCTCTTGTGCGTTCTCTCTGGGGTGATTTTTGCGTTATGCTACTTCCGGGTAGCGCATATATACATACTCGTAGATTTTCTTCTGGTAGGTCTGGATGTCGCTTACATCATAGCTATTGGGAAGTTCTTGCCAAAGGGTATTGCGAATCAGGTTATCCACAATCGCCTTAGTTTCCTGCTTGTCCGTCCAATGGTCGAGTTTGGCAATCTGCTGTTTGATTTTTGTCAACAAGTCCACAGACACCTTCTTGATCGTTTCAATTTCCTGCTTCGTGAGGTTCTCCAAAAACAGCAAATCGTACACTGAAAGTTCCTCATCGCTGGAAAAGCCCTCACGCACATAGCGCTGCTGCTCCGTGTCCAGTGAACTTGCAAGCTCCATCAGATCCATGAAGGTTTTCACAATGGTTGCCCGGTTCTGCTCCGCATTGTAGGCATCGATAATCTCCTGATAGCGGTCATAATAATCAATGCGCTGCGGGTTTGCAAACATCATCTTCGACAACTGCTGATTCACCAGTTCATCCAGATCTCGCAGCAAGAGATTCTTCCGCCGGGTATGGGCAAACTCCCGGCTCAGCAGCTCAAAATCAATTTTGCTGATGTCAAACTGCCGGGATGGTACAGCCTCCTGATCCGGCTTTTCCACATGGATGTACTCGTTGACGATGCCGTTGATCTGCACCATCAGGTCGGTATTGTCCGCGTGTTTCCGCTTCTGCTGCAAGCCCTCGTAGATGGCGAGAATTGCGTTTTTCCGGGCGCGCACGGCATCGTCCACATCGTCACGGTCTGCGTAGCGGAACAGCCGCGCCAGTTCAGACGCATAGGTCTGGAAGGTTTTCTTGGTTTCCAACGTCTCGCACATTGCGTTGACTGCATCCTGTACAAAGCTCATCTTTTCAAAGTCCTGTGCGTCCACCAATTCCTGCAGCCGGAACCCGTGTTCTGCCAGAAAGCCGTCCGTTTTTTCGATGACCGCGCAAATACGCTGAATCAGCTCCGTTTTATCTACCGTTGGATCAACGCCCGCCGGGCTGTTCTTGCTGACCGTATAATCTGCCAGAGCCTTGCGCAGCGCCTTTACGATACCAATATAGTCCACGATCAGGCCGTTGCTCTTGCCCTCCGAAACACGGTTTGCACGAGCAATCGTCTGCATCAGAGTATGGGCTTTCAACGGCTTGTCCAGATATAGACAGGACAGACACTTTACATCAAAGCCCGTCAGCCACATGGCACAGACGAACACCACCCGGAACGGATTCTTGCTGTCCTTGAATTCTTTATCCAGCTCCCGCTTTTCCATTTTGGCACGGTGCGGCAGAATATCCAGTCCCCATTTTTTGAAGGTCTGCACCTCGTTCTGCTCCTGACTGATCACCACTGCCATTTCGGTTTCTTTCATCCATGCCAGTTTGCGGGCAAGCTCCTGTGCTTCCTGCTGGGTCGCTGTGCCCTGCCGGGCTTCCAGCTCCCTGATCTTTGCCTGCCAGCATTCCTGCACATAGTTGTACATCCGCACACAGGTGACCTTATTCAGGCAGACGAACATCGCCTTGCCGCTGGTCCAAAGGTCAGAGTAATGCTCCACAAAGTCCTTTGCAATGGAACGCAGCCGTTCATCTGCGGTGAGAATATGGATCTCCTTGGCAAACTCGCGTTCCAGCTTTTCCTCCTGCGAGGGATCAAGGTCGGCTGCTTCAATGGCATCCAGGATCCGCCCGGTGATCTCCGGCTTGTCCAACTGGGCGATCTTATCCGCACGGTTCTCATAATACAACGGCACCGTTGCGCCGTCCTCCACCGCCCGCTTGAAATCATACACCGACAGATACCCGCCAAAGGTGCGCTCGGTAATATGGTCATCCGCCAGAAGCGGCGTACCGGTAAAGCCGATGCGGGACGCCGTGGGCAGCAGGTGCATCATGTTGTCTGCAAAAATGCCGTACTGGCTGCGGTGGGCTTCATCCGACAAAATCAGAATGTCGTGATCCGGGTAGATGGGCGGCTCCTTGGGCAGATTGAACTTCTGGATCAGGGTAAACACAAAGCTGGGGTTGCCCTGCAGCTTTTTTACAAGGTCTGTACCGCTGGATGCAATAAACTGCGAAGCCTTGGTTTTGCCCAGCAGACCGCAGTTTTCAAAGGTATCGCTGATCTGCCGGTTCAGCTCGTCACGGTCGGTCAGTACCACAATGGTGGGCGAGCCTGCAAACTTGCGCCGGATCTTCTGCGCCAGAAAGACCATCGAATAACTCTTGCCAGACCCCTGCGTGTGCCAGAACACCCCCAGCCTGCCGTCTTTCAGCTTGCGGTTCTCGTAAGCACTGACGGCCTCGTTGACGCCGAGATACTGGTGGTTGCGGGCCAGAATCTTGGTGGTGCGCCCACCGGAATGGTCGTAAAGGATGAAGTTTTCCAGCAGATCGAGGAAGGTCTTTTTCTCGCAGATGCCCCGCAGCATGGTTTTCAGTTCCACGCTGCCTGCATCGCTTTCCTTCAGACGCTTCCACTCGTGGAAAAACTCGTACTTGCTGCCAAGCGTGCCCACCTTGGCTTCCAATCCATTGGACAGCATGAGAAAGGCATTGTAATAGAACAACTGCGGAATGGTATCGAGGTAATCCCGATAGTTGTCTATGTAGGCGTTCTGCACATCCACGGTGGGCTTTTTCAGCTCGATAAACAGCAGCGGAATGCCATTGACAAAGCCCACAATGTCTGTACGGCGGCGGTACAGCTGCGAGTGGATCTTCATTTCTTTTACGGCGAGGAAGTGGTTGTTTTCCGGGTTTTTGAAGTCGATCACCGCCGCACTCCGCGTTTCGGTGCGTCCATCCGGTCGCTTGACCGTCACCGGGATGCCATCCCGCAGCAGAAAATACTTTTCCTCGTTGATCTGCATCAGGGATGCGGTGGAAACGTGTGCCGTGAATTTCTTCTGCACCTCGTCCAGCTGGTTCGGGGTGAGCCACGGGTTCAGCCGCAAAAGCGCCTGCCGAAAATACCGGGTCAGCAGCACTTCCCCATAGCTGGTGCGGCTCAACGTCCCGTCCGGCCCCAGCTTTTCGGAGTTGTAAGCCAGCACCACCTCCCAGCCCAGAACATTTTGCAGCAAGTTGCCTGCGCTGTTCTGGACAAGGACATTTTCGGAGTATTCGCGGCTCATAGAATCACCTCATTTTAATTCAAATATCTTGTTTTCAACTATGATTTTATAGATCAATTCATATACTAGCTTAAAGTTTTTAAAATCAAACTCATTTGGATGTGTCAAAACATATTCTGCAAAATCATTTTTACTACACAGCGCTTTTTCATCCGATATTTTCTCTATATGCTTACAGCCAGCATCAACAATTTGATATGGAAGAATATTTCGATGTGAAAAGCCACTATAAAATAGATTTTTATCTAATGATGTTCCATATTTGTCAAAATCCTTTCCCTGATAAAGATGCCCTTTTCCAGTTTCCTTTTGTATCTCAGCATCCGTATAATAATGTTCAATCGTTATTTTATCTTCCTTTTTTCGTTCATCATTTTCTAGTGCTGGCAGATTAAATCTAAACACATTTTCCCCAATCTTGCTGTAATCTCCATCTTCATTGTGTTTATCCCTATCCAGCATAGCCAAATATGTTATTCCTTTTGTTGGAATTGACGCTAATTTTTTAAGCAATGGTAATAGGTCATCCGCACCCAAAACTTGGTTTTCAAAATTATAGTAAGATATTTTAGGCAAAATCTGATGTGTATCCTCAATCTGTTCAAATGCGACTTTCAGATGTTTGATATCTGTTTTTCCTTCCGACAATATAACAATTTGCTCTGTTGCGCTCTGATACCTTTCTTGTAATTTCTTCAATTCCGAATTCGCCCGTTCCAACTCTTGATCATATTTTTTCTTTTGTTCTGTCAGATACGGTGCTATCAAAGGCATCAATCCAATTTTCCGATTTATTTCATCAACGCTTAAATTCGTATCATATGCTGTTGCTCCAGATTCCTTTTTGCTCACAAAATAGCACTTCGCTGCTTCTCTATTTTTTATCGAATAAATAGCCGGCGAATGCGTTGTAATCAAAAGCTGGCATTTCTTTCGATAGTTATATAGTTCTTCTGCCATTTGAGGCTCTCCGGCAT
>OLSG01002334.1_pt1 | contig 16455 bp, 18 predicted proteins | sample 1673041 | NCBI WGS metagenome assembly OLSG01 (sample SAMEA3136749, study PRJEB25190) | human gut metagenome | reverse complement strand
CCTCCACAAACGGGTTCGTCTTCTTAAGCTCTGCAATCAGCTTTTTGATTTCCATACGCTTTGACTGATTTTCTTCATTGTTGCAGGTTGTACAGGTATCGGTAAACTTACATGCACACTGGATAAAATGCAGATCATTGTAATCTCTCCATGCCTTGATGTCATCCTCACGGATCAGATACATCGGGCGGATCAGTTCCATCCCTTCAAAATTTGTACTGTGAAGCTTCGGCATCATAGTCTGCACCTGTGCACTGTAGAGCATTCCCATCAGGATCGTCTCGATCACATCATCATAATGATGTCCCAGTGCGATTTTGTTGCAGCCCATCTGCTGTGCAAAATTATAAAGATATCCACGTCTCATCCTTGCACAGATATAACACGGTGATTTTTCAATCTCAAATACCGATTCAAAAATATTGGATTCAAAGATCTGGATCGGAATCTTCATCTTCCTTGCATTTTCTTCAATGACCTTCCGGTTCTCCGGACTGTATCCCGGATCCATCACCAGGAACTTTACTTCAAAGTTAAATTTGTTGTGACGCTTTAATTCCTGGAAAAGCTTTGCCATCAGCATTGAATCTTTTCCACCGGAAATACATACTGCGATCCGGTCACCTTCTTTGACCAGTTCATATTCTCTGACAGCTTTTGTAAATTTGGACCAGATCTTCTTTTTGAACTTCTTGCGGATACTAAGCTCCACATGTTCACAGACATCATCTGCTTCCTTTTTCTTCATATCTGCCATCAGCCATCCAACATAACCGCCCTTCAGGCTGTATGCTTCATATCCCTGCTCCTGCAGTTCTTCTGCGATATCCCTGCTGATCTGTCCTCTGCTGCAGCAGATAATGATCTTCTTTTCCTTATCTTCCGGCGGATTCTCCATCAGTACATCTGCTGAGCTTGCCGTCGAATTCGGCAGGATTCCATGGGCGCGCTCAATCTCGCCACGGATATCAAAAAGCTCGTAGGATTCTGCAGGAAGCGCTTCCATTTCCTCGATCGTAATATCTATACTCATTGATTTTCTCCTTATAAAAAGAATGTCCCCTGACACATAATCCTCTTTATTGAACAGAAAGTTCCATCTGGATTATTGTCAAATAAAAAATGCGCATGTATCGGTACATATCATAGCATAATCTGTGCATCTGGTCAAAGGGAGATCCATCCGAAAATACTGGATTTCCGCTTATCGCACAGCATTTTCAACACTCCTGACTGCCGCAATTCCTTTCGGAAATGCAAGACTGACAAACAGTGAATAGTACCAGCCAAATCCGGCATTTTCCATCATAATCCCATATGCCATGCTTACGAAAATGTAGCTGCACATGATCGGAATGGATTTCAGAAAAACATTTTTTCTGATCTGTGCCTTTGTCATAGTGTTTTCTCCTTAAAATTTTCTGTGCACATCGAAAAAGACGAAGGTTTCGAAAAACCTCCGTCCAAAATTCCTGTGTGTATAATATTTATTTGCCCTGAACCGCTGCAAATCCACCTTCAAGATCTGCGATGATATCATCGATATGTTCTGTACCGATAGAAAGACGGATTGTGTTCGGTTTGATTCCCTGATCAAGCAGTTCTTCTTCTGTCAGCTGAGAATGTGTTGTTGTTGCCGGATGGATAACAAGGCTCTTAACATCCGCAACATTTGCAAGCAGCGAAAAGATCTTCAGGTTGTCGATGAACTTGTGAGCTTCTTCCTGTCCGCCTTTGATCTCGAATGTGAAAATAGATGCTCCACCATTCGGGAAATATTTTTCATAAAGTGCATGATCCGGATGATTCGGCAATGACGGATGGTTCACATGCTCTACCATTGGATGGTTAGAGAGGTATTCTACTACTTTCTTTGTATTTTCTACATGACGGTCAATTCTAAGTGACAGTGTCTCTGTTCCCTGCAGAAGAAGAAATGCGTTAAATGGAGAAATTGTTGCTCCCATATCACGAAGAAGGATTGCACGGATGTAAGTTACAAATGCTGCCGGACCTGCTGCATCTACGAAAGATACTCCGTGGTAGCTTGGGTTTGCATCTGCGATTGCCGGGTATTTTCCACTTGCTTTCCAGTCAAATTTACCGGAATCTACGATGATTCCACCAAGAGTTGTTCCGTGTCCACCGATGAATTTGGTAGCAGAATGTACAACGATGTCTGCTCCGTGTTCGATCGGACGGATCAAATACGGTGTTCCGAATGTGTTGTCGATTACAAGCGGAAGTCCATGCTTGTGTGCAATTTCAGCGATCGCATCGATATCCGGGATATCACTGTTCGGATTACCAAGAGTTTCAAGATAGATGGCTCTTGTGTTATCCTGAATTGCATCTTCTACTTCTTTCAGGTTATGTGCATCTACAAATGTAGTTGTGATTCCGTAATGTGTCAGTGTGTGTTCAAGAAGGTTGAAGCTTCCACCATAGATTGTCTTCTGCGCTACGATATGTCCGCCATCTGCTGCAAGTGCTTCGATGGTATATGTAATTGCAGCTGCTCCGGATGCTGTTGCAAGAGCTGCCACACCACCTTCAAGTGCTGCGATTCTCTTTTCAAATACGTCCTGTGTAGAGTTTGTCAGACGTCCGTAAATGTTACCTGCATCTGCAAGTCCGAATCTTGCTGCTGCATGTGCAGAGTTCTTAAATACATAAGATGTTGTCTGGTAAATCGGTACTGCTCTGGCATCAGATGCCGGATCTGGTTCTTCCTGTCCTACGTGAAGCTGAAGTGTTTCAAATTTATAATCGCTCATATTTTTCTACCTCTCTTTTCTACTGTCTGATGTATCGTGATCTCTATAGTGATCTTTCAAATTTGATAGTTGCATTATATCTACTTTTACCTACTTTGTCAATAGGTTAATAGGGAATTATTTTTAAAACATTTAATTTCAATATGTTTTATCTGTTTTTCTTCTATCAATATAAAAAAGACGCTTTTGGCGTCTTTTCTGTATAATAACATCCACTACTGCTCATCGGTGATCAGCCCGGCGATCAGTTCTGCTCCTGTCACAAGATCTTTGATTGTCGTATATTCATTTACCGAATGTGCCTGGTACATTCCATTTGACAACACCAGTCCAGGAATCCCGTTCTTCGCAAAGCTGTTGTTATCACTTCCGCCAAATGTCTCTACAAGATTTCCTGCAAGTCCCAGCTCTTTGCTTACTCTTTCAAACCGTTTTACCGGCACACTGTCTTTTGCTGTCTCATAAGCGATCAGATGAACTTCGCAGGTAAGTTCTGATTCAGCTCCGTGTTTTTCAGCCACCTTTTTGAAGGTATTTCCCACTTCTTCTACACAACGAGTCGCTTTTTCATGGGAATAGCTCCGGATCTCTCCCTTTACGGTACATTTTTCCGGAACAATGTTCGTTCCGCTCCCACCTTCGATCAATCCGATATTGCAGGTTGTCTCTTCATCCACATGTCCCTGACTGATCTGCGTGATCGCTTCGGATGCAATAGCGATCGCATGAATGCCGTGCTCCGGATCAAATCCGGCGTGGGATGCCTTCCCGGTTACTACCACCTGATAAGAAATCAGAGACGGTGCTTTATATGCCGCGCTTCCAACCGGTCCGCTAATATCCAGTACATAGGCTTCTTTTGCACGAACCTTTGAAAAATCAAATACGCTGCTACCCTTGATATAAAGCTCTTCTGCAATTGTAAAAAAAATCTCGATATCCCGGTGTGGTACTCCCGCTTCTTTTACACTGCGGATTCCTTCCAGGATCTCCACAAGTCCTGCCACATCATCAGCTCCAAGAACTGCTTTTCCTGCGGAACGGATCACACCGTCTTCTCCGATGATCCCTTTCTTGCCTTTGGACGGCTCAACCGTATCCATATGGCCGGACAAAAGGACCGAATCTCCCGGAAGATCTCCCGGAAGATATGCATATAAGTTTCCGGCGTTTCCTCCGAAATGTTTTCCAGCATTGTCTTCCTCTACTTCAAAACCAAGTTCTTTTAATTTCACGATCAGCCGGTCTGCCATCTGACGCTCCCCAAAGCTTGGTGCATCGATCGCAGTCAGTTCCTGAAATTCATCGACTGCCCGCTGTTCATTTACCTTTATTTTACTCATTTCTGCCACTTCATTATCTGCACAGTCATTTTTACTGCAATATACTCATATCTACTTTAATACAGCTTCCAGATCTGCGATCAGATCCTCTGCTCCCTCAATTCCAACAGATAATCTCAGAATCCTGTCTGTAATTCCGTTCCGGTCAAGCTCTTCTCTGGAAAGATCCGCATGCGTCTGAGTAATCGGATAAGTGATCAGAGTCTCAGTTCCTCCGAGGCTTTCCGCAAACTGGATCAGTTTTACATTTTCCAGAATGTGATATGCTCTCTCTTTGGAATCTACTTCAAAGGTCAGGATCGAACCAAATCCTCTTGCCTGCTTTTTCATCAGTTCGTAGCCCGGATGTGATTCAAGTCCCGGATAAAGCACCCTTGTCACATACTCCTGCTTCTCCAGAAAATGTGCAATCTTCAGTGCGTTTTCCTGTGCCCTGTCCATACGGACTCCAAGCGTCTTGATCCCTCTGAGGATCAGCCAGCTGTCCATCGGTGCAAGGGTTGCTCCTGTCGTCTTGATGATAAAACGAAGCTGTTCCTGAATGTCCTCGCGGTTTGTTATCAGAAAACCTGCAAGTGTGTCATTATGTCCACCCAGATATTTTGTCCCGCTATGCACAACAATGTCAGCACCAAGCTTCAGCGGATTCTGGAAATATGGTGATAAAAAGGTATTGTCCACGATCAGAAGAAGTTCATATTTTTTTGCTTTCTTTGAAAGTTCTTCCAGATCGGATACACGCATCATCGGATTGGTCGGTGTCTCTGCATAAATTGCTTTTGTGTTATCCTGAATATAATCCTCTACATCCACACTGCTTAAATCCACGCTGGTAAATGTCAGTCCATTTTTCACATTGATGCTGTGGAACAGACGGACGCTTCCTCCATAAAGATCCTCATCAATGATGATGTGATCGCCCGGTTTGAAAATCTCCATCAGAGCTGTGATTGCTGCCATTCCCGTCGAAAATGCCAGTGCATCAATCCCTTCTTCCAGCGATGCTACAATCTTCTCAAGATGTTCTCTCGTCGGATTCTGTAATCTGGAATAGTCATAACCACTTCCTCCGCCTACTCTGTCTCTTGCAAATGTTGCAGACTGATAGATTGGATAACTGATCGCCCCATATATTTCATCCTTATTATCGTCAGCCAGATGCTGACATCGTGTATCAATTCCGTACTTCATTCTTGTCTATCTCTCCTGTTTCTATAAATCAATGTTGCTATTTACTGTACAATATCTTTCTGCCAAAATCCAGTTTTCTTTTCATAAATTTACGCAAGTTCTTTCTCCGTCATCACACATTCAAACTCTCCGGAGCCGCTTACCTGTGAAAAATCTGCGGTATAGCCGAGCTTTTCATAGAATCCAAGTGCCGCTTTTCTGGAATTGATATAGATTTTTGTCACACCTTTTTCGCGCATCCAATTTTCCGCCTCAATGATCCCTGCCTGTCCGTAATGTTTTCCCCTATAGGATTCCAGTGTTGCCACGCGCTCAATTTTTCCGGTATGTTCATCCAGATAATGCAGCCTGCAGGTGGATACCGGATAAATTCCGTCCATCACCAGAATATATTCATCTTCCGGTGTGTCATCTGAAAATTCTCCCTCAAGCGGGATCTTAAATCCCAGGCACATTGCCTGTGTCCGCACATAGTGTACGCCGGCTCTCTGCCATTCTTCTGTCACTCTGACTGCTTTCATCATTCATTCCCCGCTTTCTTTATTTTCCGGATAATTTTTCTCTTCCGTGTGGTGTCAGCCATAAGGATTCATCCGGTCCATTTGGCACGATCGCAAATTCATTGGACGGGCAGCAATCGATATGATAATGCTTCTTGATCGCCGCAAAATTCGTTGTGTCGCCAAATCCCGGTGTCTGATACAAATCTCTTGCATATGCCCACAGATTCGGATAATCGCGGAGAAGCTTTTTATTCAGACGAAATACCGGATAATATGCACAGTCAAATCGTACCAGTGTCACATAAAGACGCACATCAGATTCAGTCAGTCTGTCACCAAATAAGTATCTCTGGTTTGCAAGCCTTTCTTCCAGCCAGTCCAGACGGTTAAATACCATATTGTAAGCACGGTCATAAGCCTTCTGTTTTCTTGCAAATCCGGCTTTATAGACACCATTATTTACCTCACGGAAAATGATATCATTCAGCTTATCGATCTCTTCTCTTAAATCTTCCGGATAAAGATCCGGTGCTCCCTCTTTGTGATAAGGCTTCCATGCCGTCTCAAAGTAAAGTGTCAGATTGAAATAATCATTATTTACCACCTTACCGGACGGGATATCTACAAGTGCCGGTACGGTAAAGCGTCCGGTATAATCCGGATCTGCTGCAAGATATGCCTCACTGATATAGTGGATTCCAAGAACCGGATCCACATCTCCTTCGTCCAGTGTAAATGCCCAGTCGCTTCTCGGCACATCCGGTCTCTTCGGATCTGCTGTTCCGAGACTGATCACATCCTCCAATCCCAGAAGTCTTCTTACAATCACACTGCGGTGCGCCCACGGGCATACCGGTGCCCACAAAAGGCGATAACGCCCCAGCTCTACCGGAAGCTTACCTTCGCCCTCGCCAAACGGTGTTTCAAACTGATTCTTCTGACGGTTGAAATTTCCTTCACTGTCTACTTCTTTATTTACCCATTCTGTCGATGTATTTTCTCTCATAATCTTTTCCCTTCCCTACGCTGTCTGATTCTGTTTTTCCTGCTCTTGTCTGATGCTTCTTGGCGATACATATGGCTGTCTCTCATAATCGTTGTCACCAAAACGATAGCCTTCTTCCAGAAGAAATCCGGTATCTTCCATCCACTTCAGACTTTCTGCATTTCCATTGTAAATCGCCATGCCCGTCTTCTGTCTGCGGAATCCCATTTTTTCATACATGGATACCGTCTTCGGATGTGTATACAAAATAACATTACATCCCTTTACCTGTTGCAGAAGCGAATCAATGAGCTTTCGTCCCAGCTGCTGCCCCTGGTATCCTTCCAGAAGTGCCACATTGTAAATTGCAGCCTGACACACGCCATCGGAAATTGCCCTCGCACAGCCAACTACCTGGTCTCCATCGTAAATAAATGCCGTCGCATAGCTGTTCTTAAATATTTTTTCTTCTGTAGCGGCATCAAAATGACTCAGTCCAAAATGGTCTAAAATATCTGCCACTGCCTGATAATCTACATTTTCCTTGTCTGTCACCAGTCTGATACTCATTGCTTTCGCTCCCTTCTTTTATCCTGTTGGAAAAAATCGACTGATCCCTCAGCCGATTTTGTTTTTCTCTTAAATTGAATAATCCGGTTCTTCCATCCGGTTAATCTTTGTAAAGAACTCTTTGACACGTTCGTTCTTCGGATTTCCAAACACTTCTCTCGGCGTTCCGTCTTCCAGGATCTTTCCTCCGTCCAGGAAGATCACTCTGGTTGCAACGTTTCGTACAAAGCTCATCTCATGGGACACCAGAAGCATTGTATATCCTTCATTTGCCGCTTTTTTGATCGTATCCAGAACTTCTCCGACAAGCTCCGGATCCAGTGCAGATGTCGGCTCATCCAGAAGTAAAAGCTTTGGCTCCATCGCAAGTGCTCTTGCGATTGCAACCCTCTGCTGCTGACCACCTGACATATGTCTCGGATAATGGTTTGCGTGATCCAGAAGACCTACATTTTTAAGCTGCTCTCTCGCAATCCTTTCTGCTTCCTCTTTTTTCATCTTCTTTACCACGATCAGCCCCTCCATTACATTCTGAAGTGCTGTCTTCTTTGAAAAAAGATTGAAATTCTGAAAAACCATGCCGGTCTTTTTCCGAAGCTCTGTCAGATCTTTGCCATGAATATGTGCAAGATCCTGTGTCTCACCGTCAATCGTTATGGTTCCGGTTTCCGGTTTTTCCAGTCTGTCCACACATCTTAAAAATGTGGATTTTCCTGTTCCAGAAGGTCCGATGATCGCTACGACATCTCCCTGATTGATGGTAAGGTCGATCCCATCAAGAACCTTATTATTTTTAAATGTTTTTGATATATTTTTGATTTCGATCATACCTTATTCCACCTCTGTATCTCTGATATCTAAAAGTGCCGGTGCATCTTCCGGTACCCTAAGCTTCTTCTCAAGATAGCTGATCACTCTCTCAAGTACGAAAGTAATTACCCAGTAAATAATTGCCAGTGAGATATACACTTCAAAGTAACGGTAATTTCTTCCCGCAAGAATCTTTCCTTCTGCGGTCATCTCCACTACGGAACAGACAAATGCAAGAGAAGTTCCTTTGATCAGTCCGATAAATGCATTTCCAAGGGATGGGAGTGCTACCACGGTTGCCTCCGGAAGGATGATCCTTATCAATGCCTGGAAATAATTCATTCCTAAAGCGCTTGCTGCCTCAACCTGTCCTTTATCTACTGATTCAAGGGAGGCACGGATGATCTCTGCGTTAAATGCAGATTCATTGAGTGCCAGAGCAACGAATGCATATACGATTGGTGCGACTCCATTGACATTGTAGTTGGTTCCACATTTAAAGTTGATATATTTCAGGAGCATCGGAATACCGAAATAGGTCACATATAACTGAACCAGGATCGGCGTTCCGCGGATAACCGAGATATAGATACTTACCAGCTGTTTCAGTACCGGTACCTTTTTAATCTTCACAAGTGCAAGGAGCAGTCCCAGGATGAGACTGGCGATCATTGCCGTGACAGCCAGTTCCATTGTGACCGGAAGATATTTTAAAAGTAGCGGTATCTGTGTAAATACCAGTTTTCCATCAAATAATTTACCCATTAGTTAATCGTCTCCTCGAACTTATCATCCTCCGGTGCGGCATCCTGACCATACCATTTTTTACTGATCTCAGTCAGGGTTCCGTCTTCCTTCAGCTCCTTCAGCGCTTTGTCTACCTGTTCTCTTAAATCTTTCTGATCCTGTGGGAAAATATAATATGCATAAGAGTTTTCTGCAATCATTTTTGCTTCATCTTCCGGAATATCATTTTTCTGCACATCATAGTTAAATTCTTCCATGTAAGAGTTGTACATTGCCAGATCGATGATCGTAAAATCCTGCGATCCGTCTGCTACATGCTGTAAAAATACAGATGTATCTGCATCCGAGTAAGTAATATTGATCGCTTTATCCGGATTCTTTTCATTCCACGCTTCTACCGCATTGGATACGCTGATTCCTGTACCACCTTCAAAAGAAAGTCCTGCTGCATCTTCAAATGATTTGATCTCTTTTCCACCTTTCTTTGTTACGAATACATAGCTGATCTTGTCATATGGATAAGAGTAAAGATAACTTGCTCCACGGTCTTCGTTGTAAGAGAAGTTGTTGACTCCGATCTGATAATTTCCACTGTTCAGTCCGGAAAGTACAGATCCAAAATCAGTCACTTCGTATTCCAGTTCATAATCCGGAAGTTTATCAAAAACTGCATTCAGTACATCCACATCGTATCCTGCCGGCTTGTCATCATCGCCTACATAGACATATGGTTTTGCGTTTGCTCCGGTTGCTGCTTTGATTACTGTCTTTCCACTGTCTGAAGAGCTGTCCTTTGAAGCGCTTCCTGAAGAAGATCCGCATCCTGTAGCCAGGACTCCTGCTGCCAGTGTAACTGCTAAAATGCTTGCCAACTTTTTCATAATATTTTTCCTCGTCTTTCGTCTGTTATTTTTCTGCTTTAAATTTGTGTGCCGGATCTTTACTGAGTGATTCTCTTCCTGTCGGTGTCTTCCAGATAGTATCCCAGTCTGTTTCCTGCACCACGATATCATAGTATGTATTTTCCCAATACTCTTCATCTGCTTCATTCAGATCGACAGATGCCGCAAAATCCTTAAAATATGTGTTATGTCTGAATGCCGGGATCTGATACAGATCTCTTGCATATCCCCACAGATTCGGGTAATCTACCAGACGGTGTTTGCAAGGTCCGATATTTCTTGAATAAGACACATCCAGTCTTGCGATGGTTGTATAAAGACGGATATCACTGTCTGTCACATAATCTCCGAATAAGAATCTCTTGTCTGCAAGTCTTTCCTCCATTGCATCAAGCCCTGCGAAAAATGTCTCATATCCATCGGCAAATGCCTGTAAGGATTCAGCGAACTGCGCTCGATAAACAGCGTTGTTTACATTTTCAAAGAGCCATTTGTTCAGCTTATCGATCTCCGGTCTTAATTCTTCCGGGTAAAGATCCGGCGCTCCCTTTTTGTGGAACGGCCTGAACGCTGTTTCCAGATGATTTGTAAGCCAGTGGTAATCATTATTTACCACTTTCTTTGTCTTATAATCTACAAATGCCGGAACGGTTGTACGTCCTGTGTATTCTTCATCCGCATTGTAGTAAAGCTCACTTAAGAACTGTGCGCCCGTTTCCGGATTGATATGATCCGGGGAATTTACAAATTCCCATCCAAGATTCTCTTCCCGGTCTGTCCAGTCTACGATCTCAACTTTCACTGCATCCTCAAGTCCGAGAAGCTCTCTTGCGATCGCTGCCCGATTGGACCAGTTGCATCCTTTTGCCCAGAAAAGAATATATCTGTCTTTTTCTACCGGATTTTTCCCTTCTCCAAAACCTTCCGTGAAGCGGTTTGGCTGACGATGGAAATTTCCATATTCATCAATTTCCTGTGCAGTTTCTCTCGGTCTTACTCTGATCTGTCTTCCATTTACATCTACATATTCAAAATCTGCCATAATTCGTTCCTCCTACTGTTCTTCTGCCTTAAATTTATTGCCCGGATCGCTGCTTAAATGTACACGGTCATGCGGTGCACCCCAGTATGCATCAAAATTGATCTCATCCAGAAATCTTGCATTGAAAGATTCAAAAAATAATGCGCCGACCTTCTTGTTGTTTGGATTTGCGAAATCCTTAAAGTAGGTGTTGTTTCTGAATGCCGGAATCTGATACAGGTCTCTTGCATATCCCCACAGATTCGGATAATCGATCAGGCGGTGTTTGGTATGTCCAAGCTGCCAGGTGTAACGAATATCCAGTCTCGCCAGCGTCACATACAGTCTCACATCACTGTCTGTCACATAATCTCCAAAGAGAAATCTCTGATTTTCCAGACGTTTTTCCAGAATATCCATTGCTGCATAAAAAGAATTATAGGCATCCCAGTAAGCTTCCTTTGATCTTGCAAAGGTTGCTTTATAAACTCCATTATTAATGTTATCAAAGAGCCAGTCATTCATCTCATCGATATCTTTTCTGAGTTCTTCCGGATAAAGATCCGGTGCTCCTTTTTTGTGGAACGGTTTAAAATCTACTTCAAAATAATTGGTAAGCCAGGTGTAATCGTTATTTACAACTTTTCCTGTCTTTGTATCGATCAGAGCCGGTACCGTTGTTCTTCCTGTGTAATCATCATCTGCTTTGTAATAAGCTTCACTTAAGAACTGGATTCCAAGGACCAGATCGATATGATCTTTGTCGTATACGAATTCCCATCCAAGATTCTTCTCATGCTTTGCATGATCAACCATGTTGACACTGATTGCATCTTCCAGTCCAAGAAGTTCTCTTACGATCGAAGCTCTGTTAGACCAGTGGCAAAGCTTTGCCCATACCAGATGGTATCTGCCTTTTTCTACCGGATTTTTTCCTTCTCCAAATCCTTCTGTAAAATGATTTGGCTGGCGGACAAAATATCCATTCTCATCTATCTCCGATACAACTTCCTGCGGACGTACACGGATCTTTCTTCCATCTACTACTTCATAATCAAATTCTGCCATTATTTCTTCCTCCGTTCATATTTATCAGTACTGGTTATTTTGTATAACCTTTATTTCCTATCAATTTAGTTGGTATAATATCATCTATTACCTACTAAGTCAATAGGTTATTTTATTTTTTTGTTTTTTTCTTGAAACACATATAACCCTACGGTATAATAGGTAAAAAAGCACCAGGGTTCATAAACTCTCTGGTGCTGCTATTGTACATATAAAAAAATGGGGGAAAACTAATTATGATTTCTACAAAAGGACGTTACGCACTCCGCGTGATGATTGATCTCGCCCAGCATAAGGACGAAGAATATGTTCCGCTTAACGAGATCGCAATCCGCCAGGAAATTTCCGAAAAATACCTGGAAATTGTCCTGAAAATTCTTGTAAAGAAGAAACTCTTAAAAGGACGCCGTGGCAAAGGGGGCGGATACCAGCTTACCAGAGAACCTTCTGAATACACTATCGGCGAGATTCTTGAACTTGCGGAAGGCAATCTTGCTACAGTCGCCTGCCTGGTTCCAGGTGCCGAGGTCTGCAGCCGTGAAGAGCAGTGCATTACACTCCCTTTGTGGAAGAAATTTGATGGAATGGTACATGATTTCTTCTACGAGATTACATTGGAAGATGTGTTAAACGGAAATATTTAAGGAGATTTTTTATGAATACTTCGAATTTTGAATGGCCAGTTGATAAAAAGCCACTGTATTCCCTGCTTTCGATCCGCCTCCGCGGTCTGATTGACGGAATCCCTCACCAGATCTCAAATCTGGCAAATGCATCGGCCCTTCTCGGTGATGCACTTCTGAATATCAACTGGGTCGGTTTTTATCTGATGAAAGAAGGCAGGCTCGTCCTTGGTCCTTTCCAGGGCAAACCTGCCTGTATTGAAATTGAAATCGGTAAAGGTGTCTGCGGAACCGCTGTGGCAAACGATCAGGTTATGCTGGTAAAGGATGTCCACCAGTTCTCGGGACATATCGCCTGCGACAGCGCCTCTAATTCCGAGATCGTGATTCCGCTTCATAAAGGAAATGAAATCGTTGGCGTTCTGGATATCGACAGCCCTGTTCTCGCCCGTTTTGATGAAGAAGATCAGGAAGGGCTGGAACACTTTGTCAGAATCCTGGAATCTATTTTTGACAGATAAGCTGTTCTTCCAGATAGCTTACGATCACCTCATCTGCATATCCATGTGACTTTTCCCCCGGATGCCGGAGAGAACCCACTTTTTTCTCCGTCGTATCCGGGAGTTCTAAAAATCCATAAATCTTTTCATAGCGTGATGGCACATTATGATCCGGATTATTATCACATCCTGACAAAACTCCCCATCCTCTCTGCGAAACAGCCCGGAATTCTACTATTTTCCACACTTGACATTTTCCTTTTCTGCTTATACATTATTACATTAGCAAAACTATTTTTATTTGGAGAGATTAAGATGAATGAATTATTAAAAAAGATCCGCCTAAAAGATGCTTCCGCATTTACACATAGTGGAAAATTCCACGCAGATGATGTATTTTCCTCTGCATTGTTATTATATTTAAATCCGGAAATTACAATCCTTCGTGGTAATAAAGTACCCGAAGACTTTGACGGCATCATATTCGACATTGGGCGTGGCAGATATGACCATCACCAGAAAGACAGCCGCATCCGTGAAAATGGCATCCCTTACGCGGCATTCGGCCTTCTCTGGGAAGAACTTGGTACCAAAATCCTGGGGGAAGATCTTGCTGCTAAGTTTGACGAAGCTTTTGTCCAGCCACTGGATAATAATGATAATACCGGTGAAAAAAATGAACTGGCTTCACTGATTGGAAGCTTCAACCCTTCCTGGGACGAAGATGGCGGAACCGATGAAGCCTTTTTCCGTGCAGTCAGTGTTGCCGGAATGATCCTTGACAATAAATTTGCCCGTTACCTTGGAAATGAACGTGCTGACAAGCGGATCGAAGAAATTCTCGAAACACAAAATCCTGAAGCTGATTCCCGTATTCTGGTCCTTCCTGAATTCATTCCATGCCAGAAACGTCTTTCCGAAACAGATATCGCTTTCGTTATTTTTCCATCCAACCGCGGTGGTTACTGTATCCAGCCTCAGAAAAAAGAATATTCCCTGAATTATAAATGCAGTTTTCCATCTGAATGGCTCGGTCTGGAAAATGAAGAACTCCAGAAAGAAACCGGTCTTTCGAGTGCTTCTTTCTGTCACAAGGGCGGCTTTTTGATGACTACAGCTACTTTAGAAGATGCACGAAAAGCATGTCAGATCAGTCTGGATACCTTTACTGACGAGATTACCCTTGTAAATCTCAGTTCCGACACTTCTACAGACACACTTTTAATGAAACTGCCAGAACTCGCGCATGTAAAAATTATCCACAAACCTCTGCCTGATCTCCCTGCTTTAGATATCAATGGAATTTATGCTGAAATAGAAATGAAAAAAACAGAGTGGAAAAAATATATCAAAGATCTGGTAAAAGATCTGCTGAAAACGAAACCGGAAGCTGTCTATGTCGATGGAGATATGTTTTCTATTTACCCGGTCGTGCATCAGCTTCGCAAAAAGCATATCCCGGTTCTTACTTCTGTTACAAAAAACGGTGAAAAACTTATTATCCGTATCCCATCCGGTTCCTGATTTTTTATTATCAGGAATTTGATGATCTGAAAGTGTCAAAAAGAATGTGCCATAACACATTCTTTTTGACAAATGAGAGCTTAATTATCCCAGTATAATTTTCGCTTTTTATCATCCAGTCCATCCACAAACCTTCTTTTAAATACAAGGAATTCTTCCAGATCCATCAGGATATGGTACAGCATCGCACGGCTCTCAAATTCCTCTCTGGTCTTTGGAAGTGAATTGTTCCTGATAATCGCAAAAAGTTCATGTAGTTCATCCAACTGAGCTGTCGGAACTGTATGTTCCTTCACACATACCAGCATATCAAACACATAACTCGAAATGATCATTGCCTCATCTGGCATATGTCTGATTTTCTTCATCTCATAATGTAAGTTATGGATCACATTGCACTGCTTCATACGCATTTCAAAATAATCGATATAGTATCCCGGATGTGACTGAAACGTATTATCCTGATATTCATAGGCATCCTGGATAAAGCCCTGAACCTCTTTTTCTAACGCACAGATATCATCCCATACATTTCTCTGCATTTCCTTATTCGCCAGATATGCCGAGATCTCTCCAAGTATCATCTGCAGACGTTCTTCCGTATATCGCATATTTTCGACCAACGCCTTGCGCTGACTTCCATAATCATAAAACAAGTTCAGGACCAGTGCCATCGTAATTCCGATCAATACCAGCATAAATTCATTTGCAATAAAATCAACTTCAAAATCTCTGACTTCCAGAAAATGCATTCCGATCAGTGCATTTACAGAAATCGTCGCTCCCCATCCGATCATCTCTGAGATAATAACCACAAAAAAAACATAAATACCATATGCCATCCATTCTGATTCTACTGCCGAGAATATAATAAGCGCCATAAGTACTGAAATTATAAATGTTACAACCCTCGCTACCGATAATTTGACAGTTTTCCACTTTGTAGTCACCATCGTAAGAAGTGCAACACTCCCTGCCGCCAGTGAATACTTCAGTCCAAACAGATTGGCTATGTAAATCGCCAGACTGCTTCCTATCGCAATTTTTAGTGCCTGCATCCCAATCTTTTTACTTTTCATTGTTCCTCCTAAAATTTCATGCGTATATCCACACAAATTCTGTACACTGCTGCATCATCCAGATCTTCCTGTTGTTTTTGCTGTTACTTTCCATGCATGACAAGTATTTTTTCAATAAGCTCTGGATTATCTTCGCCATCAACCGTACCATCAAAAATCATGAGTACTTTTTCGTTTTTCACATCATAATAGTATTGTGTATCATTAGCTGTGTTCCTTTTTTCGTCTGCCACTTTGATGCATACACAGTCATATATAATGCATTCGGAACCGACTGATCATAGCTGAACCATACACATCCATGTCACGCTCATATTACAAATATCCAAAATAATCCCTGTAATCATTATTATACCGATTAACAGACTAATAAACCACCTTTTTTTATCTTTACTCTCCTATAATGGTCTCATAAATTTAGACACTTTTTCGGACGGATTATAATGAATCTGATATACTAAAATCAGTATGGAAGAAAGAATTTTTGAATAATGCAGCCGTTGTATTCGACGATAAGCGTGAAGAAAATCTCAAAGAAAAACTCGCCGAAGAACGAAAAGGAAAAGCTGCATATACTCTGTATTGGGAGAGACAAAATCGGACATGATTTTAGAAATTATTTTTTGAAGTGCAAAAAAACATAAAAAAAAGATGCCAGGATTTCTCCTGACACCATAGTGACTGAACCAATATTCATGAGCTTTCATTTTATCATCTCCCCTTGTTTATTTAAATATGCAACTTTTGATGAAATATACAAACTGTTAAGGAAACAATCGGAGTTGGTGTAAACGAAAAAGCAGCCTTGAGTT
>OLSG01002328.1_pt1 | contig 16509 bp, 14 predicted proteins | sample 1673041 | NCBI WGS metagenome assembly OLSG01 (sample SAMEA3136749, study PRJEB25190) | human gut metagenome | reverse complement strand
AAAATTAACTCCGGCTTTGCGCAAGATGCCACTCACAGACCTGCGACACACCATTGGGACGGGCGATTTATTTCATAAACAAACCAGCATTTGTCGGGCAACTATGATAGCAGTATTGTACAATATTATCCAACCATAATGCAAGAAAAACGAATAAAAATCAAATATAATATTTACATCAGCTGAAAAAGAAAACAGAATTATGCAAAAAATATAAAAAAGAATATTGAAATAAAATGTGTCAGGAGGAAAAAAATGAAAAGAAAATGGTGGCATGACAAGGTAGCATATCAGATCTATCCAAAGAGTTTTCTGGATACAAACGGAGACGGCATTGGTGATCTGAGAGGAATTATCTCAAAACTGGATTATTTAAAGGAACTTGGAATTGATATCATCTGGCTCTCTCCAATCTACAAATCGCCGTTTGTTGATCAGGGGTATGACATATCTGATTACTATAAAATCGCCGAAGAGTTCGGAACCATGGAAGAGTTTGATGAGCTGCTTGCCGAGGCAAAAAAACGCGATATGTATATTGTGATGGATCTCGTGGTAAATCACTGTTCCAGTGAACATGAATACTTTAAGGCAGCGCTGGCCGACCCGGACGGGCCATATGCCGATTATTTTTATTTTGTAAAAGGAATAGATGGAAAAGAGCCGAGCAACTACCGTTCTTATTTTGGCGGAAAAGCGTGGGAGCCGGTGCCGGGATCAGATAAATATTATCTGCACATGTTTGCAAAAGAACAGCCGGACTGGAACTGGGAGAATAAAGAAGTCCGCGACAAGATCTATAAAATGATCAACTGGTGGTTAGATAAGGGACTTGGCGGATTCCGCATCGATGCAATCATTAATATCAAGAAAGATACGAGTTTCCCGTCCTATGAACCCGATGGGGATGATGGTCTGGTATCCTGTGTAAAAATGGTTGAGGAGACGGACGGCGTCGGAGAATTTTTAGAGGAGATGAAACATGAGACCTTCGAGAAATATGATGCTTTTACCGTCGGCGAAGTCTTTAATATGAAAGAGGACGAACTGCGGGAGTTTGTCGGAGATGATGGGCATTTCTCAAGTATGTTTGATTTCTCCGCGCATGAGCTGACTTACGGGGAACATGGCTGGTATGACAGCAAACCGGTGGATTTTAAGCGGTGGAGAGAGATTCTGTTTGCATCCCAGAAGGAGATGGAGGGGATTGGATTCAAGGCAAATATCATTGAAAATCATGATGAGCCGAGAGGTGCAAGCCGTTATCTTCCGGAATATGCGCAGAATGAAATGGGCAAAAAAATGCTTGCTACGACTTCGATTCTGCTGCGTGGAATTCCGTTTATCTATCAGGGACAGGAAATCGGCATGACAAACTGTCATAGAAATGATATTTCAGAATATGATGATATCAGTACAAAAGATCAGTATCAGGTTGCAATCGACGCGGGCTGCACAAAAGAAGAAGCGTTGGCATGCTGCTATGAAAACAGCAGGGATAATGCGCGCACACCGATGCAGTGGAGTGCAGATGAAAATGGAGGTTTTAGCGCACATGCTCCGTGGCTTGCAGTGAATCCGAATTATAAAGAGATCAATGTCAGTGAGCAGGAGGGAAGGGCGGACTCTGTACTTTCCTATTATAAAGAACTGATTAAACTGCGCAAATCACCGGAATACGAAGAGACATTTGTCTATGGAAATGTAGAGCCGGTTTACGAAGATACGGATACAGTGTTTGGATTTATGCGTATGGGTAAAGAAAACAGACAGAAAATACTCGTGGCAGCAAATTACGGAAAAGAGGCAGTAAGTCTGCCACTGCCTGGAACTGCCAAAAAACTTTTGCTGTCAAATGCCGGAAGGAGAAAACTGGCAGATGCAGATCATATTACATTAGAGAGCCTTGAAACAGCAGTCGTTCTGCTGAAGGCATAACATTTTATTGTTTACACAAAATTGACAAAAACTTCATAAAAACAATACAGGAAGCGTTAAGAATCCGATATCCCGGTTGACGGTAAAAGATACGTCTGATATGTTGAGTGAGTATGTGGCAAAGCGGCAGTAAAGCGCCCGCAGGGACAGCAGAAAAATGCCGTAATAACGAAAAAAAGAGGGATAAAATGGGAGCAAAAGAATTTGCATCATTGTTAGGAGGCTTGGCGCTTTTTCTGTATGGAATGAATATGATGAGCCAGGGGATGGAGGCTGCTGCCGGGAACAAAATGAAACAGATCTTAGAACGCCTGACTACAAACCGGTATCTGGGTGTTTTAGTCGGAGCAGTGATCACTGCGATCATACAGTCATCCTCCGCGACAACAGTCATGGTTGTAGGTTTTGTTAATTCCGGAATGATGACACTGCGTCAGGCGGTGGGAGTGATCATGGGTGCCAATATCGGCACGACGATCACGGGACAGCTGATCGCACTTGATGCCGGAGCAATCGCACCGTTTATAGCATTTTTGGGTGTTGTGCTGGTTGTTTTTCTAAAACAGCCGAAGGTAAGAAACATAGGAGGTATTTTAGCTGGTCTTGGTGTTCTTTTTATCGGAATGGAAATGATGAGCACCGCAATGATGCCGCTGCGGGATTCCAAAGCATTTATTGATATGATGACGAAGTTTTCAAATCCACTGCTTGGAATTTTGGCAGGTGCCATTTTCACAGCACTGATCCAGTCTTCATCGGCATCGGTCGGAATCCTTCAGGCACTTGCAACAAGTGGGGCAATTTCTTTTTCCGGGGCGGTGTATGTGCTGTTTGGACAAAATATCGGTACCTGTATCACGGCAGTGTTAGCGTCCATTGGTACAGGGCGGAACGCAAAGCGGACGACAATCATCCATCTTTCGTTTAATATCATAGGAACGGCAGTTTTTACCATACTCTGTATGCTGACACCGCTGACATCCTGGGTTGGGGGATTTACACCGGCAAATCCGGCTGCGCAGATCGCCAACATGCATACGCTGTTTAATATCGTAACAACGATATTGCTGTTACCGGCAGGAAATCTATTGGCAAAACTGGCAGAAAAAATTCTGCCGGACGTGGACGAGCCTGAGGAAGGGATGTATTTAAAATATTTAAAAAATACAAAACCGGTGACAGAGGGAAAAATTGGTGTATCAGCGATCAATTTTGAACTGACACACAAAGAGATTGCAAGAATGCTTGAGATTGCAAAGAAAAATGTCGCAGACAGTTTTACGGCATTTTTAAACTGTGATGACGGGTTTATTCCAAAAGTGGAAGAAAAAGAAGAGTATGTGGACTTTTTAAACCGGGAGATCTCCAAGTACATATCCACAAATATGGCGCATGAGTCCAATACACGGGGGAGCAGGATTTTAAGTGCCTATTTTAAAGTGACCAGTAACGTAGAAAGAATCAGCGACCATGCAATGAATATCTGTGGATATTCAGAGTGGCTGAAAGAAAAAGATGTCAGGTTTTCACAGGAAGTACGGGAAGAAATCCTGCAGATGCAGCAGACCTGCGAAGAACTTCTGACTTTGCTTTTAAATGAAAATATGGAGGCACTCGACGAATTAAGCCGTGTCTCAGCACTCGAACAAAAGATGGATGACATGACAGAGGATTATAGAAATCGTATGATGCACCGGATACAGGAAGGAACGGCATCGGGTGAAGGGAGTGTTCTCTACACGGAAATGCTCACGGATTTTGAAAGAATCGGAGATCATGCATTAAACATTGCACAAGAGATGACAGAAGTAAGATTGGCAGAATAACAGGATTTGGAGGATGGATATGTCATTTTTAAAAGAGGTGCTGCGCGGAATTGCAATTGGTGTTGCCAATATCATTCCGGGTGTCAGCGGAGGAACCATGATGGTTTCTATGGGGATTTATGGGGATGTGATCGGGGCGGTAACGGGAATGCCAAAACATTTCTGGAAGAGCGTAAAGTTTTTGCTTCCCTATGCGATTGGCATGCTGATTGGAATCGGCGGACTGTCATTTGCAATCGGATATTTCTTTTTGGAATTTCCATTTGAGACGGCAATGCTGTTTATTGGACTGATCTTTGGCGGAGTACCGCTATTGCTGCCCAAAATCATGGGAAAGCGGATCACATTTTCAGAGACGCTGCTGTTTGTTTTGTTTTTTGGTCTGGTCGTCTGGATGCAGTTCTGGAAACAGGGAACAGATGTTGCCTTAAATCCGGGAATAAAAAACAGTATCTCGCTGTTTGTGGTTGGAACGGTAGCTGCGGCAACGATGGTGATTCCCGGGGTCAGTGGTTCAATGCTGTTGATGTCTCTGGGATATTATACACCGATCATAAACAGAATCAGCGGTTTTTTGGCAGCATTACCGGCTCTTAAGTGGGAGGAGCTGTTCGCCTGTGCAGCAGTGCTCATCCCATTTGGTATCGGTGTGGTGCTTGGAATATTTCTTGTATCAAAACTTGTGGAATATTTATTGGAGAAACAGGAGAGGAAAACGTATTTTGCAATTATGGGGCTGGTCACTTCATCGCCGATTGCAGTGTTATCCGGGATGAATATCGTTTCTATCGGTTTTGGACAGCTGCTGCTTGGAATATTACTCTTTATTGGCGGTTTTTTTATTGCAAACATACTTGGAAAATAAAATAGTACAATAGAAATAAAAATAATCAGACAATAATAAAAAAAGTGCGAAAAAATTAATCAATTTTTTTGCGCTTTTTTATTTGAAAAATAGAAAAATGTGTTACAATAGATAGGTACTAACGATTACCTTGGGGGTATTGTATGCAGGATAAAGATTCAGAAGTACTGAATTACCAGAGAAAGCGGAGAAAGCGGATCACGAAAATCCGATACAGTATCATACTGATTGTGGCAGGATGGATCGTTCTGTCCATGATATTGGTTGTGGTGCTATTTGTGAAGATGACGTCGCTGGAACATAAGCTGGATCAGCTGGTGACAAGCAGCAGTGAGCAGAACACGGATCAGATTAATGCCGGAGCGGCCGCAGATCTGAATGGTGGTGTGATAGCAGAGGAGACAGAGACAACAGAAGAGATGCAGACGGAGATGACATGGGATAAAGTAACACCTCCTGCATCCGGGATTTCCGATGAGGACAATCTGGCATCGGAAGGAGATTTACATAAAGTATACTTAACGTTTGATAATGTGCCGTCGGAACACACATCTGAGATTCTGGATGTGCTGCAGGCATATGGCGTAAAAGCTACTTTTTTTGTGAATGGAAACCAGGATGAAGAAATGCTTTCTGTCTATCAACGTATTGTGGATGAGGGACATACACTTGGCATGAATTCGTATTCCAACCAGTATAGTGTGATCTACCAGTCGGAAGATGCGTTCGAACAGGATTATATGACATTGAAGAATTTTTTGAAACAGACCACAGGAGTGGATAGTCTTTACTATCGTTTTCCGGGAGGAAGCAGCAATCTCATCAGTAACGTACCGATGGATTACTTTATTCATTATCTTAATACACAGGGAATTATTTATTATGACTGGAATGTATCGGCAGGAGATGGCGCCTCGACCGCATATACTTCTGAGGAAATAGTTGAAAATGTGACAGATGATGTAGTAAAATATAAAACGTCGGTGGTTTTACTGCATGACGGAACGGATAAGTCAGCAACGGTAGAAGCTTTAGGACCTTTGATTGAAGCTTTAGAGGGAATGGGCGCACAAATATTACCGATTGATGAAGATACACAGGTTATTCAGTATGTGAAAGCAGACACAGTGGAATAACTGAGAATAAATGGAGGAATGAACATGGGATTTTTCAAGGATTTTAAAGATGACTTCTCACAGGCAGTCAATGAACTGATGCCTGCAGATGACAACCTGGAAACCAGCACGAATGAAGATGACGTTGAGGTTAATACGTTAGAAGGCGAAGTGGATGTTGAGACAGAACTTTCCAAGCTGGATGGTCTGTTAGAACAGGTGACAAAGCAGGAAGCTGAGAAAGTTGCTGCAGCAAGAAGCGCCGCAGAGATGGCAGCAAGGAATGCAAGTGCCCCGACAGAAAGAGCAGCAGTACCTGTGCCTGCATCTGTACCTGAACCAGAAAGAAATGAAACAGTTTCAAATATTACAAAAGCAACCCAGGAGGAAAGAAAAATGGCTGACAATACAACAGCACCTGTAACTAATAACCAGAGCGCACCGGTATCTGATGAGGTATCCGTAATCACAGAGGGAACGATCATCAAAGGTGATATTGTATCAAACGGTTCCTTGGATGTAAGAGGACAGGTAGAAGGAAATGTGGGATGCAACGGCAAATTAGTTGTAACCGGCGTTGTAAATGGAAACAGCAGTGCATCTGAATTTTTTGCAGACGCTGCAAAGATTGAGGGAGAGGTTGTCAGTACAGGAACCATTAAGATCGGTCTTGGTTCTGTGATCATCGGTAATGTGACCTCTACTTCTGCAGTGATTGCCGGAGCCATCAAAGGTGATATTGATGTACAGGGACCGGTTGTTGTGGATACATCCGCAGTTGTTATGGGTAACATCAAATCACGTTCTGTACAGATCAACAATGGTGCGGTAATCGAAGGATTCTGCTCACAGTGCTATTCTGACGTGGATGTACAGAGCCTGTTCAATGGTAATGCTCAGAAAGGAAACGAGTAATCGAATATGAAGAGAGTATTCTTAAAATTAAGCGGTGAAGCTTTAGCCGGTGAAAAACATACCGGATTTGATGAACCGACTGTCACAGAAGTGGCAAGACAGGTAAAACAGATTACAGATCAGGGCATCCAGGTCGGCATCGTGATCGGCGGAGGTAATTTCTGGAGAGGAAGAACCAGTGAAACCATCGACCGTACAAAGGCAGACCAGATAGGAATGCTTGCAACAGTTATGAACTGTATCTATGTTTCTGAAATTTTCCGTTCCGTTGGAATGAAAACACAGATCCTGACACCATTTGAGTGTGGAAGCATGACAAAACTGTTTTCAAAGGATCGTGCAAATAAGTATTTTGAAAAAGGAATGGTCGTATTTTTTGCAGGAGGAACCGGACATCCGTATTTCTCCACAGATACAGGCATTGTGCTCCGTGCGATTGAGATGGAGGCAGAGGGCATCTATCTTGCAAAAGCAATCGATGGTGTCTACGACAGTGATCCAAAGATCAATCCTTCTGCTGTAAAATACAGCGAAGTATCCATACAGGAAGTGATCGATCGTAAACTTGCAGTGGTTGACCTGACTGCGTCGATCATGTGTATGGAAAATAAAATGCCGATGTTCGTTTTTGGACTGAACGAGGAAAACAGCATTGTAAAAGCCATGACTGGCGATTTTAACGGTACAAAAGTAACCGTGTAACAAAGAACCGTGAAAGGTATGGAGTAAAAATATGGATGAGAGATTAGTTCAGTTTGATGAAAAAATGCAGAAAACAATGAATAACCTGTCAGAGGAGTTCGGAAGCATCCGTGCAGGACGTGCCAATCCGCATGTCCTTGATAAGTTAAAAGTTGATTATTATGGAACACCGACTGCAATTCAGCAGGTGGCAAACGTCAATGTTCCGGAACCGAGAATGATTCAGATCCAGCCATGGGAGAAGAGCATGCTCAAAGTTATCGAGAAAGCGATCATGGTTTCTGATCTGGGTATCAATCCGACAAATGACGGAACTGCTGTAAGACTGATCTTTCCGGAACTTACAGAAGAACGACGTAAAGAGCTTGTAAAAGATGTTAAGAAAAAAGGCGAGGCGGCGAAAGTTGCAATTCGTAACATCCGTCGTGATGGAAATGATGCATTTAAGAAGCTGAAAGGTTCTGATGTTTCTGAAGACGAGATCAAGAATCTGGAAGATGAACTTCAGAAGATGACGGATAAGTATGTTAAAGAGATTGACAGTGCTGTTGAAGTAAAATCAAAAGAAGTTATGACTGTATAGTCTGGAATGAAAAGAAGAGGGCAGCCCCGGCAGATATGCAGGAGGGGTCTGTCCTCATTTAATGTTGATAAGATTTAATGTTGATAAGAAAAAAATTTCACAGAAGAATGCCGAGGCATTCTTGAATTGTGTCAGATTTGAAATGTGTGAGATAATTTTAGTCAGCAGGAGGATAATATTATGAATATACCACAGCATGTTGCGATTATTCTAGATGGTAACGGACGCTGGGCAAAGGCAAAAGGAATGCCGCGTAATTATGGGCATGCACAGGGAAGTAAGAATGTAGAGAAGATTTGTGAAGAAGCATGGCGCATGGGAATAAAATATCTGACCGTATATGCTTTTTCTACTGAGAATTGGAATCGTCCAAAAGAAGAAGTAAATGCTCTGATGAAGCTGCTTCGCAATTACATGAAAACCTGTCTTAAGACAGCAGCGAAAAATGATATGAAAGTCCGTGTAATCGGAGATATTACAAAATTGGATGAAGATATTCAGAAGAGAATTCTGGAGCTTGAAGAGGCAACGAAAAATAATGGCGGATTGAATTTTCAGATTGCAATCAATTATGGAAGCCGTGATGAAATCACAAGAGCGGTACGCACGTTGGCTGAAGATGTAAAAGAAGGAAAACTTATGCCGGAAGAAGTGAATGAGGCATGTATAGAAAGGTATCTGGATACACACGATATTCCAGATCCTGACCTTCTGATTCGCACAAGTGGAGAGCAGAGATTGTCCAATTATCTTTTGTGGCAGCTTGCTTATACAGAGTTTTATTTTACCGATGTTCCATGGCCGGATTTTTCCAAGCAGGAATTGGAGAAGGCAATTGAACAGTATAATCGCAGGGACAGACGCTATGGCGGCGTGAAGGAGGAATAAGATGTTTAAGACAAGGCTCATAAGTGGAATTATACTGGTGATTGTGCTGATTGCGACAGTCGGAACTGGAGGAAATGTTCTTTTTGGTCTGCTTGCGGTTGTCAGCCTGATTGGATTGACAGAATTATATAAAGTGATAGAAGTTCAGAATAAACTTTTAGGATTTGCAGGATATCTGGCAACAGTGGCCTATTATGTACTGCTCTATACTGGGAATCTTCAGTATATGACACTTTTTACGATTGTGTTTTTAGTATTAGTTATGGCGGTATATGTATTTACATTTCCAAATTACAGATCTGAACAGGTGATGACTGTATTTTTTGGAGTGTTTTATGTAGCAGTAATGTTGTCCTACATTTATCAGACACGCATGCTGGAAGATGGGGGCATAGTTGTATGGTTGATTTTCTTAAGTTCCTGGGGCTGTGACACTTGTGCATATTGTGCCGGTATGCTTCTTGGAAAGCACAAGATGGCACCAAAACTCAGCCCAAAGAAATCTGTAGAAGGTGGTATTGGTGGCGTACTGGGGGCTGCACTTCTAGGAGTGTTATTTGCATTAGCTGTGAATCAGTGGGCAGGAGCACAGGCAGGAGTTCTGGAATACGCAATCATTTGCGGAGTCGGTGGAATGATTTCACAGGTTGGAGATCTGGCTGCTTCTGCAATCAAAAGAAATCATGAGATTAAGGATTACGGGAAATTGATCCCGGGACATGGTGGAATTCTGGACCGGTTCGACAGTGTAATATTTACAGCTCCGATTATTTATTATCTGACCATGGCGCTGGCGGGGAATTTGTAACGAGAAATCATATGATATATAAAAAGGTGGTAATATGAAGAAAATAGCAATTCTGGGTTCTACAGGTTCCATTGGAACACAGACACTGGAAGTCGTAAGAGAAAATGGAGATATCGAGGTACTTGGTCTGGCAGCAGGAAGTAATATTTCGCTTCTGGAAGAGCAGATAAGGGAATTTCAGCCAAAACTTGTAGCTGTCTGGGATGAGAAAAAAGCAGCAGAATTAAAAATAAAAGTACAGGATCTGGATGTAAAAATCGTAACTGGTATGGACGGACTGATTGAAGTATCAGTTATGGAAGAAGTGGAGACACTGTTGACAGCTGTTGTTGGTATGATTGGAATCCGCCCGACGGTTGAGGCAATTAAAGCAGGAAAAGATATCGCTCTCGCAAATAAAGAGACATTGGTAACTGCGGGACATATCATTATGCCCCTAGCAAAAGAAATGGGGGTTTCCATTCTTCCGGTGGATAGTGAGCACAGTGCCATTTTCCAGTCACTTCAAGGCAATAAGATGAATTCAATCCATAAGATTTTATTGACAGCTTCGGGTGGACCGTTCCGCGGGAAAAAACAGGAAGACCTTTTGAATATTCAGGTAGAAGATGCGCTAAAGCATCCGAATTGGGCGATGGGACGGAAAATTACGATTGATTCTTCAACTATGGTCAATAAAGGTCTGGAAGTCATTGAAGCAAAATGGCTTTTTGGAGTGGAGGTGGATAAAGTACAAGTCGTTGTACAACCGCAGAGTGTCATTCATTCTATGGTGGAATATGAAGATGGCGCAATTATTGCACAACTTGGTACACCAGATATGAAACTTCCAATTCAATATGCACTTTATTATCCTAAGCGCAGGTATTTGCCGGGAGACAGGCTGGATTTCTGGCGCATGGGAAAACTGGATTTTGAAAAGCCGGATATGGATACATTTTACGGACTGGCACTGGCTTATGAAGCGGGAAGAACAGGTGGATCGCTTCCAACTGTATTCAATGCGGCAAATGAAATGGCAGTTGGACAATTTTTGAACAGGGAGATTAAATATCTGGAGATTATAGAGATTATAGAGGATTGTATGAGAGCACATAAGAATATTGAGAACCCGACACTTGACCAGATTCTGGAGACAGAAGCTGAAACTTACGCACGAATCAAAAGCAGGAGGTAATCGTTAGATTTGGGTATTATATTTGCAATCTTAATTTTTAGTTTTATTGTGTTCTTTCATGAACTTGGACATTTTACACTTGCAAAGTTAAACGGCATTGATGTACAGGAATTTGCTATTGGCATGGGTCCGACATTATTTTCAAAAGAATACAAAGGGACAGTTTACGCTGTACATTTGTTGCCAATTGGTGGATTTTGTGCAATGGGCGAAGACGATGAAGAGACAGAGTCACCTGGAAACTTCAATAAAAAATCTGTATGGGCAAGAATTTCAGTCATTGCAGCGGGACCGATTTTTAACTTTATTATGGCATTTGTTCTCGCTGTAATTTTGACAGCAATGGTCGGATATGATAAACCAGTTATCTCGAGTGTAGAAGAAGGATATTCTGCGGCAGAGGCCGGCATACAAGAGGGAGACACCATTGTTCGGATGGGTGGAAAGAAGATTAATATTTTCCGTGAGATTACTTATTATAATCAATTCCATCAAGGAGAGACTGTGAAAGTAACGTATCTCCATGACGGAGAAAAACATACAGCGACATTAGTACCGAAGATGGATGACGAACTTGGATATTATCGTATCGGAATCAGTGGAGGTGGAAATACAAAAGCAAATGCATGGACATCTGTTCAATATGGTGCGTACGAAGTTAAATTCTGGGTATGTACTACATTTGAAAGTCTAAAACAACTGGTGACAGGAAACGTAGGCGTCAAACAATTATCCGGTCCAGTAGGAATCGTAAATATGGTAGATACAACTTATAATGAAAGCAAGTCATATGGTGTATTTATTGTAATTGCACAATTCCTTAATATTGGAATTCTGCTATCGGCAAACTTAGGGGTCATGAATTTATTACCATTACCGGCATTGGACGGAGGACGACTTGTATTTTTACTCATAGAGGCAATCCGTAGAAAACGGATTCCACCGGAGAAAGAAGGCTACGTGCATCTGGCAGGCATGGCACTTCTAATGATTTTGATGGTAGTAGTGATGTATAACGATATTGCCAGAATTTTCTTTTAATTGTAGTTGGGGACGGGGGTTTTTTTTAAAAACCCCCCCGTCCCCAACTGAAAAGTAACTTGTCCCAAATTGAAATTGTGTATGAGGTGTTGAATTGGAGTATACAAAAGCGACAATTGATGATATGGAAGAATTCTATGATCTTGTTCAAAATACGATTCAAGAAGTTTATCCAAAGTACTATCCGGAGGAAGTGGTAAGGTTCTTTAGCCAGCAGCATTGCTGGGAGAATTTGGAACGTGATCTTGAAGAGGAACGCATTTATATCCTTCAGGATGGAGAGTGTGTGATTGGTGCCGGCAGTTTTGAGGGCAACCATATTACTCGGGTCTTTGTGAGGAAAGATTATCAGAGACATGGCGTTGGCAGTCTGATCATGCAGCGGTTGGAAGATGTGATTGCCAGAGAATATGAGTCGGTACGTCTGGAGGCTACGTTGCCTGCAGTAATTATGTTTGAAAAGAGAGGGTACCGTACAATTCGCCATGAAAAGTGGACTGTGAGAAATGGGGCAGTGCTTGTGTATCCTGTGATGGAGAAAATATTGCGTAGATAAGAGGACATAAGGGAAAATGAAGACGATTACTATAGAAGATGTAGAGAAGAAAGATATAAATCAGGTCACAATTTTGGATATCCGTCCGGAGGATGCTTACTGTAGAGGAACCGTTGAAGGTGCAATCAATATTCCGATGCAGGAAGTGGACAATCGAAGAGATGAGATTCCGAGAGATAAACCAGTATATGTACTTTGCCACACCGGGGAGTGGAGTGCTTATACAGTAAATATGCTGGAAGAAGCAGGATATGAAGCGTACAATATTGAAGGTGGATATCGTTCTTTTCTACGTATGATGCTTGGACGTTTTGTGGAAAATGAGACAGTCATGGCTGAAAAACAGAAGGATATTGAAAAAAGTATTATTAAAAAGTTCCGTAAATCTGTCTGGTGCAAATTTACGAAGGCAATTCGGGAGTATGAACTTGTAAAAGATGGAGATAAGATTGCTGTCTGTATTTCTGGTGGAAAAGATTCTATGCTTATGGCGAAACTTTTTCAAGAGCTTAGAAAGCATGGAAAAGCAAATTTTGAGCTAGTCTTTCTTGTGATGAATCCAGGATATAATGCAGATAACTGGAAGATTATTCAGGATAATGCAAAGGTCCTTGGAATTCCGTTAACAGTATTTGAAAGCAATATTTTTGATACTGTAGCAGACATTGACAAAAATCCGTGTTATCTCTGTGCAAGAATGCGCAGAGGTTATCTTTATTCACATGCGAAGGAGCTTGGATGTAATAAGATTGCATTAGGACACCATTATGATGATGTGATTGAGACGATTCTGATGGGAATGCTATACAGTGGAAAGATTGAGACAATGATGCCTAAACTTCATAGTACGAACTTTGAAGGTATGGAGTTGATTCGACCAATGTATCTGATTAAAGAGGCGGATATTATTGGATGGCGAGATTATAATCAATTAAATTTTATCCAGTGTGCATGCAGGTTTACAGAAAATTGTGCAACCTGTGGCGGAGGACGTGGTTCCAAACGTGATGAAATGAAAGAACTAATCGCGCAGTTCAGAGAAGAAAGCGATCTGATTGAAAAGAATATTTTCCGAAGTGTTCATAATGTAAATTTAAGAACAATCATTGGATATCACAAAGATGATGATATTTACAATTTCCTTGATGACTACGATGAACGTGGAAAAAAGAAACATGAAAAAATGTAATTATTCTGTCAGTTTGAGGGTTTTATGTGATACAGGAAAACATACCTGTATCACACAAAAATTTAGATATTCAAGAATGCCTCGGCATTCTTGCTGCGAGATGCGCGTCATGCAATTGCATGACATACTTCTACTGCGCACATCCGCAATCCTAAGTCATCTCAATATATTTTATTCTTTGGTGATGTATTTAGCCATCTAAGTTAATTTAATTCTGCAATTCTAGATACTCCAACATATATTTCTGAGATTTTATACCATGTTTTATAATCAACAATTCCAGTCACTGGAAGACCGAAGATTAACTGAAATTTTCGTACAGCAGCTTCAGTGGCAGGACCGAAGATTCCATCTGCATCAATCTTAGGAATTGCTGGATAGGCATCAGATATAACAAGGAGTTGCTCCTGCATCTGGCGCACCTTGTCACCGGTGGAACCGATACTTAAGTCGTAACCTGGCCAGGACGATGGAATACCGGAAATTGCACTGGCAGTGTTAATATACATGTCATCACCGTAGTAGTAACGCAGAATTTGGATGGGAGTATAGCCTTGATCACCTAAGGTCTTTGAACCCCACTGTGTCATCCAATTTGGACATTGAACCTGTCTTCCATCGCAATACTGTGTAAGTATCGGCTGTCTTACATTTGGTCTTGCAAGATAGTCGGCAAATAATTCATCTACGATGATGGAAATAGAATCGTAAATATTCCGTTCAGGAATCCATTTGTGGTCAAATGCAGTGGAAGATGTAATAGTAAAATCATAGCCCTGGTTCCGGTACCATTCTGTATAGACCCGATTTAATGTAAAGGACATAATTGCCAGTACATTTGCGCGAATCGTATTGGTGGGCCAGGTTGCATAGATTTCACTGGATGCCACATTTTTGATGTAATCTTTGTAACGGACATAATAATTTTTAGCGGTGGAGTCTCTCGGACTTCCATCATGAACAACGATGTATTCGGGAATAACGACCCGGCTTAAGACAATTTCACCGCTTTCGGTTAATGGTTTGATTTCTTCCTCCGGTATTTTCGCCGGGTAATTTCCATATAATGTATGTGCAGGTATCACATAAATAGAATTTTGATTTGTGTCAGGAATGAGCGGACGCATGGAAATATTCTGGATAGCTGTGACTGTGGATAGAATCTCAGCACCTGCAATCTGGATAGATTCATAGCCTGCTGCTTCCACAGAAATTGTATATTCAGAATAGGGCTGCAATTCGTTTGTTTCATCTAAGCTGTATTCAATTGGAGGTGCAGGAAGATTAATGGTGTCGGTCTGACCGGAAGAATCTGTAGTCAACTCTTCCAATGTCTCATCAGGGACTCCAGTGTATGAAATCGAAATACGTGCATTTTCAATAGGATGTGCATGAATCCTGGAAGTCAGATTTATTTTCAACTGCCCCCAATCCGGCGTGTCGGTTATATGAAAAATGCTCATAATAAAAAATACCTCATAGAAACTAGATTACTTTTATTGTATGATAGAGAAAGAAAATGTGTGAGATGTGAAGAAAGGATTATAGATGGGAAAAAAGAAGAAAAGAAGACGCCATAGAGGTTTGAGATTCCTGATTTTAGTAATGGGAGTTTTGATTGTCTGTGGAGTATATCAATACAGGGAATATGGCAATATAAAAGATGTCATGCTGAAATTAATTGGTCAGGATCCGGTGATATATCAGCATGTTTCAGAAGAAATCGGAGAAATGGACGGTAAATTTTATTATCAGCAACTAAGTGAAGAAGAGCAGACAGTGTATCAGGAGCTTTTGCAGGGGCTTTTGGAACATGTAGAGCAAATTCATGTGCACAGCCAGAAGCCGGAACGTGTTAATGAACTTCTTGTTTATGTGTTGAATGATTATCCAGAGATTTTCTGGAGCGATGGGACAGCTTCTTCCACAGCCTATTCTGGACTTCAGAATTATACGTCTGTGATGCCGGGATATTTGTATACGAAAGAAGAATGTGAGAAAAAGAAGACACAGATTGACATGGAGGTGTCGGAGTGTCTGTCCGGTATCAGTGAAAATGCTTCGGATTATGAGAAGATTCTTTATGATTATGAGTATATTGTGAATCAGGTGGATTATGATGATGCAGCAGAAGATAACCAAAATATTTGCAGTGTATTTATTGGAAAAAAGTCAGTGTGTGCCGGTTATTCTAAAGCAATGCAGTATCTCATGGAGAAGCAGGGGCTGTTCTGCACTTATGTTACTGGGGAGGTGACAGAATCTTTCAGTGATGGTGATGGTCATAAGATCCCTCATGCATGGAATTTGGTAAAATGTGACGGCGATTATTATTATGTGGATGTGACGTGGGGAGATCCAATTTTCCAGGAGTCGGAAGAGGAGGCTGAAAATGTAATGGATGACGAAATTCGTGACAATATCAGCTACGATTATATGCTTTGTGATGATGATGAGTTGTTTCGGACTCATACGCCGGATTTGGAAGTAGAACTTCCAGATTGTACGAAGATGGATTTGAATTATTATGTAGTTAATGGAATGTATTATACAGAATATGATGGTCAGACGGCGCTTAAAGCAATGAACCAGGTGATTTCGGCGAGAGAGACGAAAGTTGTATTGAAATATTCCGATGAATCAGTTTATAAAACTGCAAAAGAAGACATTTTAAATAACGAGGTGAAGCGTGCTGCACAGAATCTGGCGCAGTGGTATCATTTGACAGAAGTCTCCTACAGTTACATAGATGACAAAAAAATGAATAAAATTACAATTTTTTGGAAATATTCTTAAAAAAAGAATTGAAATATATCCCATCCTAAATGCTAAAAATATCAACCGGATTTTAAACGAAAAAGTATGGATAAAACCAATATAACAGGCATATTGACGAAAAAAACAAT
>OLSG01002323.1_pt1 | contig 16541 bp, 38 predicted proteins | sample 1673041 | NCBI WGS metagenome assembly OLSG01 (sample SAMEA3136749, study PRJEB25190) | human gut metagenome | reverse complement strand
ATATATTACAAAAGTATTACAATATTTCAAGCGCAGATATGAAATGTTACAAAACTATTACGAACGAAATACTTTTGTTACAATATGTAATATCTTTGTAACATTTATTGAACAATATTAACAAATAAGATGATAATATCAGTGTATTTATTAGTAAATGTGTAGAACTTGAATAAAATCTAAAAAAAGACTTGAAATAAGTCTAAAAATAGACTAAACTGTACTTGTCCGGAGGGGATAGGACATAAAACAAAGTCCCCAGTGCTCAAACGGACGGTAAAGGTTTCGAAAACCTGTTTCTTCTCTCATCTGAGGAGAAGCGACAACTAAACAAGCAACACCCGTCGCATGACGGCGGGACGGCTACAACTACAGCCGCGACAAAAAGATCATATATCAAACGTAGTTGGCGCTTGCTAGCAGATAGCAAGAGGGGAATCGCGCAGAGACCGCATCAAAACGCGATTGAGCAAAGTCTAACCTTAAGACTAGCAAAGCGGGCACACTCAAACAACCGCCGTCCGTTTCAAAACGTGCGGGCGCTGAAAAAACCGTCCTATAGAACGGTTGCAATACAAGCCGACGGGATGCCGGAGTGATACAAGCCGATAAGCTACCTATATAGGATTATAGGCGGCGGCTATACAGACGCTTAGATGCGTATAGCACGAAAAACCATAGTTCCAAAAAAACGATGTTTTCATCTTGCACCTTGTGTTAAACGCGGGCGCTGATGATAAAAGCGTACAATCTCAATCTGCGCTTATTATATCATCTTTACAGCTGTTAAACAACTGCACCGTGAAAACATTGTTTTTAATCGTTAGCGTCTCACGCGTCAGACGTTACTACAAAAACGATTTTTAAGCATACGCGGCGCGGCGGCATAAACACACTTACAAGCGTGTTATGAAAAAATCACTTGCATCCTGTGAGCGTACATTGAAAAGAAGTATGTGAAAGTAGCCATAAACGGTGGCGAACTTCAGAAAAATAGCCGTTTTGTGCCAGGCACAGTCTACCCTTTTTGGGGTTGAGATTCAACTCATTTAAGAGTCGGTTCAATTCCGGCGGCGGCTTTATGGCAATAGTGCCAAAAATAAAGTTTTGCACCTATGCGTTAAATAGGGGAAATGGAGAAAACCATGTTAAAACCTGAAAAATTCAATATCAATTCGTTTTCCGTAAAAAGTGCTGAGATTGCGGGCATTTCCCTGCGCGACTGTATCAAAACAGTTGTACGCTACAAAGAACTGTCTGTAGCGGAAAACAAAAAGTCCTTTGTGGACGGTAAAAATGCCATTGAATCCGCTCATACAGGCGTCAATGCAATGGACTGTGAAGAGTCTATTGTGAATGATGTTTTAAAACTGGATGCAGGACAGTTTCTGAAAGACCGCAAAGAGGTGTTAGATTTACGGTCTGAGGTTAGCAAGCTGCCGGAACTTGCTAAAATTACCGCCCTTTTACCGGCAGACCGTGCGCACATTGCGATGCTTGCGCATCAGGTTTATAACCGCGTAGACATTTCAGAAGTTTATCCTGAAATGTTCGACACGAAAAACGGCGGTGTATCCATGTCCGATCATGTCCGGGAATGGTACAAGTCCGGCAAACAGCCAGAAGCTTTCAAAGAACAGCTTAGAACGCTGCTTTTCAAAGTCTTTGGCACTGAGGGGGACTATTTCTATGCTGTCCGCACAAAACGTTCGGACATCAGTGGAGAAGATGTTCGTCATTTCCTTGCTAGCTTCCACAAAAAGCCCGCTATTGGCAAGAATACAGCATACAATTATGTGCTGGATCTGTCACCGGAAGCACAGACAAAAGCATTTTCTGATCTGTGCGCTGTAATCCTTGCTAATCCTAGCAAGCATACAGTTGTAAAGCCGGAAAAGCCCGCTGAAAAACCGGAGGAAAAGAAAGCGGAAACTAAGGAGGAATCCGCAAAATAACAGGGCGGCTGTAGGCAGCGCGGCAGGTTCGATTCCTGCCCGTCCTTTACTAAAAATATTCTGCACCTATGCGTTAAATAGGAGAGGGAGACATTATGTTAAAATGCGCCTGTGAACTCTGCAACGGAAACTGCATGTGCTGCATGTATTCCGACGCGTGCGATCAGTGGCTGGATCGTGCGCCATATGAACCCGCTCAGATCTGGGTGGATTCTGCCGCTATGTCTCTGTGCAAGGGACGGCATGAAATCCCTGAAGCGGTTGACGGGTCAATTTTCGGAACAGAGGTTGATCCGCTGAACGTTGAGGGACTTCAGGCGCAGGCAATGGAAACGCTGTCCGCGCTGGAAATCCGTCATTTAGACCTGTACGTTACGGGGCTGACCGTGGCGCTGATTGCGGCGCTGAATGCGTGCCGTAGTCTGGGCATTGCAGTGACCCTGTGGCACTTCAACAGGGAAACCGGCAAATATTACAGTCAGGAGGTGGAAGCATGACGGGCAGCAAAGAACGGAAAGGAGGCAGAACCATGCCCAAAATTAAACACGAATCGAAATTCTACGTTCGCCTGAATCGGGCGGGCGTGTCTTATTTCCCGGAAAATTTTGCAATCTATCCGGGCGCTATGTACGGGAGAACCAGCGACAAAAACGGAAATCCCGTGTTCTGGGTGTGTGATAACTACGCACTCGTGAACGGAAAACTTCCGGTGCACATTTACAGCAGCGGCAACTGGAAGCTGCTTTTTGTCGGCGCGAAACATCCCTGCTACAAGTGGGTAAAATCCGCCATTGAACAACTGGGATACGTTCCGAAAATCAGCAGGGAAACGCTGTCTTTTGACGATGTGCGCAACCTGATGAAAGCGAATGCACGCCATAAAAAGGGAAGTGGATCGCGAATCCACACGAACCAGATCAACGGTGTGCTTAAGTGGAATGAAGTGACTGAGGATGCACACTGGCACGGTCACGGGAACGCAAGTGTAGTAGCTGCGAATATAAGGAGGTAAAGGATGAACGCAAAAGAAATTTACAAGGCGATGCAGGAAATTTACCGGGATTATTCCGGTATGGGGCGCGAAAAACAGGCATGTGACAGCGCTGTGTTGGATACTATTATGCGTGTTTATTACACGGACACTCACATTGACTTTGAAGAAGTCAAGTGGCTGTGGGTAAGGTATTTGCTTACTGGAGCGCTGAATTTTCCGGCAGCGAAGCAGCGCGCAAGGGAACGGGTGCGTCACAAGTCGGCATGTTTGGCATAACGAAAGGGAGGTGTTTGTTGATGTCCGAACTGAATCGTGGTATACTATCCTCGAATGGAGGGTGTACCATGAAAGTAGATTATAATAGACTTTTTAGGAAAATAAAGGCAGAAAATATAACGCAGTCTGTTTTTAAGGCTGGCGCGAATATAAGCAGTGCAACATTGGTGAAAATGCTGCATAATGAGTCGGTAACAACAGAAACAATCTGTCGAATTTGTGACTATTTCCAGTGTATGCCAGACGAAATCATGGAATGGATTCCGGATTCTGATACTGGATATGAACAACGCAAACAGGAAAAGTCTGCCCTTGAAGCTCAAATCGCAGAGCTACAAGCGAAATTAAAAACCATGTAGGGAGGATAAGAACATGACAATTACGGGAAAATATGAGCGTGACAGCAACTTCACGACGGTATACACGGATGACGCGATGTATACAATCGCAAGAAAAACCGGCGAATGGGGATGCCTTAAAATTGGCGATACGTCAGCAACCGGTCACGTTTTAACGCAGAAAAGGTTTGAAGAACTGAAATCTTTCTGCGAAAAGGAAGGTACGTTTAACTTAAAATGAAAGGCAAAACGCAGATAGCATCCGAAAGGGTGCTATTTTTATACCCAAAAATCAGGAGGAAAATCTATGTCTTACGAATACAAGAATAAAAATGGAGAAACTTTTGGAATCGTCACGGCGGAAAGCGGTACGATGGCTTACATTAACGGATCTTATGTTGCACAAGCCGAGACGGAAAAAGAGCTGGAAGAAATTCTGGATCATTTTTCTCACGCAGATATTTCCGAAACGCTGCGTTATATTGGCGCAGGAAAGGGAAAGACCGCCGATTAAGACGGTCTATCACTAAAGTCATTTTATTTCATAGATACAATGGCTTGATAAACTTCCTCACGGAAATCGTCGTTATTGAAAACGTCCACATCATTTTCAATCAAATCAGTTTCCTGCAAAACCTTGCAAATTGCGCGGATAGAAGAGAAACGAGCAAAATCTTCCGCTATGCGAATAATTTTGATCAGGTCGGCAGGTGTAACAACTTCTTTTCCGGCAAGGTCTAAGAATTGCGGCGCGTGAAAGAAATTTTCATCTTCACATCTGAAAGCTAATTCATAGGCAACGGTCAGTTTTTTTACAAGTTCACTTGTTTTGATTTTATCCATATGAAACCCTCCTTTGCTTTTATTATACAAACAAAGGGAAATAAATCAACAGCTTCATCGAAAGAAAGGAACGCAAAAATGAAGAGAATCGCGTACATCGCAGTAACAACGGCGCTCACACTGGGCGCTTTTTTCGTGGGCAAAACCTGTTTCCCGAAAACGGAAATCCGAACCGAAACCGTAGAAATCGTTCCGGACGGCTACGTTGACACCGGAAGCGAAGAGTTCCTGAACAACTATGTGGACATGCGCCAGGTGGTAGATTTTACCGCAAGCGAAAACGGTTTACATCTGTACATGTCGGACGGTTCCGGCTACTACTGGGAAAAATAAGGCAAAGGAGAGTGCGCCATGAAAATTTACCAGTTGGAGAATATAAAGACAAGGCAGATTGCAACAATCGCGGCGAAAAACGAAGAGGTCGCAGTGATTAAAGCATATATGTCCCTCGGCTGGGACATTCAGGACGTGGCGATTAGATAAGGAGGAAACGAAAAATGAGGGCAAGAACGAGCGAAGAACTGTACACACTGTCTGAAGCAAGGCAGATTATCTGCGCCGAGCAGGAATGCAAAAAAGAAAAGGCTGCACAGAAGATTCTGGGCATTGGTCTGGTGGCTGTCGGAATTGCAGCGGCGATTTTGACCGGAGACGGAAGCGCAACCATTGTGCTTGTACCGGCTGGAATCGGTCTTTTTGTAACCAAAACAAACGTATTTTCGTTAAGATAAGGAGGGAAAAGCGAAATGAGCAAAAAAATGAAGAAATGGGAAATCGTGAGAGTGGCGAAACAGCTGCCGTACATCACGGAGGATGACATCTTACGGATGAGGAAAGACGAAACGACAGAAAACGACTGCATCCGGATCATGACGCAGCGCAGAAAGGACTGGGACTGAGCATCTATCGAAAGATAGGTGCTATTTTTTTTATACCCAAAGAAAACTGAATAACGACAAAAATAAAACGAAATAAGAGGAGATTGAAATTATGTGCAGAAGTTTTGAAGTAATTAGCGGCAAGGTAAACAAAGGCAACGTTGAATATCTGAAAGGTATTTGCAAGGCAGCTGTAGACGCAGGCAAAGGCGTGACGATTCTGGATATTCCGGTTGAATTGATGGAAATCGACACAAAATATCAGACGGAAAACAGAACCAGAAGAGATTTGCGGTATCTGACAAATGCCTGGAACGAATCGAAACTGCTGCCGCTGGTAGGCGTACCGCACTGGGAAGAAGGCAAGGTATATCTGGTTGACGGATACGGAAGATGGATTGCAAGCCAGATCGTAGACAAAGAGAAATATAAAGAGCTGAAAGTCATGGTTCTGTTAAATGCACCGAAGGACAAGGCAGAACGCCTGAAATACGAAGCAGAAATGTATGCTTTCCAGAATAAACAGGTGGCTAACATGACACCGATTCAGAAGCACGGTGCAATGTTAATCATGGGTGATAAGGCAACCTTGAAGCTGGAAGAACTGCGCAGAAAATACGGGTTCGCATTTGTAGCAACAAGCGGAAAAAGAGAAGCGCATGTGTTGGGAAGTTATGCGGAAACGCTGGATTTATGCGGGAGAGACAACGGAAATGCAGCTGATTATGTTTTTGAAGTGCTCTATAAAGCCGGATTTGACCGGAAGTCTAACGGTTATGCTTCCTACATGATCAGAGGATTAAGAGATATGTATCTGTTATATCCGGATGATCGGAGAGACACGAAGAAAACGCTTGTTGAAATGCTGAGAGGTTTAGACGGAACGCATTTAAGAGCAGAAGCAGTTACAAAGTATCCGATCTTGGACGCAAAAACGGCAGTATCCCTGTATCTGGAAGATAAAATTTCCGGCGAGCTGTGTCTGGACAAGATGCGCCGCGTAGAAAACGGAAAGGTCGTACATATTGCGTAAGTACATAGTTAGACCATGCATCGGAGTTTATCCGGTGTATGGATGTGGCTATGTGTCGCAAATATAAAAAAGCGAAAGGAGAATATGTATGAGCAACAAGACAAGGCTGACAAAAGACGGTCGGAAAATGCAGAAGTTTCTGAAGAAGTACGGCTACGATGTTGGACGGAAACATGCCGGACATCTTATTTACGAGAAAGATGGTGTCCCATATAAGGCAAGCATCGGAAATCACAAACCGATGAACAAAGGGTTTCAGCGGCGAATCATGAAAGAAGCGGCAGCTGCTGCATCGGCAAACGCATAAGTGAAAGGAGAGCACGAAAATGACAATGAGAGAAAACTTAGAATTTTTAAAGAAGGATCGTAAGGTAAATGACGTTTTTTTACGGAAACTGGAAAGTGTCGGATTCGAAATTGAATATGGAAAATTTAGCTATTGGAGTGGTCAGGAGTATATCACAGTCGGACGGCAGAGAATCTGGCTGGTAAAAGAAGATCACAGCGGAAACAACAATCTTGATTGTGTATGGCGCTACCAGAACGATGTTGTCCGTGACATTCAGGAGGCGATCAAGGAAGAGAGAGCGCTGGCAGAAACAGGAGATCAGATTGTAGAAGAGTTTTTTGAGTCGTTTGACAAAGAGAAAAAAGAGAAAACGGAGCTTGAAAAAGCGGTTGATCTGCTGCACCCGTTGTTAAATGGCATGGCGGAAGGCAGAAACGAATCCGTGGAAGTCGTAGCGGACGAAAACGAATACGGCGAAAAAATGATTACCGTCGTGATTGATGGATACGATTATCCGGTTAATGTAACGTCGGAAAATGTTCGCAGCATGGTCAAGAGTGTTGTGGACAAAGTAGCTTTCAAATTATAGGGAGACGAAGTGTAGAAACACGTTTTCATAGGAAGATTGAAGGTGGATTTAATGAATTTTATAGATATTGTAAGAGAAATCTGTGCAAAAAATTCAACTGATTGTAGATCGCTGAATAAAAGTGATTTAGCACGGAAACTAATGGATATGGCGAATGTTCCTGATGATGCAGAAATAACGGAAATTCCTCTTGATGTTGATGACCAAGTTGCAATCTTATTTGTAGTTCCAAACGACGACAAGTATTATTGTTTATACGCCGGACACTGGAATAATAATACAGAAAGTATGCAACTTGTAATTACTGGAACTGTATACAGAAGCGAAGATAGATTAGATTTTAATTTCTTTGATGAAGAAAAAGAAATTGGTTTAGATTATTTTAAGGCAGTTTAATAAATGTGTGTTCCATTAGAAGGTAGATGAGAGATATGAAAGAAAGGAAGGTGAAATATGAGTAAATTAAGAGTATGGTGGATTCCACAAGCAGGTGCAACAGAGGATTCATTTTATGTTCCCGTAGAAACAGTTGAAGAAGGCAAAAAAGTAATGGATATGTTGGCAGCATATGATGCATATCAAAGACAGAATAGAATCAAACCTGATTATTGTAATTGTGGTGGAGTTCAGAGATGGGATGAAGATTCTCAAGACTGGGAAGATTGGTACATGGAAACAGAAGATGACTACTTTGATGACGTGGATGATTATTGTGAGCAATGTGAAAAAGCAGACGATCTTGAAGAATTTACGCATGAATTATTTAAACAGATCGATTGGGAAAAAATTTAAAAATGTAACAATAAATATGTGTTTTATAGGGGGGGATAAATATGGAACCAGTAATGTTAAAGCATCTCGTAGCGAGATATAGAATGGATAAAATACTCTTAGAAAAGTACCCTGAAAAGAAAATGCTATTGGAAAAAAGAATTAAACAGCATGAAAAAGATATAGTAGATTATGTTACTAGCGATTCATTTCATGCACAGTTGAATTTACTGACATTGTAGTTCTGAGATTCGCATTTCCTTTGGTTTAGATGGGAATATATTGATATGGAGGATTTATTATGATTGTATATAAAACTTGGATTAAACATTTTGCAAGATATGAAGGATGGTTTTTATTAGGGTTTATTCCTTTATATATTAAAATTAAAAGATATTGAAATTTACATATTGACATTATTTGGACAGGAGGATTTAAAATGGATTTTACAACAGCAAATATGTCACTGAAAGAAAGATATGATATTTTGAACAAAGTTGATTTAATTCCTATTGGGACAATTTGTTATAGAGCAGGAGATTTTGTGGAACAGACAAAAGAAATCGTTGTCAATGAAGAAAATCAAAAACAAGTAACAATGTTTTGGAACAGCTTATACTTTTTAGATGAAGAACAGGCAGATTGTGTTACTTGTAAAGCGCGTGCGGATTATGGAAATTGGTTATATAGCTAACTAAATTCGCATTTCTTACAGAAATTTGGAGGTAATATTATGACAAAAAGAGAACGAAGAGAATTTACAAAAGAACTAATTGAAAAATGTATTGCTGCTATCAATGAACTGCCTAATTGTCCCAATGGACATTCAGATGTGTATGATAAGGCAACAATTGAAAGAGTTCTGAGAAATGAAATAAAAAATAGCCATTGAAACTAAGATTTCTTAGGAAGGAGAAAAATATGGTAGGAGATATTTATTTTGCGACAACAGAAGGTGGACTTGTTACTAATCGTGATGTAGCAAAAATGGCTTTTGTTGTAAATGGAGATTATGTAGATGAATATAATTTTGATGAGGTTCGTGAATACGCAAAGAAGTGTAGAGGAATTACAAAAGAAGTAAATCCTTCAATTAAGATGTGTTTACGGAATCACGAAAAAGTAAAAGCTGTAATGATTTACCGTGACAGACATCCTGGAATTGGATTGAAAGAAGCGAAAGATGCTATTGATATGATTGAGGCAAAAATGAAAGTTAGAAGAGAGATTTAGCAACTAAACAAAATAACGCAAACGCAAAGACAGCTGGAGAATAATCTACTAGATGCCTATTTTATTATAAGGAGGAAAAACAAATGGGAAGCATGACAATTGAAATTAAAAATAATCTGGGAAAAGATGTGGATGCGTCTTTTGTAGACGGGAAAATTTGCCTGAATTGGGCGGAAACAAAACGGAAACTCGGAGATCTGAATCCTGGAGATGTTTTTAAGGGCAAAAGCGAAACCGAATATATCGTTTGTGGACACGAGCATTTCGTAACTTATGTTGTAAGAAGGAAACTTCTTGATGAGACAATGAGATTCGGCGATACGAATAATTGGACCGAAAGTAATATTAGGAAGTATTTAAACGAGGATTATGTTCAGGTGATTGAGAGAGAATTTGGCAATGGAAACATCGTAGCATTTGAACGAGATTTAATCTCTTTGGACGGATATAACGATTATGCAACATGTGTCGATAAGGTAAGCATGATGAATGTTTTGGAGTATATGAAATATCACAAATATGTTGGTAATTGTAATTTTCGTCATGCACTCATCACTCCAGATTCCACTCCGTCGGGCTGTAGCGCTGACGGCGTTCGGTATGTCGGTGGCGGTGGCCGCGTCAACTGCGGCTGGTGTAGCGATGATTTTGGCGTACGTCCGTTTTTCGTCTTAAAATCTTCAATTTTCGTATCCTGAAATTTTAAATTACAAAGCGAAATGTGGGCAGCGGGAGAATAACAATCTGGCTGCCTATTTTATTACGAGGAGGAATGCGTTATGGAATTACGGAATAATTGGTACAAAGCAGACAATGGGAAGCATTTTGTGCTTACAGAAAAAAGCAAAAAAGAATGTGCAAGTTATAAGCATAAAACAGTTGGCGAACCTGTAGATGAATATGATTACGAAGCAACTGAATGGGATGTTGGCAAAGGTTATGTAATCGAAACTGATATTCCAGGATGGACTAAAGGGCTAAAGGGATATGAAGTTGTGTATTATCGCGAAGGAAAATATAGATTATTAGCAGGTAATCCACAGGTGTTCCCGACACGCAAAGCAGCAGAAGCCTACAAAAAGCATTATAAAGCATATTCATGGTTCAACGGAGATCTAGTGGTTGAAGAGGTTAAATATGATGGAGTTCCGTTAAGTGAACCGAAAATGTACAAAGGAAAAGAAATTGTAGATAAGGAACACTATTTTGGACTTGACGCTCATGAAGTCGGTGAGTATTTTGCAGAGGATATGGTTGATTTCTTTATGAACTTATTACCACCAGCTTGTATGAGAAGTGATTGTTCACAGATTGGTGATCCATGTTCAAGTAGAATTGATGAAAATGGAGAAGGCAGAACAACATATTCTACATTCAAAAAGGTAGATGATGGAATTTGGGAATACTGCGGAGATTGTTTCAGAGGCGAAAATTATATGCATGGAAAAGATATTCCATATGTGAGATAGGAGATGATTGTATGACAAGATCAGAATTTGAAGAGAAACCATTTGAAGACGTGATGAGTCAGCTTAATGAAGAGTTGGACGAGATTACAACGCTTGACACTCTAAAAAGTTTTGCAAAGTCAAAAATAGATGAAGGTAATTATTTTCTTGCTATTCATATTATTAAGGCATTACGAGCTGGACGTGATGAATATTGGTGGGATTATGATTATTGTATGGGAACGCTGGATACACCTATTCCATTAACAGAAAAGGCAGATGTTGAATATTTAATTAATGATTAGAAAGGCAGGTTGATTAGTATGGAATATACAATAGATACATTAAGAGAGATTAACGCAAGATTTTGTGGTTCGCATATACTTATGAATTACGATGTAGATAAGGCAAATATGTATGTCGAACTTATAGAAAATACACGGTCTGAAAAGACTCCAAGTGTAGGTGATTGCGTTAGATATACAAATGAGTATGGAGATTACTATGGAACAGCTCATATTGAAAAAGCAGATGGGAATGAAATTTATATCTGTGAACAACCATATACACCTTTTGTTCATGAATACGAAGGCAGAATTAGTTGTAGTACAAGTGGTGGAGCATGGACACATTTACCAACAAGAGAATTGAAATATATAGGTAAAATTGAAAAGAGATTTTGTGATTGGGGTAATTGTGGAGGCTGTGCAGATGGTGCTATTGATTTTATAGCAGAAGTAAGTTTATGGGAATATGTAGATAGTAAAAATCCTTTTGTAAGTGAAAATGGATATAAGTTTACAACAAAGGATTTTGGTAAACAGTATATATCATTCAATCCTAAAGATGATTCACCTTATGTATATTTTGGAGAAGGTTGTGCATGGAAAAGTAAAACAGATTTATATGCTTATCTGAGAACATATAGAGCAGAAATTTTCAAAGGACATTGGCAGAATCAGTTTATTGTGTGGACTTGGAAAGAGAAACGGCATCATGTATCACCAATGGAATTTGATGGTCTTAAATTAGAAGAAGATACATTCCTGATGAATGGTTCCATCATGAGATGTAAAAGAAAATATGATGAAATTACTCATACTGTACACACATATTATGTTTGGTATTGGGACGATCCAACCAAAGACTTCTTTGAGGCGAGTGCAGAACAGAATAAAATAAGAGAAAAATATTATACACTTGATAGAAAAACTCCAACATATATTGTTGCGAGAGAAGAAATAAAGTCTGGAATTGAAATCCCAAAACATGAGGAGGTGTAATAGTATGCAAATTCTTGTTTGAAATCATATTTTTGGAATGGGTATAGAAATCGTTATGTACTTGGTTTGGAAGGAAGTGAGAATTATGCAGAAAACATTAATGGAAATGTTAATTGAAGCGGGCTATCCGAAAGAAGAAATGGATCACCATGATTCTGATTTATATGTATATGTGACACCACTTACAACAAAGGTAATTGAAGAATGGTGTAAGACACATGATTATAGAATGGCTTGGCATTGTCCTACATTTAGAGACCAGATAACAGGCAAAATGATGTATGATTGTGCATTTCAGTGGTATGAAAATTAGCAGATAGGAGCGTGATTATATGGCATATTACAGTAGTCCACGAAAGTATGAAAACGCAACTGGTAAAAGATTTATAGATAAATGCCCATGTATTCATAAAACAGGAAGTGTTAAAGGTATGGTTAAATTAGGCTTTTGGGATAAAGATAGCGATAAGGTAAGACATGGGAATTGGATTTACCAACAACCATAAAGCAAAGGAAATTGTAATTTCGGGAGGTGAGGATATGCAAGCGACAATTACAAGAAACGGAAAAAGATACAGATTATCAACGGCGGAAATGTTAGAAGCTGCTAGATGCTTACGGATTAATTTTATGCAGGATGAATTGGAAAGCCAATTCAATGTTCCAGAAAGTAAGTCGGAAGAGCTGGCGATTAAAGCTGATGAGCTTTATTGTGAGGGAAATGTAGACCGGACGGAATATGATTGTATCAATGAGATTGCAAATAATTATGGATATTAAAGAAAGTAAATAAAGGCAGACGCAAACAAATGTGTCTGCCTTTTGCAATGGAAGGAGCGAATATTATGCAGATAGTTAAATTTGTAACAGTAGAAAAGGACAAAGTTATGGTTTGGTGTACAACAAATTCGATAATCATTTTCAGAGATTTCATGCAGTACGTTCTCGATGACATGAATCATCCTGAAGATTTTATGATTATTGATACAAGAAACGACTTGGTTTACGGAATGTATGATGTTGCAACAAAACAGTACAAGATGCGAAAAAGAACGTTTGAAGAGCGCATGAACGATGTTCAAACTGGAAAATGGAGCAAGTTTTCTGACATAGAATTAAAGGGAATGTAGAAAGGATGGCGGAACGATGATCGCACGGAATTGTTTAGGGAAAATTGAAGAAATATGTAAACGAATTGCTTTAGGAGGTAAATCGTATGCATAAAGATTTTTGGGGATGGAGTTTGGAAAACGTAGGGAAAGCGAAAGTGGACACGAAATATTTGCTTGAATATATCGACGATCCGAAAATCGCTGACAAACTGGAACAAACAGGAGATGACGAGTTGTTCACCAACAGAGAGTTTGATGATATCTCAAAGGCAATCACAGCTTATATGACGCGATATATGAAAGAAGACTGCGCAATCGTTCACCTGTGGGAAACGGTGTTGATAAACGGAGAAGTGGTTTTAGAGCAGATGATTGAACCAACTGGCGATTTCAAGTATTGGATGAGATGTGCTGTTGATGACGAGATGAGACGCAGAGTAGCAAGTGCAGAGCGCAGAGCGGAAGATTTGGAAAGATCCAATAACTTATACGCTGGTTTTATTAAAGCGATGGGGAAACAGTTTGAAAATATGTTCAACGAATTTTGTAAAAGGGAGACTGAAGGATGAGTAATCAGGAATACATCAGAAGTTGTGCCGCCAAGAAAGGATGGCACACATATTATTCAACGCTGCGTCCGGTAAGCATTGGAACGCAACCAAAAGAGGGGTTTATGGATTTCATCAATTATGACGAGAGAACGGAAGTTGATGGAAAAATGGTGTGGGCTGAGTTGTATTACAACAGAGAGCTTACTGAAAAAGAAATGAGAGATTATGACTTAGTTAAATAGAAAGCGAGGTTGATTGATATGACAATGGAAATATTAAAAGCCAGAATAGATGAAATATTAAAGAAAATGTGGGGTGTAAATGAACATGGTGGCATCGAAATCTATGCTGACTATAGAGATAGAGAACTTTCTGATGGTTTTTTAAAAAAGATATTTGAGCATAATAATCCAAGCGAGGCTTTTAATGATGAATTAGTTGATTGGGCTATGGATTATGCGATGGAGTACGGAGAAGATGAGCTTGAAAAGAATATTCGTAAAGAACTGACAGATGAAGAGGAAGAGTATTTTACAGATAATTTTGATGAGATATGGGAATATGTAAAAGAAAATACATATTTTTATTACAACGCAGAGGATTTTAATAATGAAGTCAAAGTAAATATCATGGTGGATTGTGGTAATTGGAATTACGATTGCGTTTGCGATAATGTTCTGAATTGGTATGGAAATTCAGGAGATGGAAGTATTGATAAAGAATCATCTATGCTGTGGTTAGCAAAAACACAAGGTAAAGCAACTGCATTAAGAAAGGCTTGTAAACAAGTACATAGAGATGACGGATATTATGTAGATAGAGATAAAAATAAAGACAAATTTATTGAAAGCTGCATACAGGAATTTGAAAATCTTTCATCACATATGGGAACTGTAACATTTCTTGTAAAAATGCCGTTATTTGAATTGTTTGATTTAATAGAATTGCAGAACAAGGAATATGACGAAAAGGGAAAATACGATCCACGAAAGAATGAAAAATCAAAATCTTATATTGTTCTTGGGAAAGAAACAATGTGTGGGTTATATGATTCTTGGTCTGGCGGTGGTTCTGTATTAGAAGTAGAACTAGATAAGGATGTTAAACTCCCTATTAAATATGCAGTCTTTTGTGTAGAGGGATGTAAGATGCATGGATATGATATTGATGAAGTCTATGGACTGATTGATAGTTGTTGGAAAGGAACAGTAAAGAAAATAAAAGAGGTGGCTTGATATGGATAAAGTAAAAGTGATTTTCCGAAAAAATAAATATAATGATGTGATTGCATTCTTTCCAGAAGAGAGCGCAAATTACGGGAATATTATGTTATATATGCATATTGGTCAGCATGGTGAAGCAAGTTATGAATTTTATTTGACTACTCGTAAGGCAAATGAAAATGAGTATGCTGATTTATTTGCTGAGTTACGTAAGATATATGATGATTGTGAATTGATAGTAAAACAGAGAGTTAATTACAACGATTTAAGAGATAAAGCATGGAAATAAAACCAGAGGAAAGAACTGTTTCGTAGCAAAATGCGAACTATATATAGTAGCCATACAATTATATATACACTATATGTAGCAGTTAAGAGAAAAGCAAGGAGAGTGATCAGTATGAGAGATTTAAAGCCTGGTGATGTTGTTCATGTTCAAGGAATTGTTTGTGAGATTGCAGAAATTGCATGGCAAGAGCCTTGGGATTGGAGAGAGGCATATTACTTAGAGTTCAGAGATACAAACGGAATATACAGAAGTTGGAAACAAAATTTCGATGGTGGTTATGCTGAGTTGAAGGGAAAGTGATTAGCATGATGACAAGATCTTCATTTCCGGTTTGCTTCGTGTAAACCGGATTTCTTTTTGCGAGAATATATTAAGAAAAATAAAAGGTTCATAGAATTATTACGCATGGAATTTTGAATAGTAGTATAGAAAGGATGAAAAATATAAATACACCAAAGTATATAATTATTACCAATAATAAAGCAATGGGAAATACTCCTGAAGATGTTGTAAATGAGCAGTACGAGAAAAGAGAAGTTTTCGGACTAAACGGATCTGATTATATCTGTCATTATTTCAACGGCGACATTTACAGAAGCGTCCCTGATATTGATGAAGCAATTCAATATTTAAACATCAAAGAGGGGTATGACATGGTCCAATTCGATAACGGAAACATCGGGTTTATTGCATACTACGATGGAGTCGAAAACGGGTTTGAGGTTATTGGATAGGTAAAAAGCGAAAAGGGAGTAATTGAAATGTTAGATATTACAAATTTATACACATACAGAATTACAGAGACTGCTGTAGGAATCGTAAAAGCAGATTCAGAAACGGAAGCAAAGGAAAAGGTTAGGGCGGCTTATTCGTGCTATTATGGCAATGAGTATGCGCCGGAAATGGATACAATCGACATAAAGAAAATCACGAATGATTCATGGTTTAGCGATCATCCTGATGTGGTTGAGATTGATGAGTTGGTGTAGAAATTTAGAATTGCGAGGTAAGAAATATGGAAGAGTACACAGTTAATTTTTTCGCAGATGTTGATGTAAAGATTGAGGCAAATTCGCCGGAAGAAGCCAGAAAGAAAGCGCTAGAAACGTTTGGCGGTGAATACTATGACAAAAAGTTTGATTATGTGTGTTTAGGAGACATTAACTTTATAACGAGGTCAGACGGAACCGAAGTTTAAGCGAAACAAAAGGCTTTAGATTTAAGAAAGGAGCTATGTTATGGATAATAAAATTACAAGAGAAAGCATGAACATGATTATAGAAGAAATCATGGGAGTAATGACAAGCGACTGGATAACTGATGATTCAAAACCGGCGGAAATTGAGCGAATTATCGTCGATAATGGTTTAGCTACTGTGATCGAAAACGAAAATTTCAACAGGAGAGAACTTGATCTGATAAAAGATATTAGAAAT
>OLSG01002313.1_pt1 | contig 16632 bp, 15 predicted proteins | sample 1673041 | NCBI WGS metagenome assembly OLSG01 (sample SAMEA3136749, study PRJEB25190) | human gut metagenome | reverse complement strand
GCACCCGTAGCTCAGGGGATAGAGCACCGCCCTCCGGAGGCGGGAGCGGCGGTTCGAATCCGCCCGGGTGTGTACTTTTTTTACTATTTTCTATCGCCATGTGTTCATAATGAACTGTCGGTGGCGGGTCTTGTATGGAGGGAGTCTTATGAAAGTAAAGATTCATGAGGTTCTGACAAGGAAGAACAGATATAAAAGACTGGTATTTATTCTGGTGTTGTTTTTGCTTGTTCTACTTGTAGGAATTCTCGGATTCGGACTCACTAAAGAGAAAGAAAAGAAAGTACAGAAGACAGAACAATTCGTCAGTTCACAGAAAGTAGTTCTGGTAAACGGTGGCTGCGAAAATATGCAGACGAATCCACTGAAAGAAGAGACGGATGAACAGATGATAAAGGCAGTAAAAGATTACTATACAGAAAAGAAGGCCGATACGGAATTTGTGGAGATGTATGATCATTTTAAAATCTATACAAAATCCGGAAAGTACAAAGATACATATGTGGCGTTCGTCAGATATGATATGAAGATCAAAGATATATATACAGAGGTTCCCGGACTTGGAACATTGTATGTCAAAAAGGATTCTCAGGGAAATTACCAGATAACTCAGCAAGTAAAGAAAAAAGAAATCCGGGAATATATTAACCGGATCGCAGAACATGAAGACGTACAGGCTCTGATGAATCAGACGCATGAGTCTTATCAGAAAGCAGTTAGTTCAGACGCACTTTTGAAGGAGGCGCTGGATGATCTGAAGGATGCATATGAGAATTCCATAGGAAATTAGAAAACTCTGGAAATATCAGATATCATAAAAAGATGAATGGAGGAGATACAAAGTGAAGAAAATCATTGATTATATTGCAGAAGAACTTGCAGATGCATTTGAAAAAGCAGGTTATGACAGAGCTTACGGAAAAGTAACATTATCAAATCGTCCGGATCTTTGTGAATACCAGTGTAACGGTGCAATGGCGGGAGCAAAAGCTTATAAAAAGGCACCGTTCATGATCGCAGAGGATGTAGTTGCCCTGTTAAAGGACAGCGCATGTATGGAAGAGGTAGAGGTTGTAAAGCCGGGATTTATCAATATCAGACTGAAAAAAGCATTTGTTGCAGATTATCTGAACCAGATGGAAGAAGCAGAAGATCTTGGTATTCAGAAGGCAGAGAACCCTGAGATGATCGTTGTGGATTACGGCGGACCGAATGTGGCAAAACCACTGCATGTAGGACATCTGCGTTCTGCAATTATCGGGGAAAGCGTTAAACGTATTGCGAGAAAAATGGGACATGAGGTTCTTGGAGATATCCATCTTGGCGACTGGGGATATCAGATGGGACTGATCATCACAGAGTTAAAAGAAAGAAAACCAGAGCTGCCATATTTTGATGAATCTTTTGAAGGAGAATATCCAAAAGAAGCACCGTTTACTATCAGCGAGTTGGAAGAGATCTATCCAACAGCAAGTGGTAAGGCGAAAGAAGATGATGCTTACAGAGAGAATGCATTACATGCAACATATTTGTTACAGAATGGACATAGAGGATATCGTGCAATCTGGAATCATATTATCAATGTATCTGTATCTGATCTGAAAAGAAATTATGCAAATCTAAATGTAAGTTTTGATCTCTGGAAGGGAGAGTCTGATGCACAGGCATATATTCCTGACATGATCGATAAGTTGAAAAAAGACGGATTTGCGCATGAAGATCAGGGGGCTCTGGTTATTGATGTGCAGGAGGAGACTGACACAAAAGAGATCCCTCCATGTATGATTCAGAAATCAGATGGAGCTTCACTGTATGGGACAACCGATCTTGCTACACTGGTACAGCGTGTCGAAGATTATCATCCGGATAAGGTTATCTATGTTGTTGATAAACGTCAGGAACTTCATTTTACACAGGTATTCCGTTCTGCGAAAAAGACAGGAATCGTTCCGGCAGAGACCGAATTGAAATTCCTTGGATTTGGCACTATGAATGGAAAAGATGGTAAGCCGTTTAAGACAAGAGAAGGCGGAGTTATGCGCCTGGAGACACTGATTTCGGAAACTGCGGAGAAGATGTATAAGAAAATTTCTGAAAATCATGCGATTGAAGAAGAAGAAGCAAGAAAGACAGCTAATATGATCGGAGTAGCTGCACTTAAATACGGAGATCTTTCAAATCAGGCATCAAAAGATTATGTTTTTGATGTGGACAGATTTATTTCATTTGAAGGTAATACAGGTCCGTATATTCTCTATACGATCGTTCGTATTAAATCAATCCTGCATAAATATCAGGCACAGGGAAACAGCCTGGATGGATTAAAGGTACAGGAGGCACATGCGGACTGCGAGAAAGCACTGATGCTTGAAGCGGCTAAATATAACGATGTGATCGCAAATGCGTTCCAGGACCTTGCACCGCATAAGATCTGTGCATATATTTATGATCTTGCAAATGCATTTAACCGTTTCTACCATGAGACAAAGATTTTGGGTGAAGAAAACGCTGAGAAACAGAAGAGTTATATTGCACTTCTGAAAGTAACAAAAGATGTACTGGAAGGATGTATTGACGTACTTGGATTTGAAGCACCGGAAAGGATGTAAGTAGGATGACAGAGAAATTATTTTATGAGGACAGTCACAGAACCGGATTTACAGCAAAAGTAATTTCCTGTGAAGAAGCAAAGGATGGCTACCGTGTGGTACTGGACCAGACGGTATTCTTCCCGGAAGGCGGCGGTCAGTATGCAGATACAGGAGTTCTGGGAACCGTGAACGTTACAGATGTGCATGAAAAAGACGATGTGATCTATCATTATACGACTGCACCATTGGAAGTGGGAAGTATTGTGACCGGAAAGATCAACTGGGAAGAACGTTTTGAAAAGATGCAGCAGCATACCGGGGAGCATATTGTATCCGGTATCGTGCATGAAAGATTTGGATATAACAATGTTGGTTTTCATCTGGGGGCCGATTACTGTACAATGGATTTTGATGGTACGATCAGTAAAGAACAGTTGAAAGAGATTGAGGCAGCGGCAAATGAGGCAGTATATCAGGATCTTGAAATCGAGATTCTTTATCCGTCGAAGGATGAGCTGAAAGATATGGATTATCGCAGCAAGATCGAGATTGAGGGTCAGGTACGTATTGTAAAGATCCCAGGTTATGATGTGTGTGCATGCTGTGCGCCACATGTGAAGACGACCGGTGAGATCGGAGCTGTCAAGCTGGTAAGCATGGCCAATTATAAAGGCGGTGAGCGTATCACAATGCTCTGCGGAAGACGTGCAATGCGGGATTATGAGAAAAAAGATGCCATGACAAAAGAAATCTCGGCACTGTTATGTGCAAAAGAATATGAAGTGGCAGATGCGGTTGGTAAGCTTAAAGATGAGCAGACACGTATGAAGAGCCAGATCGCAGAATTACAGCAGAAACTCCTGGAATTTTGTGTGGCAGAGATTCCGGTAGAAGAGAAGATTGTGACTGTATTCGACAGCGCATTGTCCGGTAATCTTCCAAGAGAAATGATGAACAGGCTGCTTGATAAAGGCGCAGTGATCTGTGCGGTATTTGCCGGAACAGATACGGACGGTTATCGATATGTAATCGGAAGCAGGAGTGAGGATGTACGCCCGATCAGCAAAGCATTAAACGTCGCGTTTGAAGGACGCGGTGGTGGAAAGCTGGAGATGGTTCAGGGATCTGTGAAGGGAACCGGTAAGGCTATGAAAGAATTGCTTATGCAGTATAAGTAATCGTGTGAATCATAAAGAAACTACCAGACAATAAAATCCGCAGTGTAGTATGTAACACAAATTTGTTTGCAGGAACATAAAAAGATATTTATGTTACATACTACACTGCGGATTCTGCTTTATAAATTGTCATGCACTCGTAAGAAACGGCTCAGACTATGCGCACTATTTTCTATGACTTTGAATGATCAGACGGACGGTTCGATAAAGAAATGGCTTGTACTTTTCGATAGATACAGGTTCTTCAAACAGTATAGAATTGTATCCGGTGGAACCAGCCAATTCCAGAATAGTGAATAGCATAATGTCAATATCCTGATATTCGTGTTCATCGGCTTCTACCAGCTCCAGATATCGTTCATAGAAGATTTTGTCACCTTCGTCTTCGGCCCAGAAAGCAGATTTTAATGCACCCATTACAAGATTTTTTGAAATAAAGTTCAGCAAAGGCTTATTATTTACTAAAATATTAATGATGTCATCAATGATAAAAATCAGCTGGTCTTCAAGTCCGGTGATGCCGGAGTGCTCCAGAGCAATTGCCGCATGATCAAATAATTCTTTGGTTTTGTGAGCGATCAGCTTATTTTTGATGTCATACTTATCTTTAAAATACAGATAGAAAGTTCCTTTCGCTACACCTGCTTTTTCAACAATGTCAGAAATGGCGGTTGAATTGATCCCTTTGGTGGTAAATAATTCATATGCAGTGCGAAAGAGTGCTTCCTTTTTCTTTTTTTTATTTTCCTCGACTCTTCCCATGAGTAATCAGACTTCCTTTTATAACTTTTTGTACAAATTGCTTAGAGTAGTTTTGTACAGATACTGAAATAAATATCTCAACATAATAAGTATAGCAAATCAGAAATAAGAAGTCAAACAAAATTGACTGTTGGTCATATTTTATTCGTATTGCCTTTTTAATAGAATACCGATATAATAGAAATGTTAAATACGTATGAAAAAGGAGATTATACATGGAGGCATATACAAGTTTTGCCGAGGTTTATGATACATTTATGGATAATGTGCCGTATGAAGAATGGGCGGATTATCTGGAAGACAGATTAAAAGAATACGGAGTAAAAGACGGACTGGTTCTGGAACTGGGATGCGGGACCGGAAGTATGACAGAACTCCTGGCTGAAAAAGGGTATGATATGATCGGAGTAGATAATTCCGAAGATATGCTGGAGATTGCCATGGAGAAAAGGATTGAGAGTGGCCATGATATCCTTTATCTGTTGCAGAATATGCAGGAGTTTGAACTGTACGGAACTGTGAGAGCAATAGTCAGTGTCTGTGATTGTGTCAATTATGTGACAGAAAAGAATGAACTGCAGGAAGTATTCCGTCTGGTCAATAATTATCTGGATCCGCAAGGTATTTTTATTTTTGATTTTAATACAGAATATAAGTACAGAGAAGTGCTGGGAAATCAGGTAATCGCGGAAGACAGGGATGAATGCAGTTTTATCTGGGAAAATTATTACAATCATACATCAATGATCAATGAATATGAACTGACTTTATTTGTACGTGAGGATGAAGAGGCGTCTCTGTACAGAAAATATCAGGAGAGCCATTTCCAAAAGGCATATACATTGCGGGAAATGCGCGGATTGTTAGAAAAAGCAGGACTGAAATTCGTTGCAGCATATGATGCGTATACGAAGAAAGCACCGATGTATACAAGCGAACGGATTACAGTGATCGCAAGAGAATATGGAAAATAGACAGAAATAATAAAGAAGGGAATACACACATGAAAGATTATATTGTAAGAGCAACAGCAGCGGAAGGGCAGGTAAGAGCCTTTGCTGCGACAACAAAAGAGCTGGTAGAAACGGCCAGAGAACATCATAATACCAGCCCGGTTGCGACAGCGGCACTGGGAAGATTACTGACAGCAGGAGCGATGATGGGAAGCATGATGAAAAATGAGACAGATATGCTGACACTGCAGGTAAGAGGAGACGGACCGCTCGGTGGTATCACCGTTACCGCAGACAGTAAAGGTGATGTCAAAGGATATGTTAATAATCCGGATGTTATGCTGCCGCCAAAGAATGGAAAGCTTGATGTGGGAGGTGCTGTTGGAATCGGTCTTTTACAGGTTATAAAAGACATGGGATTAAAGGAACCATATTCCGGACAGACAATTCTTGTATCCAGTGAGATAGCAGAAGATCTGACGTATTATTTTGCCAATTCAGAGCAGGTACCATCTTCGGTAGGCCTTGGTGTACTGATGGAAAAAGATAATACGGTAGAATGTGCCGGTGGCTTTATCATTCAGATGATGCCATTTGCCAAAGAAGAGACGATCAGTCAGATTGAAGAAAATTTAAAAAACATAACATCAGTAACAGATCATCTGAAAAAAGGAGAAACACCGGAGCAGATCCTGGAGATTCTGCTGGGAAATCTGGGCCTGGAAATTACAGACACTATGCCGACAAGATTCTATTGTAACTGTTCAAAAGAACGTGTAGAAAAAGCCGTGATCAGTGTTGGAAAGAAAGAAATCCAGGATATGATCGATGAAGGGAAGGATATCGAAGTAAAATGTCATTTCTGTAATACCGCATACAAATATACGGTAGATGAACTGAAAGATATCTTAAAACGTTGTAAACGATAAGGAGAAAGAGTCATGAAAGACGGATTTGTAAAAGCAGCGGCTGCGACTCCGGATATCAGAGTGGCAGATGTTGCTTATAATACAGAAAATATCTGTAAAATGATCGACGAGACAGTTGCAAACGGAGCAAAAGTCATTGTATTTCCGGAGTTGTGTGTGACGGGATATACCTGTAGTGATCTTTTTATGCAGGATATATTACTGAAAGAGGCAAAAGAAGCTTTATTTAAGATTGCAGATTATACAAAAGAAAAGGATGCACTCATATTTATAGGTGTCCCGCTTGCTGTAGACGGAGAACTTTATAATGTTGCGGCTGCGTTAAATCGTGGAAATATTCTGGGACTTACGACAAAGACATTTCTTCCGAATTATGGGGAATTTTATGAGATGCGTCAATTCCGTCCGGGACCGGATACGGCAAGGTGGATTACATTAGATGGAAAGAAAATTCCATTCGGGCCACAGCTCCTATTTGTGGCAGAACAGATGGAGGAACTGGTCGTTTCGGCAGAGATCTGTGAAGATGTGTGGTCTCCGATCCCGCCAAGTACACTTGCAGCAAGAGAAGGTGCTACAGTAATCGTTAACTGTTCGGCAAGCGATGAGACAATCGGTAAGGCGGCTTATCGCGAGAGCCTGATCGAAGGGCAGTCGGCAAGATTGATCTGTGGATACATTTATGCCAATGCCGGAGAAGGAGAGTCTACGACAGATCTGGTATTTGGAGGACATAATATTATTGCAGAGAATGGAACGACACTTGCATCCAGCAATCGTTTCTCAAATGAAGTGATCTATACAGAGATAGATGTAAAACGTTTATTAAGTGAGCGCCGCAAGAATACAACATTCCAGACGGAAAAAGAGAGGACACTGATCCGTATTCCGTTTGAGATCCATGTAGAGGAAACAGAGCTTACAAGAAGATTTGCATCCAGACCATTTGTGCCAAGTGTGATGGCAGAGAGAAACTTGCGTTGTGAAGAAATTCTGACGATTCAGGCTATGGGGCTGAAAAAACGTCTGGCACATGCACATGCCAAAAGTGCAGTCGTTGGTATTTCGGGAGGTCTGGATTCTACGCTGGCACTGTTGGTGTCAGCAAAAGCATTTGACGCATTAGGAATGGATCGTAGTGGAATTGTAGCTGTGACGATGCCTTGTTTTGGAACTACGGACAGAACTTATCAGAATGCATGCAAGATGTCAGTAAAGCTCGGAGCAACACTACGGGAAATCCCGGTAGGGGCAGCGGTCGAACAGCATTTTAAAGATATCGGGCATGATCCGGAGGATCATAGTGTAACCTATGAAAATTCTCAGGCAAGAGAGAGAACTCAGGTATTGATGGATGTAGCAAATCAGACAGGAGGAATCGTGATCGGAACAGGAGATATGTCTGAACTTGCACTTGGATGGGCAACTTATAACGGAGACCATATGTCTATGTATGGAGTGAATGCATCTGTTCCGAAGACGCTGGTACGTCACCTTGTACATTATTATGCAGATACCTGTGAAGATCAGGAGTTGAAAGAAGTACTGTACGATGTGCTGGATACACCGGTCAGCCCGGAACTCCTTCCGCCAAAAGACGGCGAGATTGCGCAGAAGACAGAAGATCTGGTCGGCCCTTATGAATTACATGATTTCTTCTTATATTATCTGTTGAGATTCAGCTATGAACCAAGTAAGATCTACCGTATCGCACGTTATGCATTTGAGGGTGAATATGATGATGCAACCATCTACAAATGGTTATACACATTCTGCAGAAGATTCTTTATCCAGCAGTTCAAACGCTCCTGTCTGCCGGATGGCCCGAAGGTTGGAACCGTGGCATTATCTCCTAGAGGAGACTGGAGAATGCCGAGTGATGCTTGCTCGGAAGTGTGGCTGCGGGATTTGGAGAAGGTGAATCCGGAAGTGTATAGAAGCACTGGAAAATCAAGGCTTATATTATAATTTTCCGATTATACGTAAAGGTTATAAAAAATAGCCGTTTTAGTGAATCCGGAGTGTGTTTAGAAACAGTTAGAGCGTCAAAATAACCGTTAAAGGAATGTAGTGAACTTGTTTGAGTCCCCAAGGGACGAGTTGTGAACGTAATTCCTTTGTTTTTAGGTTATTTTGGCACTCTTACTGTTTCTTAGTGCACGGAACCTGAACAAGAACGACTATATACTGTGTTCTTCAAGGACCGAGAGGTCAACTCTGTTAATTGATTAAATAGAAACTAATCTAATTTCAACCCTTTGAATAAATCCCCAAGACTTGTACCGATCTCTTCAGCCTTCGGGATCTCTACATGGATTTCTTCTTCCTCTTTTTTCTCTTCTTCGAGAGCCTTCATACTCAGGCTGATCTTGCCATCTTTTATTCCGATGATCTTTACAGTTACTTCGTCTCCGACATTTAATACATCAGCAGGTGATTTGATTCGTTTTAAGCTGATCTGGGAAATGTGTACCAGACCGGAGAGACCGTCGCCGAGATCTACAAATGCTCCGTAATTCTGAAGGCTTTCTACAGTGCCTGTTACGATGCTTCCAACTTTGACAGCGGCAATCTTAGCTTCTCTTTCCTTTCTTGCTTTTTCCTGGAGAATCTCGCGTGCAGAGAGTACGAGACGGTTATTTGCTTCATCTACATCGATGACTTTGACTTCAATATCTTTTAACAGGTAAGTTTCAAGATCTTCGATATAGGAGAGAGATAATCTGGATGCCGGGATGAATCCACGCAAACCTTCAACCATGGCAATGGCGCCGCCATTTACAATCCCTTCTACTTTTACAGGAAGGACAGTACCTTTTTCCATGTAAGATTTTACTACATTCCATGGATTTGCATCGTCAAAATGTTCCTCAAGATCAGCCATTGTAACAGGTGTTCCTTCGTTCTGTGTTTCTTCGTGTAATAATTCTTCGCTCATAGTATTAAGTTCCCTTCTTATTATTAAGAACATAATTGAAAATGTTCTTTTATACTGTCTTAAGTATAGCATAGAAGTATAATATTGTTCAAAGAAAAATACGAAATACATAGAAATAAAGGTTGACGAATTCTTAAAAAGATGGCAAGCTTAATACTTAAGAGATGATATAAAAAGGGATGTGAAAGAGAAAATATGGCTAAGAAAGCAGGAAAAATATACGTTGTGGGACATAAGAATCCCGATACGGATTCCATCTGTTCAGCAATTGCCTATGCAAATTTAAAAAGAGAAATAACCGGTAATGATTATATTGCAAAAAGAGCCGGTCAGATAAATGAAGAGACACACTATGTATTACAGAAATTTGGAGTGAAGGTTCCAAATCTTCTGGAGAATGTCAAATTACAGGTAAAAGATATGGATATCCACCAGATAGATGGTGTAGGACCGAATGTATCTTTGAAAGATACATGGACAAAGATGAAGGAGAATAACATCAAGACACTTCCGATTTTAAGAGATGAAGAGCTCCTGGGTGTTATTTCAACCGGAGACATTGCGACATCTTATATGGATGTATATGATAATATGATCCTTTCCAAAGCAAGAACGCAGTATCGTAACATCATGAATACACTGGATGGAGAGATGGTAACCGGTAACGAACATGGATATTTTACAAAAGGAAAAGTAGCAATCGGTGCATCAAGTCCGGAGCTTATGCAGGAATTTATAGAAAAAGATGATCTGGTGATCCTTGGAAACCGTGTAGAATCACAGATGTGTGCACTTGATATTGATGTAAGCTGTATGGTAGTCTGCCAGAATGCGGAAGTATCCGAAGAAGTGATCAAACGTGCAGATGAACAGAGTACGGTAATCATCAGTACACCGCACGATACATTTACGGCAGCCAGACTGATCAACCAGAGCGTTCCGGTCAAGCGCTTTATGACGAAGACACCACTTACTTGTTTCCATATGAGTGATTATGTGGAAGATATTAAGGAAGTTATGGCAAAGAAGAAATACCGTGATTTCCCGATTATCGACCGGCATGGGAAGTTTAAAGGATTCGTATCAAGACGTCGTTTCTTAAATGTAAGTAAAAAGAAAGTGATCTTGGTGGATCATAACGAGAAGAATCAGGCAGTAGACGGTATCGAGGAAGCTGAGATCGTGGAGATCATTGATCATCACAGACTGGGAAATATCGAGACGATGGGACCTGTATTTTTCAGAAACCAGCCGGTAGGATGTACGGCAACGATCATATATCAGATGTATAAAGAAAACGACGTAGAGATCACACCAACGATTGCGGGACTTCTGTGTTCGGCAATCATTTCCGATACACTGTTATTCCGCTCGCCGACCTGCACATCGCTGGATGAAAAAGTTGCAAAGAAACTTGGAAAGATTGCAGGAATCAATCTGGAAGAACAGGCGCAGGCAATGTTCAAGGCAGGAAGCAGTCTTGCAGGAAAGACGGCAGAAGATATCTGTTTCCAGGATTTCAAGCAGTTTACAGTAAATGATATGGTATTTGGCGTGGGACAGCTGAATTCGATGAGTAAAGAAGAACTGCAGGAAGTGAAAGAGATGCTGACTCCATATCTGCCGGAAGTACTGGAGAAAAATGGAGTACAGATGGTATTCTTTATGCTGACGGATATTCTGGATGAATCGACAGAACTATTGTGCTGCGGCGCAAAAGCGAAAGAGTATATCATTGATGCATTCGATCTGAAAGAAGACAGCGAAAAGATGATCTTAAAGGGAGTTGTATCCAGAAAGAAACAGCTGATACCGACTCTGGTAAGTGAATTACAGCAGTAGAAAAAAGCGGGGGAAAAAGACATGGCAAAGCAGATCTGGAAACCGGGAAATATGCTGTATCCGCTCCCGGCCGTGATGGTAAGTACCGCAGATAAATCCGGTAAATCGAACATCATAACGGTTGCGTGGACCGGAACGGTATGTACGAATCCGGCAATGCTGTACATATCCGTAAGACCGGAGCGATATTCGTACGATCTTCTGAAAGACAGCGGAGAGTTCGTAGTAAATCTGACAACTGAAAAGTTAAAAAAGGCAACAGACTGGTGCGGAGTACGCTCCGGTCGTGATGTTGATAAATGGAAAGAGATGCATCTGACAGCCGGCAGAGCATCAAAGCTTGACTATGCACCGATCATAGAAGAATGTCCGGTGAACATTGAGTGTAAAGTAACCGAGATCAAAGAACTCGGCTCACATCATATGTTTCTGGCTAAAGTAGAGGCTGTTCAGGTAGGAGAAGAATATCTGGATGAAAAGGGAAGATTACAGCTTGGAAAAGCCGGTCTTCTGGCGTATTCTCATGGAGAATATCTGACATTGGGAGATTCACTTGGAACATTTGGATGGAGCGTCAGAAAAGCTTCTGTATCGAGAAAGAATAAGAAGAATGCAGAAAAGAAGCCTGTATCGAAAAAGAATAAGAAGAGTACAGGAAAGAAAGCGGTACCGGGAAAACGTAAGAAATAATATAGAAAAATATAAGGTAAAGCAAGGCGTCAGAGTTCTGGCGCCTTTTGTATACCAAAGTATGCAAGAGGAAAATGTCAATGGCAGCTTTTTTGTATTGCAGTAAGGTCAGAAAAAGAACCCGGGTATGGAATTCCCTGCCCCTGCATATAGTAAAATGAAATAATGCTATGCGGGTGTGACATGAAATCAAATATCGATTGCAAATCAGATATAACATATAAACGACGGACCAGGATGAAAATGGCGGGAATTTTGCTAATTTATATATTAGGCATCTATTTCCTTCTGACAAAGATGGTGCAGTTGGAAGATGAGGCTGTTGTGGGGGTGAAAAAAACTCATAAGGAACTGTCAGAAACTACCCATTCAAGTAATGAAAAGGCCATTCGGTATGTAGCATCGAATATGATAAAAGAGGCCCCTAAGATTGCAATCACATTTGACGACGGACCAAGCCCGGCATGGACACCGAAACTACTGGATGGATTAAAAGAGCGGAATGTAAAAGCAACATTTTTCCTGATCGGGGAAAATGCAGAAAATACGCCGGAACTTGTAAAGAGAGAATCGGAAGAAGGGCATCTGGTCGGCAATCATACGTATCACCATGTAGAAATCACACGTGTACCGGATGAGACGGCAAAAGAAGAAATTCTGATGACAAATGAAGTGATTACCGGGATCACAGGAGAAGAAGTCTCTTATATGCGACCACCGTTCGGAGCCTGGCAGAAGAAGCTGGAGTGGGAACTGGATGTTATGCCTGTGATGTGGACGATAGATCCTCTGGACTGGACAACGAATAATGAAGATGAAATTGTCAATAAAGTAGTGACGCAGGCAAAGGAAAATGATATCATTTTACTGCACGACTGTTATGAGTCCAGTGTGAATGCGGCACTGCGTATTGTAGATATCCTGCAGAAGGAAGGATTTGAATTTGTAACGGTTGATGAACTCATTATGAATTAGATTCAAAACGCAGAATTTATGAATCAGATCTGATGAATGAAAATTTACATAGATAAATGGAGATGAAAGAATGGATTTATTTGATTATATGCGGGAGCAGAACATGGAAAAAGAGGCACCGCTTGCATCCAGACTGCGCCCGACCACATTAGAGGAAGTAGTCGGACAGCAGCACATTATCGGAAAGGACAAATTACTTTACAGGGCGATCAAGGCTGACAAATTAAGTTCGGTTATTTTCTACGGTCCTCCGGGAACAGGAAAGACCACACTCGCCAAAGTCATTGCCAATACGACCAGTGCGGAATTTACCCAGATCAACGCAACGACTGCGGGCAAAAAGGACATGGAAGAAGTGATAAACAAAGCAAAAGAGATGCAGGGAATGTACCGGAAGAAGACAATCCTGTTCGTGGATGAGATCCATAGATTCAATAAGGGACAGCAGGATTATCTGCTGCCGTTTGTAGAAGACGGTACGATCATTCTGATCGGCGCAACGACAGAGAATCCGTATTTTGAAGTGAATGGGGCGTTGCTTTCCAGATCGAGCATCTTTGAATTACAGCCGCTTGCCAAAGAAGACATCAAGACACTGATCACAAGGGCAGTCTATGATACGGTAAAAGGTATGGGAAGTTACCAGGCAGTGATCGATGAAGATGCACTGGAATTTCTTGCAGACATTTCCGGAGGAGATGCCAGAAGTGCATTGAATGCAGTCGAACTTGGAATCCTGACGACAGAACGAAGTGCAGACGGAAAGATTCACATCACACTGGATGTTGCATCCGAATGCATTCAGAAACGTGTAGTCAAATACGATAAGACCGGGGATAATCATTATGATACGATCTCTGCATTTATCAAAAGTATGCGTGGCTCCGATCCAGATGCGGCAGTGTATTATCTTGCGAAAATGTTATACGCAGGAGAAGATATCAAGTTCATAGCCAGACGTATCATGATCTGCGCATCGGAAGATGTCGGAAATGCAGATCCGATGGCACTTACGGTTGCCGTATCTGCTTCCCAGGCAGTCGAACGAATCGGTATGCCGGAAGCACAGATCATTCTTTCTCAGGCAGTCACGTATGTAGCAACTGCACCAAAGAGTAATGCCGCATGCAATGCAATCTTTGATGCAATGGCAAGCGTGAAACGCACAAAGACAACGGTTCCGCCACACCTGCAGGATGCCCACTATAAAGGAGCCCAGAAACTGGGACACGGCATCGGATATAAATATGCACATAATTATCCGCACCATTATGTAGAACAACAGTATCTCCCGGACGAGATCGTCGGAGAAAAATTCTATGTACCAAGCGAGAATGGGCATGAGAAGGAGATTAAAGAGTGGATGAGTTATATCCGGAAAGATCAGTGAGTTGCTGTTTAATGCAGTATCGTGGTTTACCCCCGGTCCATGAGAAAGACTTGGTATTCTGCTACGGGCTAAGATTCTACGATGAAGAAGTTATAAGGGCGTCAGAATTTTCTAAAAGCACCCGGCCTAGGAGTCAAACTCGCCATACGGCTCAAACAGTGACTCCTATTCCGGGTAACGACCGCTTCATGCATTAAATATCCTTTATAGTTCCATCAATCCCAATCGTCACCACCTGCCAAGGAATAAACTTCCCGCTTGCTTTTAACGCTTCTGTAGCGGCATGCTCCAGTCCTCCGCAGCAAGGAACTTCCATACGGACGATAGTAAGACTTTTGAAATCATTATGCTTGATGATCTCGGTTAATTTCTCCGTATAATCAACTGCATCCAGCTTCGGACATCCAATCAGTACAACGTGATTCTTAATGAACTGGTTGTGGAAGTTGCCATATGCATATGCCGTACAGTCGGCTGCAATCAGCAGATTTGCGTTCTGGAAATATGGTGCGCTCAGCGGAGCAAGCTTGATCTGGATCGGCCACTGACGAAGCTGACTTTCCATGGAGTAAGCGGTCGGTGTACTTCCTGACATATTATTAGAAGCACTTGCATCATTATTATGAGTGTGTTGAATTTCACGAGCCATAGAACCCGGACATCCACCATGATGTGGAGCTGGTGCATCATTATCGTGAGCATGTGCTTTTTTTGCATCAAGGTGTTTCTTAAGTGCTTCCGGTCCTTTGGCGGCAAGATGTGCTTTTACTGCATCATCATCATAAGCATCCGCTTCACGTTCTTCAAATGTGATTGCATTTGTCGGACAGGCCGGCAGACAGTCACCAAGGCCATCGCAAAAATCATCGCGCATTAATCGGGCTTTTCCATCAACCATCTGAATGGCACCTTCGTGACAGGCGTTGGCACATGCACCGCATCCGTTACATTTTTCTTCATTTATATGGATTATTTTTCTGATCATAATGATTCTCCTTTTCTTAAAAAATAGAAATATGTTTAAAATGGTATCAGTTGTTTTGCAGGTATTAGTGTACTATAAAGAAGAAAAAGAATGTTGTTGGAATAACAACAAAAATAAAAATAATTACAATACCGCAATTAATGCTCATGTGTGGTAAAGTAACACACAAGAATTTAATAGACAACAGCCCCTCACTATTCCTAAAATTAAGGGAAAATAAATAGATTTCTTAAAATCTGTATGGTAGAATATGATTATGAACAAATCAACAAACAAGAATTGAGATTTCATATATTCCAAGGGATTTAATAACTGTTATATTTTATTATCAAATATCTCTCAATCCCTTGAAAACACAAAGTTTATCGCAGGTGAGCTTTCCCTTATTGTTTCCCTTGTGTTATATCGTCCCACCAGTGTTTACGAACTCTGATAAGGGCAAATACAAGGGCAAGAAAAATCTATAAAACAGTATAACACAAAATAAAAGTGACATGGTGAACTGATTGAAATGCTTCTGATTTTTGCAACAAATGATTGATTTAACGATAAGGAGATTTGATACGATGAGAACAATATTTGCAGAATACAATCCCAAGCGCAACAGTATTGATGTTTACACCTCTGTTGGCTATATGCTCCGCATTGACTGTTGGGAAGCTGAAAAGGACTTAAAAACCACACCAGGATCAGACTGTGCATTAAACGCACTCGCCATTGATGAACCTCTTGAATATGCCAAATTATATCTTGATGGAAATTTGCAGATGTGGGTAGATGCGGAAGACTCATTAGATATTTTTTAATTTTTAAACAAATACAACAGTTTAAATCGCTATTAACCACAATATTTCCGGAAAATTCATCATAGGTTTGTGCAAATGCAAAGAAACGGCGGCTCTGAAAATCAAAGCCGCCGTTTCATAGGCGCGTGAAAATGTGTCTGCTCTGCGACGGCTTTTTTTCTTTTGCCGTCGCGCTGCAGATAACCTATTCGTTCTATTTTGAACTTCTTTTATGCTACCTGATGTCTGCAATAGGAATGAATCGCCAAGAATGTAAACACAAATAATTCAATTCCTGCCGAAATCAAAATAACATGCGGTGTCCAGAAACTCATTCCACCGATATTCAGATAATTGAAATCTGCAAGCTGAGAAAGGAAATTGTTCTGCATACCAATTCCGGCAGATGGAAGTATGGTAGAGAGCCATGTTGCTCCCATCGCCACATAAGCAAAAAGCGGCATGAGAAGAACTACAATAGAGATCAGCAAAACTGTCAATGTGTCTTTACATTTTGCAGACAGGAACAACGTACAGCTAACCGTTGCTAATACAGAAAGTAAGCCCGCTGCTGCGAGAATTATCTGCAACTGCCCCAGATTGATGTTTGGCAG
>OLSG01002305.1_pt1 | contig 16683 bp, 10 predicted proteins | sample 1673041 | NCBI WGS metagenome assembly OLSG01 (sample SAMEA3136749, study PRJEB25190) | human gut metagenome | reverse complement strand
CGCAGGAGGGCAAGGCGGTCGCGCGCGCCACCGACCCGAATTTCCGTGAGGGCCGTCCGCCCAAATTCGATGCCGAGCAGCTCGACCACGCGATGGCTCTGCTCGCGGACCATTCCTACGCGCAGGTCGTCAAGCTGACCGGCATCAGCAAGTCCACGCTCATCCGCGAGAGGAAGCGACGCCGGACGGCGGCGGAGGAATGAGCGTGGCACAGCGCGCAGAGACGCCCTATATATAATAAGGTATAGCAGGCGGTTTTTTTGACCGTCCCGCTCTCCCCCCCGCCGTAAAGAACCCGTTAAATTGCAGAAAGGCTGTCGGAGTTTGCTCCGGCGGCTTTTTTTGCGCGCTGCGGTGCAGAAAACGGCAAATCCCGCAAAAATAATGAAAAAGGACGGGAAGCGGCGCGGAAAAGGCGGCTTTACCCTGGTAGAGCTGGCTGTTACGCTGGTCATTCTGAGCATCCTGTTCGCCATCGCTGTCCCGAACCTGCTCGGGTATATCCACCTGTCGCAGTTCCGCAGGAACGAGTCCTGCGCAAAGACCATGTATCTGTCCGCGGAATCCGCGCTGACGTACTGCCGCACCGGCGGCGAATGGGAGTCGTTTTGCAGACGGGTGAAGGACGAGGGCGTGCTCAACCGGTCGTTCGACGAGGCGGACGGGGAGCAGAAAAAGCTCAGCGGCCGCATCTATGGCATCCGTCTGGATGCGGACGAGTATGCCTCGGGCGAGCTGTCGGGCGACGGCAGTCTCGTCGACGAGCTGCTTTCGCAGGATACCTACGACAAAAGTCTGCTGAACGCCGCGATCTGCATCGAGATCGACGTGGAGAGCGGTCATGTCTACTCGGTCTTTTACGGCACGAGCTGCAAGGGACTGTACTACGGCTCGAACGCGCTCAGCCAGCCGGCGGAGCTGTCCGGCGAATGGCTGGACATGGACAGCCGCGCCAGCTACGACCTCCGACGCGCGGAGCGCCTTGGCTATTACTCGGTGCAGGACGCGGTCAACGTCGTCAATCTGGACGCGGCGAAGCTCAAGATCACCTCGATCAATCTGGTCAACGGCGAAACGCTCTCGCTGGGCTGGTCGAGCAGCGTCAGAGCGCAGAACAGGGCGAACGTATATTATGAGGTGAAGCTGTACAGCAGCGCGGACAAGGCGCTGCTGCTGACCATCCGCGTCCCGGGCAGCGCCCTCAAAACCGGCGCGCAGCCGCTCGAGGTCACGGCCGAGGACGGCACAAAGAAAAACTATACCTTCCCGATAGAATACGACCAGACGACCGGGCGCGCTTCTCTGGTGCTGGACGGCATGATGAACGCGCAGCTGTACAGCAGGCTCGACGAGCTGTCGGACGAGGACGAGGCGGCCTTCCGCCAGAGCAGCAGCACCAGCATCACGCGCTTCGGCGGCACACTCGCCGCACCGGCGGAGGTCTACGCGACCGTGCAGGCCTTCCCCGACCCGAACGCGGCATACGACAGCGGCGAGATGTACCAGAAGAGCGACGTCATCGACTCGAACCGCGCCAATACGCTCTTCGGAGACGGCACGAGCGCCGACGGCACCAAATGCGAGGTCAAAGCCTTCCGCCATCTCTCCAACATCCGTTACATGGATAAGGCGGCTGAATTTTCCGTTGCCGCGCGTTCGCTCGACTGGACGAGCGACAGCGTAAGGGTCTACGGCACAGCCGCCCACGGCGCGCTCACGGTCTCCTCCGGCACGGACATCGGCTTTCCGAGCATCCCGGAGCTGAAAACCGGTCAGACGCTGAACGGCGCGGGCGGTCTGCTAAACCGCATCGCCGCCGTGTTCACCGGCGGGAACGCCGTCAGCAGCCTTCGGCTGGATGATACCTCGATCGACGCGAACGCGGAGTATCTCGGTCTGTTTCAGAAAAATTCCGGCACGATACGCGGTCTGCGCCTGCTCTCTCCGCAGGTGGACGTCACCTCGGCCACGCTCAAGGGCGTCGGCGCGGTCTGCGGCTACAGCCGCGGCTCTCTCGAGGGCGACAGCGTGGACGGCGAGGACGCGAGGGTGCGTGCGGCGCTGACGGCGGCGAATGCCGAGGGCATCGGCGGCGTCGCGGGCGTCATCGAGGGGAACGGAACGACAACCGGCCTGTCCGCCTCGGGCGCTGTGACCGGCACGCTGCCGGTCTCCGGCGAGGCGCGCGGCATCGGCGGCATCGCGGGCAGTCTTACGGTGTCCGGCACGGCCGTCAAAAACCTCACGAGCCGCGCTTCTGTCACGGGCAACCGCTCGGCCGGCGGCATCGCAGGCTATCTTGTGGGCAGCGGTCAGCCGACCCGTCAGGATCTGCGCGACTGCACGAACGAGGGTCTGGTCCTCAGCAGTGCGGACGCGGACAAGACCTCGCTCGCGGGACGGTACATCGGCGGCATCGTCGGCTACGCTTATCATGCCTCGCTCGGCGGCTGCACCAGCCGGGCAGGCCGTGCGGCGGACTACGAGTATACGCAGGCCGACCGGAGCCTGCTGCGCGGCAGGTATGTCGGCGGCATCGTCGGCTACAGCGACGGCAGCGTGCTGTACCGCTGCTCCACCGGGGCGGACGGCTATGTGCTCGGAAGCGAATACGTCGGCGGCATCGTCGGCGGCGCGAACGAGGGCGCGAACAAGCTGCTGCTGTCTGACGGCACGGCCCGCGTCACCGCGAACGCCGCCTGCGTCATCGGCAACTCCTATGTCGGCGGCATCATCGGCCGCAACAGTGGCGGCTCTGTCATCGAAAACTGCGTCAATACCGGCGTCGCCGCAGGCTATCAGGCGTATATCGGCGGCATCTGCGGCGCGAACGAGAAAACCGCGACCATCGTGAACTGCGCGAGCTACGTGTCCGACACCGACGGCGCGGTCTACCGGCGCGTCACCGGCTGGGGCGCGACCGGCAGCTATGCGGGCGGCCTGACCGGCTACAACGGCGGCAAGATCGTCTTTAACAAAAAAAGCGCCGTCTCCACGCGCAGCGTAGCGGGCATCGTGGTCGGCAGGGACTACGTCGGCGGTCTGGTCGGCTATAACGATGCAGACGGCACGATCGACGTCGATTATACCCTGATCGGCGGCAGCGTTTTCGCCTCCGGCGACTGCGCCGGGGGGCTTGCCGGTCTGAACGCCTCGACGGCGCTCCTCGGGCAGACGCTGACCGTCAAACCGGCCAGCGTGCAGGGGCGGTACTATGTCGGCGGCGCGATCGGCGCGAACGTGGTCGATCCGGACACGGACCTCACGGTCGGCGGTCTCCGGGTCGACAACAGCCTCGGCTCGGTCACCGCAGAGGCGTTCTGCGGCGGTCTGATCGGCTACCAGCGTACCTTCACGGAAAAGGACCGGGCGGGCAGAGCGCTGTACGCTCTCCTGCCGGGCATCGCGGAGAACGGGGACAATGTGCCGGGCGCCGTGACGCCCTCCACCAATCCGCACACCGTCACCATCACCTCGGACTCCAACAGTGCAGGCAGGCTGTCTGTGGTTTCCAGCAATATGACCATCCGCGCGTATGCGTATGCGGGCGGCATCGTCGGCTGCGGCGAGCCGCAGAGCCGGATGCAGGTGGTCGGCTGCCTGAACGCGGGCGGCTTCGACCGTCCGGCGGACGGCATATTCCCGGACAGCAGGCTGAAAACCGGTGTCAATCTCGCGGCCTATCTGCGCACGCAGGGCCATGAGGACGCGGCGCAGGCGCTGTCCGATGAGCCGGGCGCGGATGAGCTCCGCGTTTCCATCGTCGGCGGCATCGTCGGCGTCAATGGTGAAAACCATGTGATCGACCGCTGCGCCAGCAGGGGCACGATGAACGGCCTGGACGCCATGGGCGGCGTTGTCGGTCTGAACGAGGGTCTCATTACGGACTGCACGCTGTCCGGCAGCATGGGCAGCGCAACGCAGGATTATATCGGCGGCATCGCGGGTCTGAACGTCGGCGGCAGTACGGCGGGCACGATCGAAAACTGCACGGCCGGGAAAAACTGCACCGTCACCGGACGCACTGCGGTCGGCGGCATCGCAGGCTTCAACCTCAGCGGCGGACGGGTGCAGAACTGCACCGGCAGCGCGAACGTCAGCGGCGCAGGCCGCGTCGGCGACATCGCCGGCGAAAACGGCGGCGAGATCGTGCTTTCGGGCGCGAAGGCGGGCGCGCGGCGCGTCACCGGCTCCGGAAGCGGCGTCGGCGGCGTGATCGGCGTGAATACCGTGACCGGCACGCTCCGCGCGGCGGACGACAGCGCACAGGGCGACGTCATCGCCGCGGACAGCGAACTGACCGTGCGCGGCGGCAGCAAGGTCGGCGGCATCGCCGGCATCAACCGCGGCACGCTCGGCGGCGTGAGCGGCAGCTGTCTGACCAGTCAGGCGGCGGAGGTCCGCGCCGAGTCCGGTCTCGCAGGCGGCATCGCCGGTGCGCAGGAGGGCGCGGCGGCTCGTCTGTGCTTCGCGAAAAACCTCGGTCGGGTCACGGCGAACACGGGCGCGGCGGGCGGCATCGTCGGCATCAGCAGCGGGGAGAGCACGGTCGAGAACTGCTACGGCGACGGCAGCGTCGCCAGCAGCGACGGCTACGCCGGCGGCATCGCGGGCGAAAACCTCGGCCGCATTCAGGACTGCGCGGTCGGCAGCGGCGGCGCGGCGGTAACGCTCACCACGCGCAGCCGGACGGCGGCGGGCGCGGTCTGTGCGGTCAACCACAAGGGCGGCACGGTCAGCGGCGCGGAAATCGGCGGCCGGGTCACGATCTCCGGCAGCGCCTTCCTGCTCGGCGCGCTCGTCGGCGACAACAGCGGCACGGTCGCGGACGCCGAGGTCGCGCAGCAGCCGGAATACGACGTTTCCGCGAGTGCTTTGCAGGTCGGCGGCGCGGTCGGCATCAACCGGCCGGGCGGCACGGTCCGCTCTGTCCGCGTCACCTCGGATTTCAAGGGCTTTTCCCGCTATCAGTACCTCGGCGGCGTGGTCGGTCAGAACTGCGCGCCCTCGTCCGACGGCACGGCGGCAGGCAAAGTGGAAAACTGCACCTATTCGGGCGCGATCACCGAGGGAAAGAGCGCCGCGGCGAACTGCTACGGCGGCATCGCCGGCGTCAACGGCGGTCTGCTGAGCGGAAACACGGTCTCCGCGCTGACGCTGACGGCGGACGGCGTGTACACCGCGACCGCCACTAGCTCGGCCTCCGACAAGGAGCGCCTGTCCACGCACATCGGCGGCATCGCGGGCAAGAACGATACGTCCGGCATCATCGAGCAGTGCTACATAGACAATACCAGAACCGGCTCGATCACGGTCAAAAACGGCATGGTCGGCGGCGTGACCGGCTATAACAAGGGCACGGTCGCCCTGTCCGGCGACAAGAGCACCGAGACCCTGATGGCGAATGTCCGCGAGGTGAGCGAGCTGCTCGCGAACGCGAAAGACCTGTCGGCGGACAGCAGCTGGGTCAAATGGAATGACGGCGCGGACATCGAGGAGCTGACCTATGCTTCGAGCGGAAAACCGGTCGCGCAGGGACGCACCATGCAGATCATCGTCACGGGCAACGGCAGTCTCGGCGGCATCGCGGGCTGCAATGCGCCGTCCGGCGCGCTCGAGCGCTGCGTCAGCGGAAACTGGCTGCTCGTCAACCGTTCGGACAGCATCAGCGTCGGCACCGGCGGCATCATCGGCATGAACGAGAGCGAAAAAAACCTCTCCTTCCTGCTCAACCGGGCGTTCGTCGGCCGTCAGCTCCGAAGCGCCAACACCAACCGTTTCGCCGGCGGCATCATCGGCACCCAGACCAACCGCACGACGGCCGACTGGCTGATCGAGGGCTGCATCAACTACGGAACGGTCTACGGCTGCCTGTCGCACTACTCGGGCGGCATCATCGGCCAGTGGACGAACAACGGCGGCACGCTCGAGCGCTGCTATAACTACGGCAATCTCCAGACCACCTTCAAGGCGAACTGGGTAGGCGCGTCGGGCGGCATCGTGGCGCAGCTGTATCACGCCGCCTCCGGTCAGGACTTCAACATCCTCAGCTGCCAGAACCACGGCAGTCTGTACGGACGGAACGGACGGAGCGTCGACGACTGCGCGAACGACAGCGGCGGCATCCTCGGCAACGTCACGGCCTACGCCGCCGACGCCGGAAAGGGTCAGGCGTTCACGATCAATGTCGCGGACTGCGTCAACGGCCCGGGCGTCGAGATCTATTCAGGCTCCATGGCCTCCGGCATCGTCGGCTTTTTCTCGGCGGACGGCGCGGCGAACCTCTCGGACAACAACCGGGCATACCAGCTCATCACCAATTCGACCGAGAACATCACGCTGAACATCGACCGCTGCCGCAACTATGCGCAGACGCTCAGTGGCTACAACTTCACCGCCGGCATCTTCGGCGACCGCTATGCCTACGGTCGGACGCAACCCGCGACGGATACCTATATTCAGAACTGCTTTTCGGTCACGCCCGGCCAAAAGGACCGCGAGATCGTCTTTATGCACAGCGGCGGCTCGGATACGCTGAGCGCGAAAAAGACCGGAAACAACTACTACTTTGACGATGCCTGGGGCATCACCAACCAGTATACCTCGGGCGGCATCGCGTCCGGCTACGCACGCAGCGAATCCCGCCGCGCGTATTCGCGCATGCTCGGCTACGGCCTGTTCGATCAGCGGCTGTTCGCCGCCGTGGCGGGGCCGACCCTGGGGCCGGTCGACTCGTTCGCGACGACCGCGCACGGCATGTATTACAACATGACCCCGTCCAATACCTCGATCGACGGGCACGGCATCATGACCGAGACCTCCTCCGGGAAGATCGTCGGCCGCGTTATCTATGATATGCCGTACTCGTATGAGCCGTATGTGTTTAACCACGGCGGCGCGAAGCTCCAGCAGGCGGTCAAGACCCGAAACGGCGGGGCGAGCGGCATGGACGCCTATGCCCGCACCGCCTACCGCGACTTCGAGCACGGCAGGACGGACGGCGCGCTCGACGGCTCCTTCGACGTTTCGCTGCGCCAGAACAGCGAGGGCGGCTTCGAGGTCTCGATCACGGACGACGACCGTCCGCTGTACTACGAGGGCAGAGTTTCGGTCGACGGCAAAGAGGTGCTGTCCGGTCTGCGCTTTATCCCGAAGTGCAAGGGGCAGGGTCTGTGGGACCCCGAGCTTAACGGCGCGCAGGCTTACGGCGCAGGCACGACGGAGGGCACGTTCCAGCTGCCTGCCGGTCTGGAGAACGACACCGCAGGGCAGAGCATCACGCTTTCCGTCCGCGCGGTCAGCCTGTTCGAGGACATCGCGCCCTCCGCATGGAAGCAGGCGCAGACGGTCGACGTCTCGGTCCTGCCGACGCCGGACATCAGCATCCGGCTGACCGGGCACGAAAATGCGTCCCGGTCGAACGGCTGGAAGGAGTCGGCGGTCTACCGGCTCTCGCTGAACAACCTTGCCGATTATGCGCCGTTTGGCGGCTGGAAGGTCGTCTGCCGCCTCGGCTCGCAGACCGTGACGCTCGACAAGAGCCACCCGGCGGCCGAGATCCGCGGCGGCGGCCTGCAGGAGCTGATCGTGACCGCGTCGGCGGATGTCACGAACGGCATCCAGCCGGCGTCTGTGACCCGGACCATCCCGATCGACACGCCGGCGTACCGGCCGGACGGCAGCATCAGCAGCCTGACCGCGTCGTATTCGGGCAGCACGGCGGCGGATTTCACCATCACGGCGGCGCTGACCGTCCGGGAAACCACGATGGAGACCCTGCCGGTCTACCGCATCGAGCTGCTCGGCACGGTCGGCGGACAGGAATACGTTTTCGCGCATGAGGATGTGCTGACCTCGGCGGGCAGCACGGTCACGGCGAACTTCCGCGACCTGCCGGTGCAGTATTTCGCGGATACCGTCAAAAACCGCCGCGTGCGCGCGTGGTATGCGGCCTCCGGTCTCGGCCCGGTCACCACCTATGGCGAGACCCGGCAGACCGGCGACGCCGCCGTTACCCTGCGCACGTACAGCGCCTCCGGCGAACAGCAGCCCGACCGCACGATCTACAGCCATGTTCTCGGCTCTCCGAAGGATTTCGCCGATTACATCGCATCTACCGTGCTGAACATCACGCCGCTCGCCGCGCCGGTGCTGAACGCGCCCGAGCTCAGCCGCAGCGCGTCCGGCAGCATCAGCTACCGGTTTTCGTGGACGCAGCCCGGTCAGGGCGCCGCCGCAGCGCGATACAGCGTCCGTCTCACGGGCATCACCGCCGACCGCGCGAGAGTCGGCATCCCGCTGGGCGAGGTCTACACGGACAGCGCCGCAAAGGAGTTCACCGTCAGCGCGGACGACTGGCAGTACGCCGCGGTCGAGCTGACCGTCACCCGTCTGGGACAGGCCTACGGCGAGGTCGGTCTGAGCGCGTCTCAGACCTGTGATGTTAAGCAGCGCCTCCCCCGCCCGGGTCAGCCGTCGGTATCCAACCCGGATACCAACGAGCTGGTATACGACATCCGCTGGCGCGCAGACGGGCGCGAGACCGGCTGCGCGGGCTACCGGATCTATGTGCAGCCGAAGGGCGGACAGGCCGAGCCGCTTGGCGATCTCGTGCCCGCCGGCGGCGGCAGCTATTCGGTCAAGCGCAGCCTCGAGCAGTACGCCGGAAAGACCGTCGACCTCTATCTTGTGGCGGAGGCGGACGATACCGGCTACGCGAACAGCCCGAACGGCATCGTCTACACGATGACCGTGCCCGAGCGCCTGCCTGCGCCGCGCGTCAAATGGGCATACAGCTGGCTGGGAGATGCCTCGTCCGACCCGGTCGCGGCGTCCGATTTCCGAAACGGCGGCCTGACCGTCACCGTCACGCCGCAGGATGCGGCGAGCATGCCGCCGGGCGGCAGCACCTGCCTGCTCCGGGCGGTGATCTATGACGAGGCGCACCGCGAGCTCGGCACGTATCCGGTCTCCGCGATGCGCGAGAGCGGCGGCAGCTATGTCTGCGCGCTGTCCGGTCTGGACGCGAAATACGCGGGCCGCAGCATCCGCTTCGAGACCCGTATCTCCCAGTCGGCGGGACAGGTCAGCTCGGCATGGGTCGAGGGCGATACCGTCACCCTCCCCCGCGTCCGTCTGGACACGCCGGCAGCGTCGCTCGCGAACGTGAACGAGACCGTGCGCGTCACCTACGGTCAGGCGAACCTGATGATCTATCAGGCGGACTGGACCGCCCTTCTGACCACGCTCTCGTGGCGCGAGGTGGAAAACGCCGACCGGTACACGATCATCCTGACCGATCAGGCGCAGAAGTCCGCTCTCGTTTCCGTCGACATGAGCGGCGGGCAGCCGCTTATCACGGTCTCCGGTCAAACTCCGGCGGCGGAGAGCGGCGGCTGGTACAATGTAAAGCCGGGAAGCACGGTCACGGGCCGCTACAGCCTGACCGGCGGCAGCATCCGCTATTACAGCTGTCAGCTGAATACCATGCTGCGGGCGGAGGACGGCGTAATCACGCTCAAGCTGCCCAACCTCTTCTCGATGACGACACACGACAATCAGACGCTGTCGCTCAGCGATGTGCAGATCCGTCAGGTATCTGTCACCGCAGACAGCACGAGCACGCGCTATGCAGCGTCCGACGCTGCCGAACGCGAATTTTCATGACACAAAGGAGGCGGCAGACATGAACCGGATACGGCAGGGCTGGGACGCGCTGCGGCGCGGACGGCGGAGCGGCGTTTCGCTCGTCATCGCGCTCTGCGCGGTCGCCGTCCTCATCGGACTGTCGCTCAGCATCGTCTATTCCTCGTCCATGCTGCTCTCGCGGGCGAACCGCAAGATCGGTCGCGAGCGCTGCTATCAGCTCGCGCAGTCCTTCGCGCAGGTGCTCGACAGCGAGCTGACGGCGTACAACACCGAGCGCACCGACCTCGGCGGCGCGGACGATAAATGGCCGCAGACCGCGGACGGCTCCAGGACGTTCTATCAGTACGCCAACAGCGTGCTGGAAAACCTCGACGCTTACGATGCGGACGACCCGGAGCACACCACCTACTATTACAGCGCCGGGGACGAGGACGACGATTATGGAAAAGTGACCGTCATGCTCCGAAAGCAGAATACGGACAGCGAGCAGAACCCGGCGGACCGGACCGGCCGTTTCCCCTATGCGGAAAAGGACCGGCAGACCGCCGAAATCGCGGCGCAGACCTTCATCCGCTATCAGCTTTCGGTCAGCGTCCGGGTGGAAAAGGGCGCGGACAGCTTCACCTACACGACCGAGTATTACCGCCGGGACGGCTTTCAGCCGATCTACACCTGGGAGGGCGAGAGCGGCAGCATCACGCCGGTGTACTGGGTCAGTCCGCATTTCAGCCGGAGCCACAGCATCGCGGACCTGCTCGAGCCGAAGACAGACGAGAACGGACAGACCGAGGATGTTTTCATCAGCTACCGCTATGACCCCGGCTACACCACCTACAAGAAATACGAGCCTGTCAACAAACCCGCCGGAGGTGCCGCCGAATGAAAAAACTGATACAGGTGCTGCGTGACCGCCGGGGAGAATCCATGGTCGAGATCCTGGTCTCGACGATGGTGTTCATGCTGCTGCTCGGGGCGCTGAACGGCGCGGTCGGCTTCGCCTCGAACGCACAGCGTAAGGCGGAGCAGCTCCGGGAGGACGCGGTCGTTCTCCAGAGAGAGGTGCGGGCGGGAACGCCCGCCGGCGACGACGACGCGGCCTATGATTTCCGGGCGGCGACCCCGGACGGCACGGAGACCGGCCTGAACGCCTTCCGCGTCCGGGTCAGAAAGCAGACCGTGACCGCCAGCACCCCGTCCGGCAAGACCGTCCCCTTCTGCCGGTTCGCGAAGGGAGAGTGACCGCATGAAACGCATTCGCTCTGTCCTGCGCGGCCGGGAGGGCATGACGCTGGTCGAGCTGGTCGTCAGCGCCGGACTGCTCTGTCTGGTCATCGCCGTGTTCAGCGCGTCCCTGCGCCCGGCGGCCGAGATCTCGCGCCGCACGCAGGAGCTGAACAGCGCCGAGCTGATCGCGGACGACCTGCTCGAGACCGTGCGCAGCCGGGTCGAGACCGCCACGGAGTACATCAAATGCTACGAAAACGGCGCGGACATCACGGACCGGACCGGCAGCCGCCGCGGCTCTGCGGTCGAGTTCGGCACATCGAACGCCGTCGAGCTGCTCACGGCGGACGGCTGCGCGGAGACCGCGATCATGGTCGGCTCCCGCGCCGCAGGCACCGAGGCGGCGGTCGAAAAGGGGTATCTCCTCGAGCGCTATTACGACAACAGCACCGGCGTTTTCTACAGCAAAAACGCGGACGGCAAGCCGTGCGCGCGCGCGCTCGCGCAGACCTATGCAAAGGGCTTTTACATGGGTCTCCGCGCCGGTCTGTACTTCGAGCTCGACGAGTCCGGCCGCACCGTCACCGCCACCGTGACCATCTTCCGCGACGCGGATATGACCGACGCGGTCTTTTCGGACTCGCTCCTCATCGACCTGCGGTACGACATCCCGGTCAAAACCGGCGTCACGGCGCAGAAGCGTCCGGCGGCATAAAAAAAGAAGTGTAATCCCGCGGAGCACCGCCGCGGTTTACAGAGATAGAAAAACAAAAACGAAATTTGGAGGAACAAGATCATGATGGAAAAAATGATCGCGCTGCAGCAGAAGCGCCGCAGCAAGAAGGGCGGCTTTACGCTGGTAGAGCTGATCGTAGTCCTGGTCATCCTGGCGATCCTGGCAGCTCTGCTGATCCCGGCGCTGACTGGTTATATCAATAAGGCGAAGGAAAAGAAGATTATTGCTGAAACTCGCATGGCAGTAATGGCTGTTCAGACAATGAACAGTGATTACTACGCAGCAAACAATAAAGACATGGTTTGGGATGCTACTCTGACCGAAGCTCAGAAGACGGAATTTAAGGAACTGGCTGAGATTGATGCTTCTACTGTAAGCAATGTTAAATTTGACGACAAGCATGCAGTTAGTACTCTGACTTATACCTCGGACAAAAAGACCTGTATCTACGCAGACAATCAGTATACCTGCTCGACGACAACGGGTAAGTAACCCCACCCCTGCCGCTGCATCGGCGGAGCGCTGTAACGGTGCATCCGCTTCGCCTGCGGCATGGCACATTTCTGTAAAAAAACCAATCCATACCGACCCCAGCGAGGAGGAAAAACAATGCTTTACATCGCCTGCGCGGTATTATGGCTGCTGCGCTTCGCGCTCGGCGCGAGCATATTCAGCTTTCTCGGCGTTGTGATCTGGCGTCTGCCGCGCGGAGAGAGCGTGGTCAAGGGACGCAGTCACTGCTGCGGCGCGCGCATCCCCGCGAGGGATTTCTGGCTCGAGGTGCTCGGCGGCGGCGGCGTTTGCGCCTGCTGCGCCGCCTTCGGCGGCGAGACCGCGCGGGCAGCGCTCTCGTTCGCCGTACTCGGCATTTTAACGGTCGTGGCGTTCATGGACATCGACACGCTCGAGATCTATGACCGCTTCCCGGCGCTGCTGCTGGTCTGCGGTGCGGCGGCGCAGTTCGTTTTCCCCGGTCCGGGGATAAAATCGCGGCTGCTCGGCTGCGTGATCGTCAGCCTGCCCATGCTGCTCCTCGCGCTCGTTGTGCCGGGCGGCTTCGGCGGCGGCGACATCAAGCTGATGTTCGGCGCGGGCTTTTTCCTCGGCGCGAGACTGACGGTCGTCGCCGCCTTTCTCGGCATCCTGCTCGGGGGCGGCTTCGGCGCGCTGCTGCTCGCCGCGAAAAAGGCGGATCGAAAGACCCGGTTCGCCTTCGGGCCGTTCCTGTGCATCGGCATCGCCGCTGCGATGTTCTTCGGGGAGCGCCTCGCAGACTGGTATATCGGCTTACTGTAATCAATGAAAAGGAGGGTCAGCATGGCTGCATCCGACAACCGCCGTCCGTCCGGCGGACACACGCTGTTCCGCTACACGGCAAAGGATATCGACGGAAAGACCGTCCGCGGCACGATGGAGGCGGCGGACTATGACGCGCTGTACGCGCAGCTGCTCGAGCAGGGACTGTACCCGCAGCGCGTCACCGGCCGCGGCGCAGACCGCCGCCCGCGCACGCTCCGTCCGCAGGAGCTCAGCGACCTGTGCCGCCAGCTTTCCACGCTGCTCGCCTCGGGCGTCAGTCTGGTGCGCGCGCTGACGATCATTTCCCAGGACGAGGGCATCAGCGCCGGTCTGCGCCGCGTGTACGAAAGCGTGCTGAGCGAGGTGCGCAAAGGCTCGAGTCTGTCCGACGCGCTCGAGGCGCAGCAGGTGTTCCCGGCGCTCATGCTCGGCATGATCCGCGCGGGCGAGGGCAGCGGCAGGCTCGACCGGGTCGCGGAGCGGCTCGCCGTCCACTATGAAAAGGCGCATCAGATGAATCAGCAGGTCAAATCCGCGCTCATGTACCCGATGATCCTCGCCGTCCTCTCGGTCGCCGTCGTCATCGTCATCGTCACCTTCGTCCTGCCGCAGTTCAGCGACCTGTTTTCGACGATGGACTCCCTCCCGGCAGTCACGCTGGCGCTGATGGCGTTTTCCGATTTTATGGTGACGAAATGGTACCTGCTGCTGCTCGGGCTTGCGGCGCTCGCCGCCGCGCTGCGCGCGCTGCGGCGTTCTCCGTCCGTCCGGCTCGCGCTCGACCGGGGAAAGCTCAAAATGCCGGTGTTCGGGCGTCTTCACCGCATCATCTGCACGGCACGCTTCGCGCGCACCATCAGCAGCCTGTACGCGAGCGGCCTGCCGATCATCACCGCGCTCCAGACCGCGCGCGACACCATCGGCAACGCCTACATCGTCTCGCAGTTCGACGCCGTGCTCGCGCAGGTGCGCTCGGGCGTCAGCCTGTCCGCCGCGCTCGAGAGCGTGGACGGCTTCCAGCGCAAGCTGTGCAGCAGCATCGCGGTCGGCGAGGAGACCGGTCAGCTGGATTCCATGCTCGATTCCATCGCGGACTCGATGGAGTACGACGCGCAGCAGGCGAGCCGCCGCATGATGACCATCCTCGAGCCGATGCTGATCGTGCTGATGGCGTTCGTTGTCGGCTTTATCATCATCGCGGTCATGTCTCCGATCATCGGCTCGTACAGCGCGATCGAGAGTTCGGGGAACGTATAACCTCGGAAACGTGTAAACCTCACAAAAGGGGAGAAATGAGAATGAATACAACCGTTTTGGCGCTTCAGGAGGAGCAGGTGCTGGCCGCGGTCGGCAGACCCGGCGCGAAGCCCTCCGTGCAGGCGCTCTACCGCGCCCCCGCGCACGGCGGCGGCATGGAAAACTGGGAAAGGGCGGTCGGCGCACTCTGGCAGGCGCATGACCTGCCGACGCGCGGCATCACGCTCGTCCTGCCGGACGAGGCGGTCACGACCCACACCGTCACCGCGCCGCGCATGCCGGAGAGCCGGCTCGAGGAGCTTGTGCTGCACGAGATGCGCGCGCACGACGGTCAGCCGGTCGCGGCGGACTATCTGCCGCTCGGCACGGACGCCGACGGCCGTCAGCAGCTGTTCTGCGCCGCCTGCCGGAAGGAGACGATGGCGGGATACCTCGCGATGGCTGACCGGCTCGGTCTGCGCCTCGGCAGCGTGACCGTCCCCATGGCCGGACGGCTCCGCCTGCTGCGCGCCATGCCGTCGCTGCAAACCATGACCTTCGTCTGCCTGTGCTTCGAGGGCAGCAGCGTGCTCTCGCTGCTCGTGGAGAACGGCGCGTACCGCTATTCCAGCCGCAGCCGCGTGTTCAGCGAGCCGGGCACGCTGGATTTCGGCACCGAGATGACGCGCAGCGTCTCCGGCACGATGCAGTTCCACACGACGGGACGCCCGGCGAGCCCGCTGACCGATGTGTTTTACGCCGGCTGCCCGGACGACGACTTCGAGGTCTGTCTCGCGGGCATCCGGGAACTTGGCCTGCGGGTGAGCCGTCTGCCGGAATGCCCGGCATTCCGCACCCTGCCGAACGGCGAGAGGCTGAGCGACTGGCTCGGCTGCGCCGAGGCGCTGATTCGATGAGGAGGGACAGAGCGTGATTCATGCAAACAAAGAGCTTGATCTGCTCCGCAGCTACCGCCGCCTGATGCGCGGCGAAAAGGGACGCTCCGGCCTGCTGCATCATTTTCTCACGCCCGCGGCGGCCTGCCTGCTGGTGTGCGTGCTGATCTGGGGCGTGCTGCTGCTGATGAACAGCAGCCTGAGCAGCCTTACGGACGACGTCAATGACTGGCTGCTCGACCCGGCTGTCACCCAGCAGTACAGCGAGGCGGCGGACCGGCAGCAGTACAACGACAGTCTGGTGCAGGCGCTCGGACAGGTGCAGGCGCTGACCGACGCGCTCGCCACCTATCCGCAGGTGGACAGCGCGCTGATCAGCCGGATCGGCGCGGCGGGCGGCGCCGAGGTCAGCATGTCGCTGACCGGCTACGACGCGGACACCGGCGCACTGCGCTTCGACGCGCAGAGCACCAGCGTCATCGACATCCCGGGCTATGTGCTCAAGCTGCAAAGCCTCGGCCTGTTCCGCAAGGTGGACTACACCGGCTATACCTATGAGGACGGCATGTACGTGCTCAGCCTGAACTGCATCCTGCAGGGAAAGGAGACCGCAGAATGAACCTCACCCTGACCGAACGCGACAAAAAGCTGCTCGGACTGACGGCCTGTCTCGCGATCCTCGCCGTATTCGGCGTGCATCTCATCCGCCCGGCGCTCGCCGAGCATGAAGCGCTGGGAAGCGAATATGAGGCCGCCCTGCAAAAGCAGCAGGAATATCAGGCGCAGATCGACGCGCGCGCGGCCCTCGACGACAGCATCGCGCAGAACGAGGCGGCGCTGAAGACCGCGGGCGAGCCGTACTATCCGGCCGGTCTCGAGACCCGCCAGATGGACGACATCATCACGGGTATCGCGCTCAAAAACGGCCTGTTCCCGCAGTCGCTGACGCTGACGGAGGCCGTTCCGGGCGCGGTCAGCGCCTATCTCGCCGTGCAGGAGCAGGCGGACGGCTCTGCTTCGCCTGCCGAAGGCGCAGACCAGACCGGCGAAGCACCGGACGCGCCGCAGACAGACGGCTCTGCCTCGTCTGCCGAAGCCGCGGACGCGCCGCAGACGGGCGGCGGCGTTTATATCGGCACCGCGACCCTCTCGGCGCAGGGCGACGTCAGCCAGTGGCTGCACTTCCTCGACGAGGTGGAGCGCAGCTGCAAGGGGCTTCGCGTGACGAATTTCAGCATTTCGGACTATGATTACGTAGAGAACAACACGCAGGCGGTCAGCACCAGCCTGATCACCGGCACGCTGGAGATCTATCTGTGCGGCAGCGACAGGGAGGCGGACGCATGAAAACCAATTTACGCATCGGCGAGGTGCTGATGGAGCGCGGCTGCATCACGCAGGAGCAGATGGAGCAGGCGCTCGCCTACCAGAAGGAGCACCGCGAAAAGCGCGTCGGTCAGATCCTGATCGAGCTCGGCTTTATCACCGAGACCCATGTGCTCGAGGCGCTCGCCGCCCGTCTGGGACTGGAGATCGTGAGCATCGGACAGATGCAGGTCGATCTGGCCGCCGTCCGGCTGATCCCGCGCGAGCTGGCGGAAAAGCAGAACCTGCTTGCGGTCGGCTTTGCGGACAAGAGCCTTG
>OLSG01002300.1_pt1 | contig 16731 bp, 12 predicted proteins | sample 1673041 | NCBI WGS metagenome assembly OLSG01 (sample SAMEA3136749, study PRJEB25190) | human gut metagenome | reverse complement strand
AATCTTCCAAGCCGTTGGCGCTGTTGTTGATTTAATCATTGAAGCTGTCGAAAACTTTTCTGACAACTGAAACGAGGTGAGAAGATGAACGCAGGAAAAGTCATTCTCGGTGCGCTGACTATTATCGGTCTGTTGGCCGACATCATCGACGATGATTGAACACAAAAATACCGACTCATCAAGAGCCGGTATTTTTTGAGCGTGTCATTAGGCTATACCTATCTGAAACAACGAAAAACTATGTCAATAGGGTTGTTTTTGGAATTTTGAAATATGTCAAAATGTACGGTGGCCCTATTGCAATGAATGGAGGAACAGCTTTGAAAATTGGCTACATCCGCGTCAGCACCGAGGAGCAAAACACAGCTCGGCAGGAAGTCCTGCTGCGCGAACTCGGCGTTGACGAGGTTTTCATCGATAAGGCCAGCGGCAAAAACGCCGACCGTCCGGAGCTTACCCGTATGATGAATTACGTCCGGCGCGGCGACACGGTTATCGTAGAATCCATCAGCCGGTTCGCACGAAACACGCGCGACCTGCTTGATCTCGTGGAACGACTGACCGAAAAACATGTAGAGTTCGTCAGCCGCAAAGAGGCCATCGACACGACCACGCCAACAGGAAAATTTATGCTCACCGTGTTCGCGGCGGTTGCAGAGCTTGAACGTGCGTACATCTTGCAGCGTCAGCGCGAGGGCATCGCGATTGCTAAAGAGCAGGGAAAATACACCGGCCGTAAGCCGATGCCTCTGCCGGACAACTTCGAGCGGGTGGTGGCTCGCTGGCGGGCAGGAGAGATTACCGCCACCGAGGCCATGCGGCAGACCGGGCTGAGGGCAAACACATTTTACCGAAGATGCAATCAACACTCATAAAATATTGGTGGGAATGGTGGGAATTTCCACGGTTCCCACCAATTTACGATTAAAAATCGAGTAAATGCTGATATTGTTCCTCGGAATATTGGTTGTAGAAGAATGCCGATTTGGAAATTTTCACCAATAACTCAACGAGATTCTCTGCAGTGTATACACTGTACAGAGCTACAATGGTATTCAGGATAAAAAGAACTTCAGCTTGATGTAATTCTCCATAAAGATACTTTTTAAGATCCTCAATGGAACCAGTATAACCAGAGGGCTGAATATCCCATTCGAAATTCATGGATGCACGTATATCACACAGCCACTTATAAAAGCTTTGGCGCCACTCATCAAATTCACTTCGTTCCTTTCTGTAACAAGCGCCATAGGCTATTGGATGCAAGAACATTAGATTAGTGAACTCATCTAGCAAGGGTTTCTCGTGTAACAGACGGGCGACCTCGTTGATAAAGTCTTTGGAGTTTAATGCGATTTTACGCTTGCTGTTCGCCCAGTTTTTACAGATATCTTCCACTGACTTGAAATATTGCTCATATAATAGCTGCAAAGTTTTAGTGATAGGAGTATTAGTCGATTCACCTAAGAAGCGCAGCATGTCATCGGTTATTCCGAGTGGGATTGGAAAGTCAGACACATGCAGTGTAAACATTTGCTGAAAGACAGATAGACAGCGTTGCAGCAACTCACTGGAAAATACATATGGATCATAATGTACATAATCATGCGTAATGCTCTCGGCTGGTTGTAGCTCGTGGTCACATTTCAGAAAATCACGATAATACGGCAGCGTTTTCTCAAACAGGAATTTTGATAATGCAGTATTTGCATCGATGTATTCCTCCCAGAGAACACATATTTCATCAAACAAATACACACGAGACTCGTCGGATACAGATGGTCTGGACGCATGCCATTCTATCTTGAGTGGAAACAGCTCCTCGTTCTTACTATTAGTAAGCAATAGGTTGATCTTGTCGATATCATCAGTCTGCGGATTAGTGACTTTCAGCAGTCGATATTCTAATATCCAGCATAAGTACATAGGGCCAATAGGGCGAATAGCGTCGCAATGTTTAGCGATTTTCAGCATGCGTTCGAAGATAGAACCGATAATATCGTCGGCAATTTCCTCATCTGCATCATCGTCCAGGTCATCATTAAAGTCAGTATTAGCGGACCTTATGTATGCGGAAATTCGGTCATATGCGCCTTCGTACTTGCGTCTGTTCTTGGGCTCAACCATTAGATTTTTCAGATATTCTTGCGCAATCTTCATCAACTTGATAATACAGTCGTCAGGAATATCGTCCATGCTTTCACTCGCAATGATTTTATTGACAGTGGACTTCAGATGCGTCTTTTGTGCGGTATATTCTCGGAGCCATTTATCGTACTGCGCAGACAAATCCCTCTGCTGTAATAGGAGTTCGCGGATTGCGTTAAATCGACGTGGAAAATCTTGTGAGGTAGAACTGATAGAGCACCGGAACAGTCGGTAATCCGACCATGCCTTGTAGTATGCTTCAAATTGTTCTGGCTCTAATGCCCGGAATAGCTGTGTAGGAGTAGCTGCATTTGATATGGGTGTCTTAATCCATTCTCTATCACTCTCGGGAATGAAGATATGGGCGTTTGGTGACCATAAAATGGACAAAAGAACTAGGTAATCGGGAGACGAGCGCAAAACGGCATTTTGCTTGCAGAATGCACTAGCGAATGCAAAGGCATTGTCACGTGGAAGATTATGTCGCTGCAACAGCTCAAAAATTTTATTAACATATTCGCGGCAATGCTGATACGTGGAAAGGTCCAAAAAAATACCTCCTAGCGAATTCAAAAACTGCGAGTGGAATTTGCCTAGATTTAAGCTTATATTTCTTTCAGGATGGGAAAATGGGTTTGTTATACTTATAACCGTAATCGCGATGACTATTCACCCAGGGCGCGCCCACCGTTACTAGAAAGGAAGCAATTCTCATGATTCAAGGTTCTAATTTCCCGACCGCATCTACCCCCGACACCGAAAGCGCTGAGGACTTCCTCGCCGCACCTACCTCTTTCGGTCCCTCCTTCCCATCTGAATTCCCCTTCGAGGACGAGCCTCGCAAGGGCAAGAAGAAAGGCAAGAAGGGCAAAAAGGCTCGCAAGAAGGCAGCCAAGCGTGCACGCAAGCGCGCGACGGAGCGCCAGATTGCCCTCGCAAACTACCGTTGCGGCTATCTTTCCGCCGAGAACGACATGCTGCGCAAGATGATCGCCCTGTCGGTGGGCGTCAAGCGCGGCTCGTTTAACGACAAGCTGGCTGCTGACGGTCTCAAATTGTTGCCGGGAGGCGACCGTTGATGAATTTCGCTATTGCAGGTAATAGCTTGCTGAACGATGGCGAAGTCATCGCCAACTTTGTCCCGCGAATCCGCGGACTGTATTCTGCCGACCCCGAGGAGCCGCTCCGGCTGCTCCTCGAGGTGACGCGGGAAGGCGCACCGCCGCAGACTATTGTCTGGCCTGCGGAGCAGTTGGACCAGTTGAACTTTGAAAAGTTAATACCGGGTTGCATTTCGCGCGATGCACGTGGTCGGAGCACTAAAAACCTCGTAGCAACTTACCTGCGAATGCAGCTGTCACAAGGCAACCTTCCGCGCGGTCAATACTTTGACCAAACCGGCTGGCAGCAGATTGATGGACAGCACCGCTACTTCCCTGATCCGGCACCAGCAAACCGGCTGGCTGAACCACCAGTAGACGGTTCACCACCGTATCTAATCGCTAAGGAAACCTCGAGTTACCATCTGGCTGTCGATCCAACGATGTCAGCAGAAACCGCAGTCAAACAGCTGCTCGAGACGTTTTTGCCGCATCTCAATGTATACCTGCCGGTGTGGGCGTATGCGTTGTTCTCGGTTTGCCGTTCATTCCTGCGGGACAGCGGCTTGTCGACAGCTTGCATTCTATACTTGATTGCAACGCAAGGCTTCGGCAAGACAGCAACGGCAAAGGCGCTTTGCCAACTATTCGATGACTCGAACGGGTGTATTACCGATGTTTATGACGCTGGCAGCACGATATCTGCTATGGAACGTGCGTTGATGACCACACGTGACCGTTCGGTACTGCTGGACGACATCTACATCGGTACTAATAAGGCAAAACAGCGTGAGCGTCTTGCAAGTGCGGCCGCATTACTGCGATTCGCAGCGAATGAGACCAAGCGCACCAAAACCCAAGGTTCCAAGAATGTTTCTGTCAGTTGTGCCGCTGGACTGGTCGTCACGGGCGAAATCCCGATGGAGGCATCCTCGGACGTAACCCGGTGCATCCTCGTGCGAATTCATAAGAAATTGGCCGATCCCACTAATCCAGTTGATTTGGAGGCACTTCGTCATACCGCAGCCACGGCTATGCAGGGTTTTCTTGCATGGTTTGGCGAGCGCTATGAGGAATTCCGTTCTCGCATTAAAATCGAGATGGAGTCGCAGCTTGCCGCTGTGAAAAGCGCACCGAACGAGCGCGTGAAGACGTCGTTGTTCGAGCTGTACTGGCTGCTTTGTCGGTTCATTGACTATGCAGAGGAAGTCGGTGCAATCCCAGCAGTTGCAAAATGCAAGTTCGTTCAAGCAACGGCGTACTCATTGACTGAGGTCTGGCACAACATCACCGAGGAGCTGCGCCGCATCGAGAACCGCCCGAAAACCCTTCAGGAGGCAATCGTAAGCGGAGTACATCAACGCAAATTCTACGTATTCCAGTATAACGGCTGCCTTTGCGTGAGGCTTTCTGTGCTGACCGACTATCTGCAAAAGCTGTACCGCCGAAGTGACCTCAGCAAGCAATATGTCGCAGCGCTGCTCCGTCAGAACAACCTGCTGTCTGTAGATGCCAGCGGGAAGTCAACAAAGAAAATTAAGGGCAAGCGCTACCTGTGTATTCCGATTTCCAGACTGAAACCGGGTCCATATCAAGTGTAACGCTGCCGCGCAAATTATGCAAGAAAAAGGAGATTATTATCATGAAAACCCAAATCGCTATTACCAATTCCACTACTCTTAACGATCTTCCCGACGTTCTGACCGTTGCAACGCTTGCAGCGTATCTGCACACGACCCGTCAGAATATCTGCAAGATGCTGATCGCCGGAGAAATCCGCTCCGTCAAGGTTGGCCGCTCGTACCGCGTACCCAAGGTATTCCTGCAGGAGTTTTTGAAGGGTTCCTCGCAGCAGCCGGCCTAATCGACCGGGGTCCCCACCATGATCGAACATATTTCCGCAACAATTCGTGCAAAGGGCAGGATGTGGCACACCGTCCTGTCCTATGTGGAGGACGGAAAACGGATTGAAAAGTGGAAGACTACCGGCCTTCCGCTGGCAAACAACAAGCGTCGGGCGCAGGAGATTGCAAATGAGCGTGCCTGTAAGTTCCGCAAGCTGGCTGAGGAGAAGAACCGCATGGAGGTCTGGGGCCTCGATACCTCCGTGCCGGACATGCTGTTCTCCGATCTGATGCAGCAGTGGAAACTCCGCAAGGCACCAGCTATCTCCAAGTCTACGCTTGAGGGGTACGAGCATATTCTGCACTACGCAGACCCGTTCTTCCGCTCGCGAAATATTACCGTACAGCAGGTTACACCTGCGCTCATTCAGCGTTATCTCGATTCCCTGCAGGAGGGGCGCACCAAGCCCCTCTCCGGGAATACGATCAAAAAGCACATCGTGCTGCTGAAAAGCGTGTTCAACGAGTCCATCAAGGACGGCACTCTGGTGTATAATCCGGTACGCCGCATTGCTCCGCCTAAGATCGTTCCGTATCAGGCGCAAACCTATTCGGCAAGCGAGCTGAACGAGCTGTTTGAGGCACTCAAGGGTTCCTCTATCGAGGATATTGTTCGCGTAACAGCGTTTTACGGATTGCGCCGCAGCGAGGTATGCGGACTGCGCTGGCAGGATATTGATTTTGAGCAAAACACGATCTATATTCGTCATAAAGTGCTCGAAACCCGTATCAACGGCCAAAGCGAAGTCATGCAGACAAACGAACTGAAAACCGAATCCAGCCGCCGTGCATTCGCACTTGTGCCGACCATTCGAGAGCTGCTGCTCAAGCGTCGGCAATGGACGGAGGAAAACCGCAGGCTCTGGGGCGATTGCTACGACCATACCTACGATGAGTACATCTTTACACTGGCAGACGGCAGTTTGCTCACCCCCGAGCGGGTCAGCGATCGTTTTCGCGGCTTTATCGAGCGTCACGGTTTCAAGAAAATCCGTTTTCACGATCTGCGCCACTCCTGTGCAACGCTGCTGCTGCACGAGGGCTATACCCTGCAGGAAATTCAAGTGTATCTCGGTCACGCGACCTTTCAGACGACACTGCGTTATGCACATCTGGATGCGGCCTCGAAAATCGCGGCATCGAACTGCATGGAGCATTTGCTTGGAAATAGTAAAAATAATGCGAACCAGCAGGATACGCTGCCGGACAGAAAACGCTCGAGTTCTTAATGGCTCGAGCGTTCATTCCATAAAATGTTATCGGTTGATGCTGCAAAATTTGACCGATTGTAATTGTAAAATATGACCGATTAGCATATAATAATAGCAAGATGTTGAGGTGAGTCAAATGAACCATTTAAACTATAAACCACGTACTATTGACGTAATAGTAGAGGAAAATCGATGCAGTGACTGAGCTGGCAGACGGTCAGTGGTGCGCTTTTGAGATCAAGCTCGGTGCAAATCAGATCGATACCGCCGCAGAAAATCTGCTTAAGATCAAGCGTCAGATTGAAGAAGATCCTCGAGGTAAGCCGCCTGCGGTGCTCTGCGTTCTGTGCGGTATGTCGAATGCCGCCTATCGGCGCGCCGATGGTGTTTTTGTTGTTCCAATCACGGCGCTGAAACCTTAAATAACCTCTCGAATAGGCACAAAATAAGCACCATTCTTGGTGCAAGCCTGCGAGAAATCTGCGAGAAGTCGGTCAAATCGACTGATTTCACAGTTATTCCCTATTTTTAAACATCTCTGAAAAGTTCAGAAAATCAGCGATAATACAGCAAAAGCTCCTGCAATCCATCAAAAGATTACAGGAGCTTTCTGGTGCCGCCAGCCGGAATCGAACCGGCACGGTTTTAAGGCCGGGGGATTTTAAGTCCCCTGCGTCTACCAGTTCCGCCATGGCGGCGTGTAAATATTATACCAGAACGGGCACGGTCTGTCAAACATGTGCGCCGCCGGTTTGAGGATTTTTCAATCCCGCCTCTGCTGCTTTCCTGTTGCGTCCTTCCGGAAAAAGCTATACAATAAATATAACAATTCTCCTGCGCAGAAATGAGCATACGGTACGCGTTCCATGCCGTTCCGGCTATGCATTTGGCGTACCGGTTCGATGTCCGAAAAAATTTTGAAACAGGCGGAACAAACCATACGGAACAAACGTCTAAGCTGATATATGGCAATGACCCCACCGCAGCAACGGCCGTGCTGTCGATGGCATTCGTTATTGTCATATACAGGATAGAGAGTATAAGCATTAACAGTGAAAAGGAGGAAAAAATATGAAACGGTTTCAGAAGGCGTTACTCGGTGTTGTGGTGAGCGGTGCATTGCTGTTCTCGGCGCAGGCGGCGGAACTGTCCAGTGCGGCACAGAATACGCTGCAGTCGGCCATGATCAAGGCACAGCAGGAGATCAAGGATTACGGTCAGGTGAAAACGCTCGGCTTTACCGGCGAAAACTGCGAGATTATCCTCTCGAACCTCAACGCGAAACAGTATTTGGTTAACCTAACAGCTGACAGCACACACAAGTATGGTATTCTGGACAAAGCAACCGGCAAGCTGGTTGTTCCTGTGGAGTACGATTATTACATTGCGCTTGACGGCACGGAAACACTGGTTAGCCAGTACGACGCTGATCATCACCCCAACTACTGGTTCGCCGATGAAACCGGCAAACTGACGCCGATGAAGCTGCCGTCCGGTTATGAGCTTGCGACGTATGAGCCAAACAGCAATGTGTTCGTGCTCTTCAAAAACGAGAAAAAGCCGGTATATGACCCGTATTCCGGCGATGGTCCAACCACACAGGTTGAGGATGTCACCTTCTTTGCTCTGGCCGACAAAGACATGAACATCATCCTCGATGACATCGACATGGTACCGGATTGGTACGCCGATTTCTTCATCGCAAAGACCGGCAGCACTAAGTGGGAACGTGTTGGCAAGGCAGGCGCGGACGGCAACGGCACCTGCGGTCTGTTTGACCCGAAAACCGAAAAATTTGTCGGCAAGCACGATTTTAACCAGATTTTCTGGTACGATCAGCACTTTATCGGCACACGCAGCAGTGGCACAAAATCTTATCTGCTGGATGGCAAGGGCGGCGAAACCCTGCTGCCCGCAAACGTCAAGGAGTACAGCAGCTGGGCCAAAACCGAAGTAGCTGCCGCAGGAAAGCACGGTCTCACCGAGTCGTTCTCCTATCCCAGGCTGGACATTACCCGCGAAAACTTCACCATGCTGGCGATGAACCTGTACAACAAGATTTATCCCAACAAGGAGATTCCGGCTCTGGAAACCAAGTTCACCGACTGCAGGGACGACCCGAACGTGAACAATGCCGCCGCACTCGGCATTGTCACCGGCTACGAGGACGGCACCTTCCGTCCGTACAAGACCATCTCCCGTCAGGAGGCTGCCGCCATGCTTGACCGGCTGTATCAGGTACTCGGCGGCAAGACGGACGTGGTTTCCGAAAAGGCCTTCGCTGACGATGTCAAAATCGGCGACTGGGCGCGCGGCAGCGTTTACGCCATGCGCCAGACCGGCATCATGCAGGGCAAGGAGAACAATCAGTTCTGCCCGACGGACGGCTACACCGCAGAGCAGTCCATTGTGACCATCGAGCGCATGTATCAAATCATCAAGTAACCAGCCATATCAAAAAGGACTTCGTTTTAACGAAGTCCTTTTGCTTAATCATAACGTCCCATGAAAATCTCGGTTACGATGCCGTTTTCGATGGTGACACGCAGCAGGTCCACCATCGTTTCGTCCCGTGCGTCCGGCGAGCCGTACAGATCGAGGAACCGTGCTTCGCTGTCTCCAACACGCAGTCCGCGCACGGTTTTGTGCCGCCAGAACAGCCACCGGCGGGTCAGCGGAATTTCATCCGGTGCCTCGGTGATGATAACGCGGTTGCGGCTCTTATCCCACCGTATCTGCGGAATGTGGCTGTCCCACAGGTACGAAAACGGCGTGTACAGTACACCATTCCGTTCCACGCCGGAGACAGCGGTCTCAGCACCGTGCAGTGTGTAGGTTTTACCGTCTGTCGTACCGCCAAGGCGCTCAACGATCTCTTTCAGCGGCACATACGGCTCGTTTTTGTACAGAATAACCGGATTCTCCAGCGTGATCGGCTCTCCGTTCTGCAGGGCTTCCCTGCTGCCGATTTCCATGCTGAGCGACGTGTTCGTCCGCTCCAGATAGCCGATTCGCCAGACCGCCAGTCCAATCGCAAGCACAAGCGCCAGCAACGGCAGCCAGTATTTTTTCACAATACGCATGATTTTCCTCCCTGATTACGCCTTCTGCGTCATACGCAGCATTGTGATGATCGACTGCTCGCAAGTATAGCCATTCTTCGGATCAAATCGATTCGCTCCTACGCCCTGCATGATACCGGTTTGCCTCATCGCATAGACAGAATCCTTTGCCCATACGCCAATACTCCCGTTGTCGGCATAGAGCGTAGGACTGACTTCGATATTTCCATACAGCACCGTATAAAGGCGCTGCAGGATAACCGCCGCTTCCTGTCGGGAAAGCTCGCGCGTAGGCTGGAAGGTGCCGTCCTCATAACCGGTGACAATACCGAGTGCCGCGATCTGACGTACTATGTCTTCATCGCAGTCGGAGAACGGCTGTGCCAGTTCAGGCAGATTGATGTTTGGGTTTACCGTCTGAATGGTTTGCCAAGCCAGCTTGCAGAATTCATCGCGGTGGATATTCAGGCGGTATGGTGTATGATAGGACAGTCGGAGTCCGTCTTTCTCCGCTTGTTCGACTATATTTTCAGCCCAAGTGCTGGGAACATAGCAGTAATTCGCCTGTTCGCGCTCATTTCCGTTGCTGTCCAACAGATACTCGGTCGTACCGTGACAGCCGAACCAGCGGTCATTTTCGTGTGATACCTCATCGTAGCGGCTGCTGCTCACCGTTTTGCCGCTGCGGTCGATGAACATATATTTACTGTTGAAATACAGCCGCGGCCACGGTCCGCCGTCCGGCAGATACCAGTCAGTCGCGCCCACGCGAACGGCGACAAGGCCGTTATAAAATAGTTCGCTATCACAAGAGTAATCATACTGACCAACGTTGTAATACTGGTCGATGCCGTCCTGCAGGACGGTAAAATCCGGTCCCAGCAGCGTGTACTGATGGAACGTGTACGGCATTGTGCCGCTATCGGTCCGCACAGTTCTGGTGACCGGGTACTGGCAAAGGACATATCCTTGATCATCGACTGCCAATACATGGCCGGCATGAGGAATGGATATATCGGTCAAACTGCCATTCAAATCGCATAGTTGATAAGTGTCGCTATGCTCTAGCAGCAACTGATCATCTGCGCACTTCCAAATTTGACCATCAAGACCATCAAACAGGGGCGTAATAATCGTTCCGGCGGACAAATCGACCGCGCAGACCCATCGGCTGCTATAGTCACTCGGGGTAAATATCAGCTCCCAGATGTCCTTTTCCTCGATCAGTCGACACGGAAGAACCTCGCAGCTGTCAATTTGCCAACTTTTCCATGCCGTATGTTCCGGATAACTGGTATCCTTTTCTGGTGGGCTTTGCTGAAAATGCGTGATTGCCTGATGCGTAAGCTGCGTTTGCGATACGGCATCTGCGGCTCCGGCGCCAATCAGCATACAGCCGCACAGCACGAGTGCAGACAGCAAAACCATTCGTTTTTTCATGTTCCCTATCCCCTTGCCAGATGAATTTTAGACCATATATAATATATAATCTAACCGTTCTGCACTGTCAACTGTGACATGAAAATAAATTTTTTGAGAGAACTTTTTCACACTTTTCCTCGTCTAACGGTTATAGTAAGCGAAGGACTTCACAGGCAGGAGGTATTTTTTATGAAACGATGGCGTTATTTATGTGCAGCCGCGCTGATCGCGGGCAGCATGGCGGCGGGAGCCGGTGCGGTATCGATACCGAGCACTGCTTTAACACAGTTGCAGCAGCAGTGGCAGGCAGATACTTCCGCAGATTATCTTTCCGCGGACAGCGGCCAATCCCGCATAGCAGCGTATGCGCTCGTGCCGAAAAAAATCTGTACAAAATTTCTGCCGACAGTTTGTACGGTATTGCCGATTTGAAAACCGGAAAAATGATCGTTCCCGCAGAATATACCACAATCGATGTGCTGTCAGACGGCAGATTTCTGCTGACTCGTTATGAAAACCAGGCTTCTTCGTTCTATTATGCCGATGCGAGCGGAACGGTCACACCGATTCAGACACCGGTCAAAGGCACCTATTTCGGCATGGCAGGCGATGACTGTTTCTTCATCGGTGTCTATGCGAAACGTCCGCTGACGGCTGCAGTACAGCAGCCTGCCGAGCAGTATGATATTCCGACACTTGTGCTGCTCGACGAAAACATGAAGGTTATCCGCGATGATATCGACGGCGCTTGCGGTGCTGTATCCACGCCGCATTTTACGAATGGCCTGATGCCAATTCAGACCGGCAGCACTTTGTGGATTGGTCCCCGAAAAGGAGCAATCGGCAACGGAACGTACGGTTTGATTGACAAAACCGGCCAGTTTGTCGGCAGGCACGACTTCGACGAGCTCAGCTGGACGGACAGCCGCTACATCGGCAAGCGCGGCACCACGCTGTACCAGCTGGACGGCAAAGGCGGTGAAATCCAGCTTCCGGCTAACGCTTCGCAGGAAAGCAGCTGGGCCAAGGCGGAACTGGAAGCCGCTCGGGAACATGATATTTCGCTTTCTTTCTATTATCCCAGGCTGAATATCACGCGCGTGGATTTCTGCAGACTGGCGGTCAAGCTGTATCAAAAGGTGCAGCCGAATGCCTCCGCGGCTCCGGCAGCGGCCTTTTCCGACTGCGAGAATGAGAGTGTCTGTCTGACAGCGGCGCTCGGTATTGTAACCGGCTATGATGACGGAACATTCCGACCGCGCCAGTCCATCACCCGTCAGAAGGCCGCCCTTATTCTCTATCACACCCCAACCGCAAGCCGCTGTGCGCCGTTCTGACGCCCTTGCGCCCTATCCCCCATCCGCCTGTAAAAGCGCGCAAAAAAGTCGCCCGGAAAACCGGGCGGCTTGCATTTTGGAGAAATTACTTGAGCTGTACGCGCTCACGAATCGAATCGGTTACGGAAAGCTGTACGCTCTGTGCGGAGTAGCCGGTGCACGCCACCTGCGCCACATAGCTGCCGCGCTTGAGGCTGAACGACGCCGTGCCGTCCGTGCCGGTGGTGATGCTCTTGCCGCCGACCGTGACAACCGCACCGGACAGCGGTGCGCCGTACGCGTTGGTGACAACCAGCTGTACATTCTCGAGAATCTCGCCGGTCAGCTTGACCGTGCGGCCTGCAGAGATTTTGACCGTCTGCGTAACCGCCGCGGTAAAGCGCGAATGCGTTGCCGTTACAACGTACGAGCCGCGCTTGACATAAACGGTTGCCGTGCCGTCCGAGCCGGTGGTCAGCGTCTGCGCTGCCGTGCCGCTCTCCGCGTCCGAAGGCGTGAAGGTGACGGACGCGCCCGAAATCGGCAGACCGAGATCATCGACCACGGAAGCCGTCAGCGCGTAAGTGGTAACGTAGTTGACACGCAGCGTCGGGCTTTGACCCTTGCTCATCACAAAAACGAAATCCGCGTAGGATGCGCCGTTCTTGCCGAATTCCGCAACCGCAGACTTGTTGATCGTGACCTTGCTGCCCTTGATCTTGTACTGCCAGTTCTCCTCGAGCGTCTTGCCGTTCGAACGGATATTCTTGAGTGCTGCGCCGTCTACCATGTTAAGCGTTACCACCAGATCGGCGTAGCCGCCGGACGAGGTGTTCGCGTCAAAATCAACCGTGCCCGGAACCACTTCGTTCACCGGCGCGGTATCTACCACGCTCAGCGAGCAGGTAAAGGACGAACCCTGATTGGGTACGAATGTAACCGTATAAGTGCCCTTGCTCTTCTTGGCAAGCGTCTCCTTGAGCAGACGGATCGTGCCGCTCGTTGCATTATAGGTGTAATCCGTGCCGCGCTCGAGCACCGTACTGCCGATTTTGATGGAATCCAGACGCGTGCCCGCCGGAAGAACGACGTTTACCGTCTGATCGGCATAGTTTGCGGACTGCTCGTACTTATCAAAGGTAATCTGGCTCGGGCTGACTGCGCTCTGCGCCGAGTTGCTGACCGCCAGACCGATGGCTGCCTTGGAGCCGTCCTCAAAGGTCAGTTCTGCGGTGTAGGTGCCCGCCTTGAGCGTGGACAGATAGGTTTTGTACACGCGAATGCCGTTCTTGTCGCTCAGCAGGTTGTAATCCGTGCCCTGCTTGAGATTGGTGCCGTTGACCGAAACACGGGTCAGATCGTTCTTGTCCGCGTTGAAGGTGAATTCGTAGGAGAACGCGATCGAGTCCTTGTTGTTTACGTCAATGGACAGCGTGGACGGAGAAACCGAAACGCTGGTGGACGCCGCAACGTCCTTGCCGGCAATCTTCGCGGTGACGCCGCTCGCCAGCTCAACGCTGGTCGGCTGCATGGTCAGCTCACAGCCGTTGGAGTTGAGCACCGCCTTCTGGACCGAGCCGCCGCCGGTGACAGTGGTTCTTCCGTTCGCGGTAAGCGTGCTGATGGATGTACTGCCGGTCGTCAGGATGGTGCCGGTCTGCTCATTGGCAACGTCCCAGACAGCTGCATCCAGCGTCAGGCTGACGCTGCTGCCGTTCATTTTAAGATCGGAGAAGCCGCCTGCAGTCGCTGCCAGATTGCTCTCGGTCAGCGTTGCAGAGGTTTTTACCTCGGTGGTGCCGATGTTGGTATTGCCGGTCGCAATAACCTGCGGGGTCAGTCCGGTCGGGTTGGAGACGACCATCTCGAGTGCGGAAACACCGTCCAGCGTTACATTGCCGCCGCTGACGATGATATCGCCCGCAACGGTGACATCCTCAAGCGTTACATTGCCCGCCAGAACGCCCTCGGTGATGTACAGATTGCCCTTGATATCCGCATCGGCCAGCGTGCACGGTACGGAAATCGTAACGTTTTTGGTATCGCTCTTGAGCGTAGCCTGCGAATACACGTTGCCGTTCTTATTCAGCGAGGTGCCCATATAGCCGTACAGCATTTTGGCGATTTCGCCTCGGCTGAGCGTGCCCTGCGGCTTAAAGGTACCGTTCGTGTAGCCGTTGATATAACCCTGCTTGACCGCTTCCGCAACGTAGGATTTGCTGTAATCGCTCAGCTTGGCCCGATCAGAGAACATATCCAGCGCAGACAGGTCAGCCGTCGGCGTGTACTTGTGCAGTCGACCGAGGATGGTTGCCGCCTGCTCACGGGTCAGCGTGCCCTCCGGCGCCATACGGTTGTTGCCAACACCGTTGATATAACCCTGCTTGACCGCAATCTGCACGGTTTCGTAGAAAACATCGCTCGAATTGACATCCGAGAAGCTGATATCCGCCTTTTCGGTAAAGCCGAACGCGCGGTTGATATAGCGCATGAACTCCCAGCGCGTTACCTTGTCATCCGGACCGTAGTTGCCCGTGCTGGCAGACGGATTGATAATGCCGTTTTCATGCAGCTCGGTAATGTAGGACTTTGCCCAGTGGCCATCAATATCCGAAGCCGCAAAGGCAGCCGGCACGGTACTGACCAGCAGCGCCGCTGTCAGTACGGCGGAAAGGACTTTTTTCAAAGCTATCACCTCTTATTATAATTTACCTTTATTCTACCATTCTTTTGTTTATTTGTGTACTGTTATTTTTATCTCGAGACAGGGCTTTTGTCTAAATAGATGGCCTGCTGCCGGTTTTGCTTCCGCATTTTCGCAGAATTTTCCGGTATTCTCACAGAACGTACAATTTCTGCTCTGCCGTTTTGTATATCATTACTCCGCTTCATGGAATCTTTTCACAAATTCGCGCAAAACCCCTTGCATTGACAGCCGGATATTGTATAATTTAGATAGTGGCAATCCGTCGGTTGAAAGCGGCGATGCGCCAACTAACACGATGAGGTGATACCAATGGATTATATGTCGGAATACAAGCGTTGGCTGGACTGCTCTGCCCTCTCTGCGGACGAGCATGCCGAGCTGGCTGCTGTTGCAGATAATCAGGAAGAGATCGAAAGCCGTTTCTTTGCGCCGCTGTCGTTCGGCACGGCCGGTCTGCGCGGTGTACTGGGCGTCGGCCTCAACCGCATGAACCGCTTTACCGTCGGTCAGGCTGCACAGGGTCTGGCAAACCTGATCGTATCGAACGGTCAGGCCGCAATGGACCGCGGCGTTGCCATCGCATATGACTCCCGCCATTTCTCGGCCGAATTCGCCAAGCAGTCTGCATGCATCATGGCCGCAAACGGTATCCAGTCGCTGCTGTTCGATGAGCTGCGTCCGACCCCGGAGCTGTCCTTCGCTGTCCGTCACTACGGCTGCATCGCAGGCATCAACATCACGGCTTCCCACAACCCGAAGGAGTACAACGGCTACAAGGTTTACTGGGAGGACGGCGCACAGCTTCCTCCGGCCGAGGCAGACGTGGTTGCCAGCGAAATGGCAAAGACCGATATCTTCACCGGTGTAAAAACTGCAGACTACGATGAGTCCGTCAAAAACGGTCTGATCCGTATTCTGTCTAAGGAGACCGACGAGGCTTACCTCGGCGAAGTCATTAAGGTTGCGGTAAATCCGGACTGCGTAAAGCAGGTTGCCGATGAGTTCAAGCTGGTGTACACGCCGTTTCACGGTGCCGGCTACCGTCTGGTGCCCGAGATCCTGCGCCGTCTGGGCTACAAGCACATTATCTGTGAGCCGGAGCAGATGAAGATCGACGGCGACTTCCCGACCGTTAAGAACCCGAATCCGGAGTACAAGGAAGGCTTTACGCTCGCCATCGAGCTGGCAAAGCAGAATGATGTTGATCTGATCATCGGCACCGACCCGGACTCCGACCGTACCGGCATCGTCCTCAAGGACAAGTCCGGCGAGTATGTCACCCTGTCCGGCAATCAGGTCGGCGTTCTGCTCACCGATTACATCATCACCGCAAAGAAGCTGACGAACACCATGCCTGCACATCCGGCGGTGCTCAAATCCATCGTTACCACCGAGATGGCACGCGCGGCGGCTGAAAAGAACGGCGTTGAGTGCTTCGACACCTTCACCGGCTTCAAGTTCCTTGCCGAGAAGATCAAGCAGTTCGAGCAGGACGGCTCTCACGAGTACATTTTCGCATTCGAGGAGTCCTACGGCTACCTGTGCGGCGATTATGCCCGCGACAAGGATGCCGTTACCGCTTCCATGCTGATCGCCGAGATGGCGGCTTACTACCGCACCCAGGGCAAGACCCTGTACGACGCAATGGAAGAGATGTACGAAAAGTACGGCTGCTACTGCGAGCAGACCATTTCGATCGTTATGCCGGGCGTTTCCGGCCTGCAGCGCATGAAGGAGCTCATGCAGGAGCTGCGCGACAAGCCGCTGACCCAGATCGGCACCCACAAGATCGATTACACCCGCGATTACATGCCGGGCACCCGTACCTGCATGGCAGACGGCAGAGTCGAGCCGATGGAGC